>FWPU01006718.1_pt1 | contig 22482 bp, 21 predicted proteins | sample 2228361 | NCBI WGS metagenome assembly FWPU01 (sample SAMEA103939777, study PRJEB20133) | metagenome
CGGCGCTCAAAAAGGTGCCCCCGTTGCCGGAGTGGCAGGACGAGGCCTTTCGTCAGCGGGCAAGGCTACCGCCCTTCCTCGATGCGCTGAAAATGCTGCACCGGCCGGCGGAGCCGGCCGATGCGCGGCCGGAAGCTCCCGCGTGGTCGCGGCTCGCGTATGACGAGTTGCTTGCCGGTCAGCTGACGCTGGCGCTCTTGCGCGCTCATCAGCGCAGACTGCCGGGGCGCGGAAGCTCGAGCGAGGGGCGCTTGCGCGCGCGCATCATTGCCGCCCTCCCCTATTCGCTCACATTGTCGCAGCAGCAAGCCGTTAACGAAATCGTCGCCGATCTGGCGCGGCCGCACCGGATGGTGCGGCTGCTGCAGGGCGATGTCGGCTCCGGAAAGACCGTGGTGGCGCTGCTCGCCGCGGCGACAGTGATCGAGGCGGGTCGGCAGGCGGCGTTCATGGCGCCCACCGAAATTCTGGCACGGCAGCATCTTCAGACGATTGCTCCCTTGGCGGAGGCCGTAGACCTGCGCGTGGCCATCCTCACCGGCCGCGAGCGCGGCAGGGAACGCGAGAGCATCCTCGAACGACTCGCGGCCGGCGACATCGACCTTCTGGTCGGAACACATGCCCTGTTCCAGGAGGGTGTGGCGTTCCGCGATCTCGCGCTTGCCATCGTCGACGAGCAGCACCGTTTCGGCGTGCACCAGCGCTTGGCGCTTGCGCGCAAAGGCGAAGCGGTGGACTTGTTGGTGCTTAGCGCAACGCCGATCCCGCGCACGCTGGTGCTCACCTATTTCGGCGACATGGAGGTCTCGACGCTGCGCGAGAAGCCGGCCGGCCGGAAACCGGTCGACACGCGCGCCGTTCCGCTATCGCGGCTCGACGAGGTGGTGACGGCGGTGGGGCGCGCGCTTGCGCAAGGCCAGCGGGTCTACTGGGTCTGCCCGCTGGTGCAAGATTCGGAAAGGAGCGACCTTGCGGCAGCGGAGGAACGCTGCGCCGCCCTCAGAAAAGAATTCGGGGAGCGGGTGGATCTGGTGCACGGCCGCATGCGGAGCGGCGACAAGGAGCGCAGCATGGAGCGCTTCGCCAGCGGCAAAACGCGGCTGCTCGTAGCTACCACGGTGATCGAGGTGGGGGTGGATGTGCCCGAGGCGACCGTCATGGTGATCGAGCACGCAGAACGCTTCGGCCTTGCGCAACTGCACCAGTTGCGCGGAAGGATCGGCCGCGGCGCGGAGCGCTCCACCTGCCTGTTGCTCTACAAGGCGCCGCTCGGCGAGACGGCGAAGGCGCGCCTCGAAATCCTGCGCGAGACGTACGATGGTTTTCGCATCGCTGAGGAGGATCTGCGGTTGCGTGGCGAAGGCGACGTGCTCGGCACGCGGCAGAGCGGCATGCCGGATTTCAAGGTCGCGCGCATTGAAGCGCACGGGCATCTGCTCGCGCCCGCGCACGACGACGCGGCGCTGGCGCTCAAGCGCGATCCGGACTTAAGCTCCCCGCGCGGGCAGGCGCTACGGCAATTGCTCTACCTGTTCGAGCGGGATGCAGCGATCCGGCTGTTGCGGGCCGGGTAAGCTATTTGGCCGGCGCGGTTTCCGGCGGCGGTTTTGCCCGCGCGGCGCGGGCTGCGCGCGCCGTCTCGGCGAGGGCGGCAAGCTTCTTCTGCCCTTCCCCATTGGGCTGCACCATGCCGGCAGACATGATGAGCGCCATGGCGGCCTCGACGGTGATGTCGAGCTCAATAATGTCCTTGCGCGGCACGAAGAAAAAGAAACCGGTGGTCGGGTTGGGCGTGCACGGCATGAAGACGGACACGTGGTCCGGGCCCGGCAGTCGCGCCGCCACTTCGCGCCCGGGCGTCTGCGAGAGAAACACCAGCGACCACATGCCCGGGCCGGGAAACTCCACCAGCGCCACTCTGCGGAAAGTGGAACCGGATTTTGTGAACACGGTCTCGAAGATCTGCTTCATGGTCCGGTAGATCGGACGGACGATGGGCATGCGATGCAAGAGATTCTCGCCGAGCGCCACGAGCCGCCGGCCGACCAGGTTGGCGGTGAGGAAGCCCAGCAGGGTCAGCAGGCAGAACGCGATGATCAGTCCAAGGCCGGGGATGTGCACCGAGATGTAAGTCTCGGTGCGAAAGGCGTCGGGGATCAGCGGCCGCGCCAAATCATCGACCCAATTGATAAACCACCACGTCAGGCTGACAGTGATGTAGATCGGACCGACAAGAACGAGGCCGGTCAGAAAATAATTCCGGATGCGGCTGCCAAAACCGTGATGCACAGGTGCCGGCGGGGCCGCATCGGCCGACTGCGGCAGCGAATTGCTCTCGCTCGAACTCATTGCAGACTTGGTTACTCCACCGTGACCGATTTTGCCAGATTGCGCGGTTGATCGACATCCGTGCCCATGACTACCGCGGTATGGTAGGCGATAAGCTGTACCGGAACGGCGTATACGAGCGGCGTGAACGGAGCCGCCATTTCCGGCAGGGCGAGCGTCGCCAGCAGCGATACCGCGCTTTCGGCCGCTCCCTTGCGATCCGTCACCAGAATGATACGGCCGCCGCGCGCGGCCACCTCCTGCATGTTCGATAGCGTCTTTTCGAACACGCCGTCGGACGGCGCGATGACGATCACTGGCACGGTCTCGTCGATCAGGGCAATCGGGCCGTGCTTGAGTTCGCCGGCGGCGTAACCCTCGGCGTGGATATAGGAAATTTCTTTGAGCTTGAGCGCGCCTTCGAGCGCGATCGGATACGATGTGCCGCGGCCGAGGTAAAGCACGTCGCGGCTCTTAGCGAGATCGCGGGCAAGCGCCTCGATCTGCGGTTCGAGTGCCAGCGCCTCGGAGAGGTGTCGCGGCACCTCGATCAGCGAACGGACGAGCGCGCGCTCGCCGGCATCCGACAGGGTGCCACGGGCGCGGCCGGCCGCAATTGCAAGGCAGGCGAGCGTCGCCAGTTGGCAGGTGAAGGCTTTGGTCGATGCCACGCCAATCTCGGGACCAGCGAGCGTCGGCAGTACCACCTCGCTTTCGCGGGCGATAGTGGAGGTCGGCACATTGACGATCGAGACCACGTGTTGGCCGTGGTCGCGCGCATAGCGCAGGCTCGCGAGCGTGTCAGCGGTCTCACCCGACTGCGAGACGAACAGTGCGAGGTCGCCCGCGATCATAGGAATTTCCCGGTAGCGGAATTCCGAGGCGATGTCGATTTCAACCGGCAGCCGGGCAAAACGCTCGAACCAGTATTTTCCGACAAGACCGGCGTAATAGGCGGTGCCGCAGGCAGAGATGGAGACGCGGTTGACCCTGCGGAAGTCGAAGGGCAATTCGACCGGCAGGCGTACGCGCTGGGCGGTCATATCGAGATAGTGGGCAAGAGTGTGGCCGACAACTTCAGGCTGCTCGTGGATTTCCTTGGCCATAAAGTGCTTGTGGTTGCCCTTGTCGACAAGAAACGCGGACGCGCTGGATCTGAGCACAGGGCGCTCCACCACGCGGCCGGCAGCGTCGTGAATCCTCACGCTGCGGCGCGTAACCACAACCCAATCGCCGTCTTCGAGGTAACTGATCGTGTCGGTGAACGGTGCAAGTGCAATGGCGTCGGAGCCGAGATACATCTCACCATCGCCGTAGCCGACCGCAAGCGGCGAACCCTTGCGGGCGCCAATCAACAAGTCGTCTTCTCCGGCGAACAGGAAAGCTAGTGCGAATGCACCGCGCAGCCGCGGCAGCGCGGCCTTGACCGCCTCGACCGGCGAGCGGCCGTTCTTCATTTCCTGGGTCACCAGATGGGCGATCACCTCGGTATCCGTGTCGCTGCCGAAACGCGCGCCGTTCTGCTCCAGCTCCTCACGCAGTTCGCGAAAATTCTCAATGATGCCGTTGTGCACGACCGCAAGCTTGTCGGTGGCGTGCGGGTGGGCGTTGTTCTCAGTTGGTTTGCCATGCGTAGCCCAACGGGTATGGCCGATGCCGCTCGTGCCGAACAGCGGTTCGCGCGACAGCCGCTGCTCAAGGTTGCGCAGCTTGCCCTCGGCGCGGCGGCGGGCGAGCCGGCCGTCCTCCAATGTGGCGACGCCGGCGGAGTCATAGCCGCGATACTCAAGGCGCTTGAGGGCGTCCACCAGCTGTCCGGCAACGGGCTCACGGCCCAGTATTCCCACTATCCCACACAAGTCCCGCACTCCGTGCGCCACGGCGTCTCAACCGGCTGACGGCCGCTTGAACTTATGGCTGCAAGCCGCCGCAAGTTAGTCGAAAATAACGGCCAATAATTCATATATTAGCACGCTTTCCTCTAATCATAGTTACGGTGCCTGCGTTACGGTGCCCGCCTTCCACCCCAAGATTGCGGCTTCTTGTGGCCTACCGCGCTGACGCCTGGCCTATCGTGTTGACGCCGCGCGGCTCGGCTCAACCTCGATTATTAACCACTCGGCGGAGCGCGCTGCGCTGCGGGCTAGCCGGACCGCAGTCGGGCAAACGGGCCAACGATCGCCGCCTTGCCGATCCGAACGCCGTCGAGATGGGAGAACGACCGAATCGTGGCGCCGTCCTCGATCACGACGCCCGGCTTGAAGACCACAAAAGGCTCGATCACCACGTCCTTCCCGAACGTGGTGTCGGCCGACAGAAACACCGTCTCGGGCGCGATCAGGGTCACGCCCGCCTCGAGCGCGGCCGCACGCAGGCGCTCCTGCAAGGCGGCCTCCGCCTGCGCGAGCTGGGTTTTGGTATTGATCCCTCTCACTTCATCCTCCGCTACTTCAATTGCGGCCGCCCGCAGGTTCATCCGGCGCGCCACGGCGACCGCATCGGTCAGATAAAACTCCTGCTTGCGGTTGTCGCAGCCGATGGCGCTCAAAATCGCGAGCGCATGCTTGCCTGAAAGTGCCATCAGCCCGCCATTGCACAAACCAATGGCGCGTTCGCTCTCATCTGCGTCGTCTTGTTCGCGGATCGCGATCAACTCGCCGCCCGACATGACGAGGCGGCCGTACCCCGTCGGGTCAGCGGCGCGGAAGGCAAGCACGGCCACGGCCGTTGCATCGGTGAGCGCGGCGCGGAGTTTGCGCAAGGTCTGCGGCAAGATGAGCGGGGTGTCGCCAAAGATGATCAGAATGTCGTCGGCACCGCGTTCGATTGCCGGGCGAGCGGCCAACACAGCGTGTGCGGTGCCGCGGCGCTCTGCCTGCACGTAAAACTCCGCATCTGGAATGATCCGCCGCGCCTCCACCTCGACCGCAGCGTGATTCGGCGCCACCACGACGGCCGTGCGGGTCGGTTGCGCGGCTTGCAAAGCGTTGAGCACGTGGGCGAGCAGCGATCGACCGCCCAACTGATGCAGCACTTTGGGCTGCGGCGAAAGCATGCGTGTGCCTTCGCCGGCGGCAAGCACAATCGCCAGGCAGGTTCCCATCTGGTGCACCGGTCGCGCGTCGTCATAGCCGAGCGCGACCCGGCGGGAAAGGCCGATGCGCTCTCGGGCGTCGCGCCGGAAGCAGCGACCCCGACGCGAATCAGCTAGTGTTATCAAGCAACTGATTCGTTGCCGGGAGATGCGGCGGTGGCCGAAGCGGAGTCTCGTGCGCTCTTGAGGCGATCGGGGCGCATTGACGGAGCGGCATTCATGCGGCTGGGGTTGTGGAGCTTGGCGGCGGGCCTGGCGGTGGCAATCGCCATCTTAGTGGGCAGCACTGAAACCGGGGTCAAGCGGCTGCTGCAGTCTCTTGCGTCCCTGCAGGGCGTGCCGCCACAGCGGGAGACGCTGTCGCGCGAGAGTAGCCAGGTCACGGCGGAGATGCAGCGGCTCGCCGACAGCCTGCAGGAAATCAACCTCGGCCGGAACCGCTTGCTCGAACGGCTCGAAGCAATCGAAAAACACCTTGGGGAGCTCACCGGCTCCATCAATCGCAGCGTGCAGGCGCCGGTTCAACCAGTCGAGACCGCGCCGGTGACAACGGGCACGATTACGGCGGCTGTTGCGATGCCTGCTGGTGGTGCGAATGCCGCGACCGGCAGCAATCAGCCGCAAATCGTATCGCCTGTTACTCCTTCACAGGATGCCGCATCGGTAGAGTCGGTCGGCGCACCGAAGGTCGAGTTCGGCGTCGATCTCGGCAGCGCGCAAACAATCGACGGCCTGCGCACGCTATGGGCCGCAATGAAGGGCCGGCATGGTCTGCTGCTTGACGGCCTGCGGCCGCTCATCACCATCCGCGAGAAGGCGCGGCCCGGCAGCATGGAGCTGCGGCTTGTGGCCGGACCGCTCGCCAACGCGACGCTGGCGGCGCGGCTTTGCGCGGTCATCACTGCCGCAGGCGCGGTTTGCCAGCCAGCCGTTTTCGAGGGTCAGCGGTTGGCACTGCGCTGATGGCGCGCAAGCTCTACCGCCCCAGCAACGCCCAAATCTGTTGGCTCGCAGCGGTGGCGATCCTGGCGATCGGCGGCGCGCTCTACGTGCGCTACCGGATCATCGAAGCGAGCGCGGTTGGGCTGGCATGCGATGCCGGCTGGCAAAGCTGGCGGTGCGATGTGCGCCGAGCCGCAACCGTGATGTTCAACAGCTCGGCCTTCGGCATCATTGCGCTGGTCGCCGCCGCGCTCAATTTGATCCGTCCCTCGGTCGTGCTCCTCACGCTGGGATTGTTGGCAGGCGGCGCGGGTTTGGTGCTCTACAACGGCGGGCTCTCGGCGCTGGCAATCGCGTTTCTGATCCTCAGCCTGGCGCGGCCCGCGCCCGAGCCAGACTGACCGCAAGCGCCAGCAGCGCCGCGCAAAGCCAGAGCGCCTGCCAATTGGCGATCGTCTCGTTGATCACGATGTACACGGCGCAAAGCAACAGAATGGCCGCGGCAACGGTCTCCGCCGGCGCTCGCGGTCCTGTTGCGCGCGGGCCGGTGAGTCGTATCAGCAGAAAGGGAACCGCCGCGGCCGTGAGCGGCGCAAAGGCAAAGTCGCGGTAGCGCGGATCGAACACCAGCACGAGCGCAGCCTGAACCGCGAGGATACACGCGAGCATCTGCGTCAGGCACAACCCGATGAGGAGAGGATCGCGCTCGCGATCGTCGCGCGCGGCAAGCACGCGGTCGAAGCTTGGCAGCGGAGCATTTGCCGCCAGTGCGGCGGCACCAAGCAACGGCGATGCGACGGCAAGCGCGACCATCGCCAACGACCGAAGCTGTCCGCCGAGACCAAAACTTTCCAGCCGCGCATTCTCCACGGTCCACCCGGCAAGCGCTCCGCCGGCCAGCGCAACGAGAGCAAGAGAGTAGAGCCGACGTGGCGCGGAATCGATGGGGGGAGCCTCACCGCGGCGCATCCGCAGGCCGAGGGCAAATACGAGCGCGACCAACGCGACGCCGCCTGCGGCCTGCCACGGCCAATAAGGGTGGTTGGAAACGGGCTGCCCCCACCTGAACTTCGCGACGCGCCGTGCGTCGTCAATCAGTCCCCAGTGGCCGCCGACGGTGCCTTCGAGATAACGCTTCCACGGTTGGTCGTAAGCCTCGATCAGGTTGACCTGAAAATTGTCGCGCTTGCCGCGCGCAAGAACGTCATGCAGGACGCGCGCCTGGTTGGCGGGCGACGGCAGTGCGCCTCCGCGCATGCGGCCCGCGCTGGGCCAGCCGGTTTCGCCGATCACGATCTCCTTTCCGGGAAATTGCGCAGCGGCACGGCGGCGGATAGCCGCCACATGATCGGCGGCTCTTTCCGCCGCGATCGGATCATCCTCCCAGTAGGGTAGAATATGGATGGTGACGAAATTGACGGCCGGGCTCAAATCGCGATGCCGCAGCCAGAATTCCCATACGTCGGCATAGGTCACCGGCTTGTCCACCTGCTCCTTGACCCTGCGCAAAGTTTCCGCGAGCGCGGCGGGCGAAATCTCGCCGCGGAGCAGCACCTCGTTGCCGACGATGACCGCGCGAATGACGTCGGGAAATTCCCTGACGAGCTCGATCCCGCGCGCGATTTGAAACTCGTTGCGGTCGGGGTGACTCGACAGCCAAAGGCCAAGCATCACCCGGAGGCCGTACTTGCGCGCGGCTTGCGGCACGTAGTCAAGGCCGAGGTGCACCGAATAAGTGCGGATACAGTCGGTCATGCCCGATAGCTGAGCAAGATCCGCGTCGATTTGGCTGGGCGGAATGCGGGTGGTGGGATCGAGGGGAGTTTGCCTGCCGTGGAACGGCGCGTACGAGACACAGAACAGCTTTTCACCGGAACCAAGCGGCGACGGGGGCATTGTTACCGGAGCGCCAAGCCACCACCAGGCAAGGACCACGGCCGCCGCTGTCAGGATGAACAAATTGACAGACTTCCACATCGACAGACCGCTCGGGAAAGCATGGTGCCGGCACCGCGCTCTTACCTTATTGCAAAGAAGACGCACCTTCACGATTTGCAGGCGGTGCGCTGGACAAACATGCAAAGTGAAGTCACCATAAAACAAGAGCGGCTGTCGCTGTCACTATGCTGACCCAATTTCATGTTTGTAAGGCGTTTGATCGCGGCAAATAAACCAAAGCGGCGAGACGAAGCCCATATGCGTAACCAGATATTGCGTGCCCTCCCGATCGCGCTGTGCGCCTTCCTCCTTCCTTTCACGGTCACTCCCGTTTCCGCCCAAAGCAGCGACGCCAAGGCGGCGCCCGGCGCGGCCGAGGCAGGGAAAGGCGGTCAGCGGCGGATCGATGAGTTTGCGGAAGCCAGCCGGCAAATTCCCGGCCCGGCGGGCAATCCAGAATGCGTGTGGCTTGGACGGCGGGTCGTCAGCCTGCTTTGGCGTGACGACCTCGATACCGCCTTTCGCCACCTCGACCTTTACGACCGATTCGGCTGTCCGGCCCCCCACCTTCAGCAGGCTTTCCGCTGTGTGGTCCGGCAGGGCAGCATCGATCCTAAGGCCCCGGATACCCTCCACGCTCGCGTACACGCTTGCTGGATGAGCCCCTCGGCGCCGGCACAACCGGCGGCTGCAGCCATCGGACCTACCGGATCGACGTCGGCGACGCGCTAACCGAAAGCCAAGAGGCGGTTCCGTGCGCCTTCAAAAGGCCACGAGCTGTAACTAGATGCGGAACGACCTCGCTCGAGGCGCGTTAAGCACGTGCCGGCCCAGGGGATGGGAAGGCAGTGAATTACAACTTCGTTCGGCTCCCTTGATACGCGTCGTTGCATCCGTCGTTGCGCTGGTGTCGTGCGTACACCTCGGCCTTTGGGTTCTGCTGCGGGACCAAGGCCACGCCCCGAATTTCTACGGCCAATTGGCGAGTATTTCGTATTCGCCCTACCGGGGTAAGAGCCTGCCGGACTATTCCCCTCCCCCCACCGCAGCGGAAATCCGAGCCGATTTGAAGACGCTTGCGCCCTATGTCCGCTCGGTGCGCACCTATTCGTCCACGCTTGGCGGGGAGCTCGTGCCGGCCATCGCCAACGAGTTTGGGCTGCGGGTGACAGTCGGCGCCTGGGTGGGTACGGAACCGAAGGAGTTCAGGCATGACGAAGGCTGCCGGCGGCGCGGATTGAGCAAGAACGCTTGCGAGCTGCATCGGGTGATCGAACTCGCCCGGCGCCACCGCAACGTCGACGGCATCGTGATCGGCAACGAGACCGTGTATCGAGGCGAATCGATCTTCCTCGACGATCGCCGCTTTTTCCCGGAAGACGATTTGAAGGCGCGCTCGCCCGAGGGCGGATACAAGGCGCTCACACCGGAAGAGCGGCAGGTGATCGCGCAGGCGCGTAACGGCGAAGAAGAAAAGAGGCTGCTCGAGCGCGTGAACGTCGCGCGGTTGATCCGCGTCATCCAGCGGGTCAAGCGCGAAGTGCCGAACGTTCCGGTTACAACCGGTGAAATCTGGAGCGTATGGCGCGATCATCCCGAATTGGTGTCATCGGTCGACTACATCGCGGCCCATGTATTGCCGTACTGGGAAGGCCAGTCGGAGAAGGTGGCGGTCGACGAAGTGATCCGCATCTACAATCTGCTGCGGCAAATGTATCCCGGCAAGCGTGTTGTGATCGCCGAGTTCGGCTGGCCGAGCGCCGGATATAACCGCCGCGACGCCTTTCCAAGCCGGAGCGCCCAGGCGAGCGTGATCCGCGAATTCGTCACCCGCGCGGAGGCGCAAGGCATCGATTACAACATCATCGAAGCCTTCGATCAGCCGTGGAAGACGTTCGAGGGCGGTGTCGGTCCATATTGGGGCCTATTCGACGCAAACCGCCGGCCGAAGTTCAGCTGGGCGGGCGTGATCACCAACGCGGACCACTGGAAGCTTACCGGGCTCGCGGTGCTTATCGGCGTGCTGCTGTCGCTGCCGCTTCTGGCATTGCCGCGCATCACCCTGGGCCAAGCGCTGATCCGCGCCAGCGCGGCACAGGTGGTCGGCGCTTGGGCGGCAACCGTGTTCGCCTATTGGCAGGGACATTATTTCGTCTGGGGGGCGGCGTTCGCCCTGACTTTCGGCCTCATCCTGCTGGTGCCGCTGATCATCATCGCGCTGTCACGCATCGAAGAGATCGCCGCGGTTGCCTTCGGACGCAAACCGGTGCGCTTGATCAGTGCGCCGCCGCTGGTCCCGGATCCCTGCGCGCCAAAGGTATCGATCCATGTGCCCGCACACTACGAGCCGCCGGAGATGTTGAAGGCGACCCTCGATTCGGTGGCGCGACTTGATTATCCGAATCTTGAGTGTGTGGTGGTGATCAACAACACGCCCGATCCGGCGTTTTGGCGACCGATCGAGGAGCACTGTCGCGCGCTCGGCGAGCGCTTCAAATTCGTGCGCGAAGACCGTCTCGCCGGTTACAAGGCGGGAGCCCTGCGGCTTGCGCTCGCGCATACCGCGAGCGATGCAGAAATCATCGGTGTGATCGATGCGGACTATGTGGTGCACGAGAATTGGCTCAAGGATCTCGTGCCGCTATTCGTCGATCCGAAGGTGGGGCTGGTGCAGGCGCCGCAGGATCACCGCGACGACGCGCGCAGTGTCATGCATCACGCGCTGAACGGCGAATACGCGGGATTCTTCGACATCGGCATGGTGCAGCGGAACGAGGCCAACGCCATCATCGTGCACGGCACCATGTGCCTGATCCGGCGCGCCGCGCTCGAAGCGGCGGGGGGCTGGTCGAGCGACACAATCTGCGAAGATACCGACCTCGGCCTCAGCATCCTCGAACAGGGCTGGACAGCACACTACACCAACCGCCGCTACGGGCACGGGCTTTTGCCGGACAATTACCAGCAGTTCAAGCGCCAGCGCTATCGCTGGGCGTACGGCGCTTGCCAGATCGTGAAGAAGCACTGGCGCCGCTTCCTGCCGGGCGCGAGCCAGCTGCGGAGGGAACAGAAGCGCGAATTCGCCATGGGCTGGCTGAACTGGCTCGGCGCGGAGAGCCTCGGCGTGCTGGTTGCGCTGATGAACCTCGTGTGGGTGCCGTTTGTCGCCCTGCTCGGAATTGCCATTCCCGACAAGGTGCTGACGATCCCCATCATTGCCGCGTTCGTAGTGTCGCTTGCGCATTTCCTGGCGCTCTATCGCTTGCGGGTCGCGATTCCGGCCGGGCAGGCCCTAGGCGCGTTGTTCGCCGCCATGTCAGTGCAGTGGACGGTGGCGCGGGCAGTCGGCGCCGGCCTGATCAAGGGCCACCTGCCGTTCATCCGCACCGCCAAAGGCGGATGGGCACACAAGGGGGGCGACTTCCCGGCGTTCTGGGAGGCCGTGATCGGAACGCTGCTGATCGGCAGCGCGATCTACCTCTACGCGACGAACTACGAACTCGTCCGCGAAATCAATCTGTTCGCGCTGGTATTGGTGCTGCAGGCGCTGCCGTTCCTGGCGTCGGCCGGGCTCGCGGTGCTCGAAGGCTCGCCGTTGAACGACTTTGCCACCTGGCGGGCGCTCGACATTCGGCTCGCCGAACTCCTGCCGCGGCGCGCGGCTGTGGCCAAGGCCACTGTGGCGGACAAGAAAATCGAAACCACGCAGTAGGATGCATGCATCGCCGCATGGCTAAGCGCGCAGCGCCGTCTCCACCAGCTTCACCCAGTACGACGCCCCGATCGGGATCACCTCGTCGTTGAAGTTGTACCGCGGGTGGTGCAAACCGGCGCTGTCGCCGTTGCCCACGAAGATGAAGGCGCCGGGTCGTGCGTTGAGCATGAAAGAGAAATCTTCGGCGCCCATGACCGGCGCAACGTTGTCATCCACATGCTCCTTACCCACTATCTCGGCCGCCACAGATGCGGCAAAGGCCGCCTGGCGCTCATGGTTGCGGGTGACAGGGTAGTCGCGGCGGTAGGTAAGCTTGGCTTTGGCTCCATACAGCCGTGCCGTGCCCTCCACGACTTCGTGCAGGCGCTTCTCGAGCAGGTCCTGAACCTCGGGAATCAGGCTGCGCGCGGTGCCGCGCAACAGCGCGGTCTGTGGGATGACATTGTCGGTGTTGCCGGCCTGGAACATGGTGATGGAGATCACCGCAGACTCCAGCGGATCGACATTGCGCGACACGATCGACTGCATCTGATTGATCATCTGCGCCCCGACGAGAATGGTGTCGACGGCAAAGTGCGGACGCGCGGCGTGGCCGCCCACCCCTTCGATCTCGATCTGTATGCGGTCAGCAGCCGCCATGAGCGGCCCGGCGCGGAGGGCGAATTCGCCGACGGGAAGCCCGGGATAATTGTGCATGCCGTAGACTTCCTCGATGGCGAAGCGCTCCATCAGACCGTCCTTGACCATTTCGCGGGCGCCGCCCCCGCCCTCCTCCGCCGGTTGGAAAATGACGATCGCCGTGCCGGCGAAGTTGCGGGTCTCGGCAAGATATTTGGCGGCGCCAAGCAGCATGGCGGTGTGGCCGTCGTGGCCGCAGGCATGCATCTTGCCGGGAGCGGTTGATTTGTAGGGAAGCTCATTGGCCTCCTCGATTGGCAGTGCGTCCATGTCGGCGCGCAGCCCGATCGTACGGGTGCCGGGACCCCTGCGGCCGCGGATCACGCCGACCACGCCGGTCTTGCCGAGGCCCTGGACCACCTCATCGCAGCCAAAGCTTCGGAGCTTCTCGGCCACGAAATCGGCGGTGCGGTGCACATCGAACAACAGCTCCGGATGGGCATGAATATCACGCCGCCAAGCGGTGATTTCGGGGTGCAGGTCGGCGATGCGGTTGATGATCGGCATCCTGGGCTCCTGAAAACAGCACTATATATGGCCGCCGCCGGCGGTGACAGCGATGCTCCCGCCCTATTGACCGGGCAACAGGGCATCCCTACACACGCCGGCATAGGGCCCGTAGCTCAGGGGTAGAGCAACTGACTTTTAATCAGTAGGTCGCTGGTTCGATCCCAGCCGGGCTCACCAAATAGACTTTGTATCAATGAGTTATTGATCGAGGTATTGCAGCGCGCAAACGCTTCGCGTCCCGTGTCCGCACTGTGTCCGCAGCCAGCTCCGCTTTGAGTCGAAGTGCGCAAACGTAACGGAGCCAGCCCTCGCTCAGTCCCTGTTCGAGGCGATAGCCGTTGTCCCAGGCGGCCTTCTGCGCCTCGGCGCGCACGACGAAGCCGGGCGGGTTCTCGGGGGCGAGCATGGCGGCGTTCCCACGTGTTGCATGTCGCGTTGCCTATCTAATTGTGAATAAGCATCTTCAACTTCGGCACCAGAGCAGGAATTTCCTCGGTCGCCGCCTTCCAAAGAATGTTGCGGTCGATGTCGAAATAGGCATGAACCAGCCGGTTTCTCGTCGCCACGATCTGTGGCCAGGGTATGTCCGGATTTGCAGCCTGCGTTGCGGCCGAGACCCTTGCGGCTGCTTCTCCAAATACCTCGACCGCTCGCACCAAGGCGAACAGCAGCATCAGATCGTTGTCCAGATCCTCGCGTTTGCGGCCGGCAATGAAGGATGCAACGGCGTCCGCCGATTCGATCATGTGCAGGACACGGGTGCGATCCTCAGGCGGCATACTGCACTTCGGCCGTGCGGAGCACGTCGTCGCGGAAATAGCGGCTCAAGTCCTCCGGCGTGCGCAGGTCGACCCGCCTGCCGCCGAGACGCCGTGTGAGCTCGATCTCCATCCCCGCGAGCGCTAGAAGACCGGGCTCCTTGCCGGGCTCGAATTCCACGAGCAGGTCGATGTCGCTGTCCGGCCGCGCGGTGCCTTTCAGCACCGAGCCGAACAGCGACAGGCGCCGGATATGATGGCGCCGGCAGAACTCGGCGAGCACTTCGCGGTCGATCGGCAGGCGGGGAGGCATGGGGTTGCGCTGCAGAGGTGCCTGAGACGGGTCAATTTATAGAACACACCGGCCGCACAAGCACGCCGAAACCCGCTCTCTCAAGCGGCAGGAGGAGCCAGCCCGATTTCCTTGAAGGCGGTTCACCGCCGGTTCCCTTGAGTGCAATTGTTGGACTTGGTCATGCCCGGGAAGCGCGTGCAATCTGACGACGAGACCTGGCAGGCGATTGCCCTGCTGGCGCAAGATCGCACGGCGAATTTCCAGCAGCTCGCGGATGAGGCCTTTCGCGATTTGTTGAAGAAATACGGCCGGCCCGTCGGTTCAAGGTCGGCCCTGCGGCAGAGCGTAGGCCAATCCGCCAAGGTGATTCCGCTGAAAAAGGCGGCACGGCGCACGAAGGGGCCCCAGCATCCCTGAATTTGGGCATTTTTCAGTTCTGGCATGCGCCCGGCAGCGCACCGAGATGCACCGCGGCTCACAGCGCGGGCAAGGGCTCGCGCGGTCTTGGGTCAGTCCTTCTTGCGGCGGGTAAAGCGGTACACGCCGAAGGCCACAAGCCCCAGCGAAAGCAACAGGTAACGGATGATGGAAATTTCCGAGTGCAGCTGGCCGATCAGGCCATAAATCCACAATGCCGAAAAGACGGCGAGAACCACTACCGTACCGACACTCATTACGACAGATTCCTTCCGCCCGGCGCAACGACTTGCGCCGTATATGGCATGGCTCCATTCCGCGGCACAAGCGCTCAGTGAGACAGAGCGCGCGAATCGCAGCGAGTGTGTTCCGTGCATCACAAATCTTGCGCGCAATGCTCGGTCGTCGGTCTTCGCATTAACCTTTGCCGTCAATCGAGTGCGTCACGATGCCTAAAGATACCGCACACGACAAATGCATCGTCTTGTCTGCGAATATTTCGCAAAAGATTCACGAATTGGTCGCTCGATCGCCATGAAGCTCCTGTTAGGTCTTGGCACGACCAGTTGGGACGCATGAGGACGGACAAAAGGGGATGCACGACAAAGCAGAGGAGGACCGTCATGATGACGCATGACGTGATATTCCGAGCCGAGTCCGAAGTCCGTCGATTTAAGCCGCCGAAGTGCCCGCAGTGCGGTGATGAGCCGTTCCTGCCCCAGGACGCAGCGTTCGCCGGAGAGGGGCGCATTCGCCACACTTGGATTTGCGAGAGCTGCGGGCATACATTTCGCACTTCGGACGAGATTCCAGGGCTGAGACAGCACAGGCTGCGCCCGGCGCGGCAATGAGGCGGGGCCTGAGGGTCACAGACCGGAATTTAAGGCCTGACCTTCGTTGTTCCCTCTATGCTCCTTATCAAGAAAGGAGATTTTTAATTGCCTGTCGCGCTGCGCCAAGTCCTGGCCAGTCTGATCACGGCTGCACAAGTCCTGGTTGGCCCGCTTGCCGCGGCCGAAAGCATTGCGCTGAAGGCTGAGCTGAGAGGCAGCAACCAAGTCCCGCCCAACAAGAGCACCGGCGCGGGTCACCTCGTGCTGACCTATGACCCAGGGGAGCGAAAGCTGTCGTGGAAAGGCAGCTACTCCGGGCTCACCGGCCCGGTCACGGCGGCCCATTTCCATGGGCCCGCCCTGGAGGGCCGCAACGCAGGCATCGCGCTGGTGATATCGGCGAATGGTCTGCCGCCATCGTTCGAAGGATCGGCCGTGCTTTCCGCCGCTCAAGCTGCCGACCTGCTCGCGGGCCGATGGTACATTAACCTGCACACTGCCGCTCACCCCGCAGGGGAAATCCGCGGCCAGGTGCGCAAATGATCGGGGTGGAGGACCGCGGTCGCGGCCCTCGCCTCTCCCCGGCACCTGAGCTCACTGCCGCGGGATGCCGGCACGTTCGATCACCTGCCCCCATTTCTGGATATCGGCGCGCATGCGCGCGTCGATTTCCGCCGGCGAACTGGGGCGCGTGTCGATACCCATCTCAAGAGCCCGTTTTTTCAGCTCCGGGTCGGCCAATACCGTCCGCAGGGCACCATTGAGCGTGCTGATGACGGCCGGAGGCGTCCCGGCGGGTGCATACAGTGCATTCCACGACACGACGTCAAAGCCCGGGACACCGCTCTGTGCCACCGTGGGGATGTTGGGAAGCGCCGGCGAGGGTGTCGGGCCGCTCCAAGCAAGGGCGCGAATCTTCTTGTCGGCGAGCGCCGGCCGGAGAGCCGCGTAAAAATCAATCATCAGCTGGATGTCATTGCGCAGAAGCGCCAGCACAGCTTCGCCCGATGTGCGAAACGTGACGTTGACGAAATTCAAACCCGCGGTGGACTTGAACAACTCGGAGGTCAGATGCTGCGTGCTGCCAGGATTGATCGTGCCTACGTTCAATTTGCCGGGATTGTCCTTGGCGGCCTTGATGAAATCCTGCAGCATCTTGTATTGCGCCTCGGCGTGTACCACGAACAGCGTGTCGAAATAACCGATGCTGGAAATGGGAGTGAAATCCTTCAGCGGATCGAAAGGCAGCTTCTTGAAAAGAGGCACACTGATCGCCGTGCCGTTCGTCAACAGCGTCAATGTATATCCGTCGTTGCCGCCGGCAGTGGCGGCGCGCGCCGCGGCGATGCCGCCGGCGCCCGGTACGTTTTCCACGACGAAACGTTGGCCCAACTTCTCGCCAAGCTTGTCGGCCACAAGGCGCGTGGTTACGTCCGCCACGCCGCCCGGGCCAAACGGTACGATGATGCGGACAGGCTTGCTCGGATAGGCCTGCGCCCCAGCCTCGCCAGAGGCAAGCGAGGCGGCCAGCGGCGCAAGCGCCAAGACAAAGCAAATTGCCTTCAGCCGTTCCGCGATACTTCTCGTGATATTCATGATGTCTCCTTGTCGCACCCCGACGCACCGCGTGAGCCAGCGCGATCCGAGAATCGCGCAAGCTCCCACCCGTGGCCGGCGGCGCAAGAATAAACACCCGGGGCGCGTCGGGCCCCTGGCCGGCGCGCATGTCCGGTCTGCGCGGAAAAGGACTGGACTTAACCGAGCGCGGCCTTAACCCGTTCGGCGGTCATGGGCAGCGACCGAATGCGGCGGCCGGTCGCATGGGCAAAGGCATTGGTGATTGCGGCGGCGGCCGGGCCGAGCGAAGCCTCGCCGGCGCCAAGCGGCCGCTCGTGAGGTCGATTGATCAATCCGACCGACGGTGACCTGCGGCACCTCGTTCATCGGCATGATCGGATAGCTCGCCCAGTCGCGGGACCTGATCCCTTCCCCGTCGAACTGGACCTCTTCGTAAAGCGTCCAGCTCGCAGACTGGATGATGCCGCCCTCAATCTGATTGACGAGCCCGTCAGGATTGATGACAAGACCCGCGTCGACCGCCGCCCACATTTCGGGAATCCGCAACAGGCCGCTTGGGCGATCGATCTCAATGCGCGCCACTACGGCGACGTAGGTCTGCGAATTCTTGTAACGGGCAAAGCCGAGACCGCGGCCGTTCACTCCATCCCCGCGCTGGCCGGGGCGCCACTTCGAAAGACGGGCGACATGCTCGATCACGGCGCGCGCTCGCGGATCCTTCAGATGGGCCAGGCGAAATGCAATGGGGTCGGCCCCAATGGCATACGAAAGCTCGTCCATGAACGACTCGATGGCGAACACGTTCGCATAGGCGCCGAGCGTGCGCAGAGCCGAAACACGGATCGGCATTTCGGGAATGAAGTGGTGCAGGATGCGCTGGTTGGCAAAATCATAAAGCGGGATCGCGTTGCGAACACCCCCGCCCGCAAGCTGCGGCGGGGCCAGCTTCTGCGGCTCGGCCATGTACCAGGCGCCGAGCAGGCTGTTGCCCGCCGTCGACTGCGGCCGCGTGGAATGGGTGTTGCTCCACAATTCGTATTGCCAATTGTAGATGCGGCCTTCCGGGTCGAGCGCCGCCTGCAACTGCATGACCACCGCCGGGCCATAGGGCTCCCAGGTGAATTCATCGTCGCGCATCCATTGCAGCCGTATCGGCCGGCCGGGCAGCGCGCGCGCAAGCAGCGCAGCATCAAACGCGGCGTCGTCGGCGCCGTTGTGCCCGAAGCAGCCGGCGCCTTCCGCATGAATGCAACGAATCGCAGTCGTCGGCATCCGCAGCGCCTTGGCGAGCTCCTGGCGGAGCGCGAACACGCCCTGCGAATGCGTCCACACCGTCAATCTGCCGTCGCGATACTCGGCCAGCGCGCAGGAGGGACCAATCGAAGCGTGGGCCGTGTAAGGCTTCGTATAGGTGGCCTTGAACATTCGGCCGCCAGCGAGAACCGGGGATTCCTTCACGCCGATGACTTCATCGATGCTAGGCAGCGACTTCAGGTAGTCGAAGATGCTACCGGGGTCAGGTAGTCGAGGACCCAATTTCCACTTCGCGGTCTTGCTCAAAGCGTCGCGTGCTGCAACCGCGGTCTCCTCGCGCTCGGCGACAACGCCGAGAAAGGAACCGTCGCGCACGACCGCAACCACGCCGGGAATGGATTTTGCGGCAGCTTCGTCGACGCTCTCGAGCGTTGAGCTATAGCGCGGCGGTCGGATCGCTCGCCCGTGCAACATGCCGGGCAGCCGCATGTCGTGCACAAATGCGGCGCCGCCCGTGGCCTTGGCCAGCAGATCGCGCCGCGGCGCCGATTGGCCGACAATCCGGTATTGGGCCGGCGATTTCGGCGGCACAGTGCCTGTCGCGTCGCGCCGGAGATTGGCTCCCACAACGATCGCGCCGTAGGGCAGCATTTGGCCATCGGGTGCAATGATAATGCCGTCGCGCACGGTGAGTGTTCTGGGATCAACACTCAGGCGCTTGGCTGCAAGCTCGACAAGGATCGCCCGCACCTCGGCCGCCGCGTGGCGGATCGCGGCGCCGCTGTTCTCGACGGAAAGACTGCCGGCGGTGAATCCCTCGTTCGGCGTCTGGCCGGTATCACCGGAGACCACCCGCACGCGCGAGAGCGGCAAGTCGAGCTCCTCAGCCGCAATCTGCGCCAGCGCGGTAAGGATACCCTGCCCCAACTCGACCTTGCCGGTGAAGACCGTGGCGTTGCCGTTCGATCCAATGCGGATCCAGGCGTCGAGCGCGCGGTTGCCGTTGAGTCCCCCCGGCAGGCGCGTGCCTTGTGCGAGCAAGCTGGAGAAATCAAGCGAAAAGGCCAGCACGAGTCCGCCAAGAGCCTTGGAGAAACGGCGGCGGGTAAGCGTCGGAGCGTTCATTTTCACGACCTCCCCGACAACTCGACCGCCCGCAGGATCGCGCGCACGATGCGATTGTGGGCGCCGCAGCGGCAGAGATTGCCGGCAAGCGCTTCGCGCACGTCTTTCTCCGTCGGACGCGGCGTGTGGCCCAGCAGGTTCCGCGCAGCCATGATCATGCCGCTGGTGCAGTAACCGCACTGCGCGGCCTGCAGCTCGATGAAGGCTTGCTGCAACGGATGCAGCTTGTCGGGCGTACCGAGACCCTCGATGGTGGTGATTTCAGCGTTGCCGATCTCGCCGACCGCAACCGTGCACGAGCGCACAGCCTCGCCGTCGAGCAGGACAGTGCACGCTCCGCAATCCGAAGCGCCACAACCGAACTTCGCGCCGGTGAGCGCAAAGTCGTTGCGAAGAACATAAAGCAGCGGCGTATCCGGCTTGGCGTTGGTGCGGCGAATCTGGCCGTTGACCCTCAAACTGATGGCCATGGTGCGGGCGCCTCCCTCCCCCAGGGGCTGCTCGCCGGGCACCCCCGGTTGTCCTTGGTGCCATTTTGCGTCGGAGGACGGGCGCCGTCGAGGGCCTACGTGCGGTTCTCAGCTCAGTGCCGGAAGGTCGCCTTTGGCCCACCCTTCCCGGGTCTCAGCGCAGAAATCCGTGAACCGCCCCTCCTCGATCGCAGCCCGGATGCCGCGCATTAAATCCTGATAATACGACAGATTGATGGCTGACAGCAGCATGGCGCCAAGCAGCTCGTTTGCGCGTACCAGATGGTGCAGGTAGGCGCGCGAATAGTTGCGAGCGGGCGCATATCCATTTTCCTCGTCGAGCGGGCGCGGATCGGCGGCGTGGCGCGCGTTCTTCAGATTGATCGGGCCGAAGCGCGTGAACACCGCGCCGTGCCGGCCGTTGCGCGTGGGCAGCACGCAATCAAACATATCCATGCCGCGGGCCACCGCCTCCAACAAATCCTCGGGCGTGCCGACACCCATGAGATAGCGCGGGCGATCGGCGGGGAACATCGGCGCGATGTCCTCGACGATCCTAAGCATGACCGCCTGCGGTTCCCCCACCGCCAGCCCGCCGATCGCATAACCGTCAAAGCCGATGTCGACGAGCGCGCGGGCGCTTTGCCCACGCAAATCGCTGTCGTCGCCGCCCTGGGCTATGCCAAAAAGCGCCCGGCCCGGCGGTGCCGCCGCGAAAGCGCGCTTGCAACGCTCGGCCCAGCGCAGCGACAACCACATGGCGCGTTCAAGCTCGTGGCGCGGCTTGGGAAGCTCGATGCACTCGTCAAGCTGCATGGCGATGTCGGCACCAAGCATAAGCTGAATCTCGATGGCACGCTCGGGCGAAAGCGCGACCATTGCGCCGTCGATGTGAGAGCGAAAGACAACGCCGTTCTCGTCCACTTTGCGCAGCTCGGAGAGCGACATGACCTGAAAGCCGCCGGAGTCGGTGAGAATGGGGCCGGGCCAGTTCATAAACTTATGCAGGCCGCCCAGCTGAGCGATGCGCTCGGCGCCCGGCCGCAACATCAAATGATAGGTGTTGGCAAGGACGATCTCGGCGCCGGTCCGCCTCACCTCGTCAGGGGTTACGCCCTTGACTGCAGCCTGCGTACCTACCGGCATAAAGGCCGGCGTATGCACCACGCCGTGTGGGGTGGTCATTTCCCCGAGTCGCGCGCCACCGTCGGTGGCCAGCAGCCGAAACGAAAAGGCGGGCGTCGCGGTCATGCGCGGAACAGGAGGCAGGCGTCGCCGTAAGAGTAGAAACGGTAGCCGGCGGCGATCGCATGGGCATAGGCGCGCCGCATGGTGTCAAGCCCGGAAAAGGCGGCCACCAGCATGAACAGGGTGGAGCGCGGCAGGTGGAAGTTGGTCATCAGAACGTCCACGGCACGGAAGCGGTAGCCCGGGGTCACAAAAAGCGCCGTCTCACCGGAAAATGGCTGAACCCTACCGTTCTCGGCTGCCGCGCTCTCGATGAGGCGCAGCGCCGTCGAGCCCACAGCCACGATTCGCCCACCGCCTTTACGTACTTCATTAAGATGCGCGGCAACCTCTTTGCTCACGCAACCGAATTCCGGGTGCATCCGGTGGTCCGCCGTGTCCTCGGCCTGCACCGGCAGGAATGTTCCAGGCCCCACGTGCAGCGTGACCTGCTGGAGGGCGACGCCGCGGTCCTTGAGTTGCGCCAGAAGCTCCTCGGTGAAGTGCAGGCCCGCTGTGGGCGCGGCAACCGAGCCGTCGTGGCGGGCGAACACGGTCTGATAATCCGTGCGATCGCGTTCATCGGGCGCCCGCCGCGAGGCAATGTAGGGCGGAAGCGGCATGTTGCCGCGCTCGGCGATGACCTGGTCCAGGACTGGCCCGGCAAAGGCAAACGACAACGTCACCTCGCCGCCCTCTCTGTCTTCCACAATGGCATCGAGCTCCTCGAGGGCGCAAACCCTCCCCTCCCCCCCGAAACGAACCATGTCGCCCGGCGCAAGCCTTTTTGCAGGACGCACGAAGGCACGCCAACGCGAGCCGTCAAGACGCCGGATCAGCGTGGCCTCGATTTTCACCGCGGGCCCGCGGCCGAGCCTGCGGCCGACCAGGCGGGCCGGGATTACCTTGGTATCGTTGACCACGAGCGCATCGCCAGGCTGCAGCAAGGCCGGCAAGTCGCGGATGCGGCGGTCTTCCAGCTCGGGGGTGACGCCGGGGCGCACCACCAGAAGCCGTGCGGCATCGCGCGGCGAGATGGGCCGCAGCGCGATCCGGTCGGGTGGAAGGTCAAAATCGAAAAGTTCGGTCCGCATTCGAGCGTCTTCGGCCGTTCAGGCCGGCAGCCGGGTCCGGGACAAGGGTTTCCCAGATCCGAAGGTCTATAGAACTTGTTTGCGAAAACGCCTGCTATATATTTTTTGACGGTCGCCTCTGACGCCGATTGGTCAAAGGCCTCATGCGACCGGACTAACGGCCTATGCCCCTGTCTATCTGAACTGACCAGCAGATCTCGACAGGATATCCCATAGGCCGGAAAGG
>FWPU01006719.1_pt1 | contig 22482 bp, 25 predicted proteins | sample 2228361 | NCBI WGS metagenome assembly FWPU01 (sample SAMEA103939777, study PRJEB20133) | metagenome
CGTCCTCGAAGAGGCCCTGCGCCGCGTCGAAACCGCGCCCGGCGTCACCATCGCCGACCTCGAAGACCTGGCCGCAGCAACTGCACCCCCCGGGACGCCGCCAGCGCCTACCCCCGCGCCCACGTTTACACCGGCACCCCCGGCCCCCCTTCCCACCCGCGAGGCGCGCCTCCTTGCCGCCCTCACCGACCTGGGCTGGGACGAAGCCGCCGCCCGGGCCGTCATCGATGCCGCCCCCGCAGCCGCCGAACCGCGCGCCCTGGTCGCCGCCTGGCTCGATGGCTGCCTCGCCAGCTACCCGCCCGATGGCGCCACCGCCCTCATCTCCATGCAGGGCCCCGAAGGTTCGGGCCGCACCACCGCCCTCCTGAAGATGGCCCTCGACTGCGCCGATGCCGGCCGCCCGGCCATCCTCGTCGCCGCCGATGGAGCCCGCGCCGGCGCCCACGATGCCATCCGCGCCTGCGCCGAAGCCCTCGGTATTCCCTCCCACGAAGTCTTCCGCCCCGGCGATCTCGTCCGCGTCGTCTCCCGCGCTCCCCGCGGCGCCTGCCTCTTCGTCGATTGCCCGCCCGGTGCCTGGGCACCTCCCCCTATCCCCGGGGTTGCCCACTTCGCCTACCTCGTCATCCCCGCGCACTGGCAGCCCGCCGCCATTCGCCCCGCACTCGAACCGCTCCCCCTCGCCCGCTTCTCCGGCGCCGTCATTACCGGCGTCGATCTGGCCCCCTCGCTCGCTCCCGCGCTCGGCATCCTCGCCGAGTCTGGCCTCGGCCTCGCCTTCCTCTCCGCCGGTCGCGACATCGCCCGCGGCATCGACATCGTCGAGCCCGCCACCATCGCCGCTGATCTCTTCCCGGCCTCGCCGGTCGCCGCTATCGCCTGAGGCGGTTCAGCACCTCCCCCGGGCCGGATCGGGGGATTCCCTCGCCCCCGCAAGGGGACCCGCCGATTCGAACGGCACGCGCCCTCCGCAACCATACCTTCACCAGGACGGCTGCCCACCTGCAACCGGAACACCACCGGCCGGCGGCGCGCCCCTGCCTATCCTCGAACCACACCCCGGAGGCCGCTTGCCCACGTGCGCACCTTCACACAGGCATCAGGGGTCCCCATCACGCCGCCACGGGAGAAGTCGAATGGGCGCGCCCGCTCCGCGGCCTAAGAATCCATTTATGGCCCAGGGTCTCCTCCCCGGCACCGCCCTTCGCATCGAAGTCTCCACCCGCGAGGGCGCCGAGACCTACGCCACCCGCATCGAAGACGTCGACGGCGACCAAATCGCCATCCTCGTCCCCATGCGCGGCCTTCGCCCGCGCCCCCTCCCCGTCGGCACCCTCGTCCGCTCGGTCTACATCTACCGCCAGAAGCGCTGGCGCTTCGTCACCGAAGTCATCGGCCACAGCCCCGATGGCACCTGGGAGTACCTCCGCCTCCCCGCCGATATCGACTGCAACGAGCGCCGCCGCAACTATCGCCTCCAGGTCGCCATCAAGCCCGCCCGCATCTATCGCATCCTCATCGACCCTGAGCACCCCGAATCCGCCGAAGACCTCGACGGCACCATCGTCGACCTCTCCGAGGGCGGCTGCTGCATCGCCTCCAAGGCCTTCGCCGTCGCCGGCGAACGCCTCGGCCTCGAAGCCCACCTCCCGGAAGCCGGCGACATCGCCGTCCGCGCCCGCATCGTCTCCGTCCGCGAGCCCGAGCGCGGCTACCGCATGCGCCGCCTGCACTGCGAATTCATCGATCCCCCGCGCGCCATGCGCGACCTCATCGCCCGCTACCTCATGCGCCGCCAGCTCGAAATGCGCCGGAGGGGCCAGCTATGAACCCGCTCCCCCCCTTCACCATCGCCCGCTATGGCGTCTACCTCGCCCTCGCCGCCGCCGTCGCCGCCGCCTGGCTCGGCACGCGCGCCGGCTACCCGTTCGAGCTCTCCCTCATGCGCGCCATCTTCACCTTCGTGCTCGTCACCGCCGTCGCCTTCGGCGCCGAAGCCATCATCCTCACCAGCCCCCCGCGACCCGAACGCCCGCCCACCGAGCACACCGAACCGCCCGCCCAGGAACCCGACGCCTAGCACGCACGACGTAGCAGCCCCAGGAGCCCGCCATGGCCAGCGCACGCACCTCCAGCGCCCCCCACCTCCAGGACCGCGAAGCCGCCATCCAGCAGTACGCGCCGCTCGTCAAATACGTCGTCGGCCGCCTCGCCATCGGGCTCCCCGCCATCCTCGATTACGAAGACATCCTCTCCTACGGCACCATCGGCCTCATCGAAGCCCTCGACCGCTTCGATGGCTCCAAGGGCGTCAAGTTCGAAACCTACGCCATCTCCCGCATCCGCGGCGCCATCATCGATGCCCTCCGCTCCCTCGATCGCCTGCCCCGCTCCGTCCGCCAGAAGGCCCGCAAACTCGAGCAGATCCACACCGAGTTCGAACGCGAGCACGGCCGCGAACCGACCGACGAAGAAGCCGCCCAGCTCATGGGCCTCACCCTCGAGCAGTACAACCAGGCACTCATCGACGCCAGCTGGGTCACCGTCTCCCTCGATGGCCTCCTCGACCGCGACAACAACGAGGAGGGCAGCGCCCCCACCGAGCTCCCCGCCGACCCCAACGAGGAAGACTTCACCGAGCGCCTCGAAAAGCGCCAGCTCCTCGATGCCCTCACCAACGCCATCAAAACCCTCCCCGAGCGCGAGTGGCTCATCATCAGCCTCTACTACCGCGACGAAATGACCATGAAGGAGATCGCCCAGATCCTCGAGATCTCCGAATCCCGCGTCTGCCAGCTCCACGGCCGCGCCCTCGGCCGCCTGCGCGCCCGCCTCGCCCGCGAACGTAACCCCTGACCCCCAGGAGCCACACCCGTGACCGACGTCATCGCCCTCCTCGCCATCTCCCAGCTCGTCACCCTCGGCGCTCTCTTCTACCTCCACATCCAGGTCCAACGCCTCCGCGCAGCCCTGCCCGCACCGCGCCGTCGCGAGCAGCCGGCCGCCCCAATCGCCCCCGGCATCCCCGTGCGCGGCGCCGCCGCCGGCCGTGCTGCGCGCGCCGCATACGCCGGCTCACCCCGTCCCGCCCTCGAACAGCTCCGGGGAGGTGCCGCGGGCGTCGATGTCGCCGAGCTCGCCCGCCGCATGCACCGCAGCGAAGAGGAGGTCCGCCTCCTCCTCCGCCGCCAGGGGATCGCCTCATGAGCTGGCGCTGCGCCGTTCTCGCCGCCCTCCTTGTCGCCGCCGCGGCCCTCCTCCTGCCCGGCCCGGCAGCCCGCGCCAACGGCGTCCCCCAGCTCGTCAAGCTTACCTACCTCGAGGGCATCTCCAACTTCGGACCCCGCAACGCCGAAGGCGTCCTCGAGTTCTCCTTCTCCGAGGCCTACGCCCGCGTCGACGTCAAGAACCTCCCCCCGGTCGAGGGATACATCTTCGAAGGCTGGCTCACCGGCGGCGCCTCCTCCCCCTTCCGCGTCGGCACCATCACCACCGGGGCCGACGGCATCGGCGTCCTCGATACCCGCCTCCAGGGCCTCACCAGCTACGACTACCGGCTCTTCGTCGTCGCCGCCCGGCCCGTCGGCGCCCCGGAAGACCAGCTCCCGGCCACCATCTCCATCGCCGGCCGCTTCGAAGTCATCAACGACGACGGCTCCACCCCCGGCCGCGACGTCCGCCCGGGCACCCTCCCCGATACCGGCGAACCGCCCGCTGCCAGCCTCCCTGCCCGCATTGCCCGCACCGCCTTCACCATGCTCGCCGTCGGCGGCATCGCCTTCGTCGCGCTCCGCATCACCCTCAACCGGAGGAAGCACGCATGATCAAGGGCCTCTACGCTGCCTTCACCGGCATGGCCTCCGCCTGGCGCTACCAGGACGCCCTCGCCAACAACATCGCCAACGCCAACACCGTTGGATTCAAGCGCGAAATCGCCAGCCTCGAGCCGCTGCCCGAGGTCCTCCTCTCCCAGCAGGCGCCTGTCCCCGCCCCCCTCCCCGCCCGCATCCAGGCCGTCATCGGCCAGGTGGGCACCGGCCAGTTCGTCGCCGAGTTCGTCACCGACTTCCAGCAGGGCATCCTCCGCCAGACCGGCAACGAGCTCGACCTCGCCCTCACCGCTGGCTTCTTCGCCATCCGCGATGAAAACGGCACCACCTTCTTCACCCGCGACGGCCGCTTCCAGCGCGACGCGGCCGGCACCCTCGTCACCTCCGCCGGCTACCACGTCCTCGGCACCGATGGCCAGCCCATCACCCTCCCGCAGGACCCCGTCACCATCACCCCCGATGGCATCATCCAGGATGCCAACGGAGACGAGCTTGCCCGCCTGCAAATCCTCGATTTCGCCCCCGGCCAGCTCGCCCGCGCCGGCGAAGCCTACTTCCGCCCCCTCGGCGACGCCGCCGGCCAGCCCCCCGTCGGTGGGCCGGGGCTTCGCCAGGGATTCCTCGAGTCCTCCAACGCCAACCTCGTCGAAGAACTCACCTCCCTCCTCGCCGTCCAGCGCGTCTACCAGGCCAACCAGGCCGTCCTCGCCCGCCTCGATACCACCCTCGACCAGGCCGCCGGCGAACTCGGTCGCCTCTAGCACCACAGGAGTCCCCAGCCCATGCCCACCATCCTCGCCGCCGCCGCCTCGGGCCTCATCCACAACCAGGACATCCTCGATACCGTCGCCCACAACCTCGCCAACGCCAACACCAGCGCCTTCAAAGCCTTCCGCGCGCTCCACCAGGGCCTGCCCGATCCCGCCGCTTCCGAAGACTCCGGCCGCCTCGGCGTCGCCACCACCACCCGCGACCTCCTCCTCGGTCCCGCCGCACTCCTCGCCAGCGAATCCCCCCTCCACGCCGCCCTCCAGGACGACGCCTTCTTCGTCATCCGCGCCGAGAATGGCGAACCCGTCTACACCCGCTACGGCGGCTTCCTCCTCGATGCCGAAGGCACCCTCGTCGATTTCGCCGGCCGCATCGTCCCTGGCGCCAATGGCGAACCCCTCCGCCTTCCGCCCGGCTTCTCGGCCCCCATGCTCGACGCCAACGGCATCCTCTCCGCCCTCGATGAGAACGGCGCCCGCCAGGAGCTCGGCCAGCTCACCGTCGCCCGCTTCGCCAACCCCGCCGGCCTCGAACTCCTCGGCGAAGGCCTCTACCGCCCCACCCTCAACAGCGGCGAACCACAGGTTGGCACCCCCGCGGCTGAGGGTTTTGCCCCATTGCGCCCCGGCACGCTCGAAAGCTCCAATGTCGATATGGCCCAGGAGTTCGTGAACATGCTCGTCGCCCAGCGCGCCTACAGCGCCTGCGCCAAAGCCTTCAGCGTCGGCGACGCCATGCTCGAACTCGCCACCCGCATCAACCGCTGACGCCCCGCTTCACGGAGGTACCACCATGGCACGCATCGATGGACTCAACCTCGGCGGCACCCACCTCAACCCCGCGGGCGCAGCCGGGAGCGCCGGCCACGCCGGCCAGGCAGGTGGCGCCGATGCCGCCCCCGGCTCCCGCGCCGCGCGCGACGCCCTCTCCCTCTCCCCCCGCGGCCGCATCGTCGCCGAAGCAGCCCGCGCCGTCGCCGAATCCCGCGACGTCCGCGCCGAGAAGGTCGCCGCCCTCAAGGCCGCCATCGCCAACGGCACCTACTCCTCCAATGCCCGCGAGATTGCCGCCCGCCTCCTCGCCAACGGCATCGCCGAGGGTCTCCAGTGAGCGCCACAGCCGTCGCGCGCATCCTCGAACTCCTCGCCGAAGAAGAGCAGCTCCTCCGCTCCCTCTGCGCCCTCGCCCGCGACGAACAGGCCGCCCTCATCGCCTCCGACTACCCCCGCATCGAACAGCTCAGCCTCCAGATGCTCGAACTCGCCGGCGCCATCGAAGCCCGCGAAGCCGAACGTTCGCAACGCATCCGGACCCTCGATCCCGCCATCCAGTCACTCGATGATTTCGTCACCCGTGCCGAAGACCTCGGTATGACTGGCGCCGCACCGCTCCGCGAACGCCTCCTCGAGCTCGCCCACACACTCCGCGAACTCCAGGAAGCGAACGCCCGCCTGCTCCTCAACGCCATCCGCCTGCGCGACCGCTGGGCCGCCATCCTCGGCGGCCACCTCGCCCCCACCTACGGCGCCGGCGGCGAAGTCACCATCCAGGAAGGGAGCAGCTTCGTCTCCCGCAGCGCCTGAGGTACCCCCATGGCCCTCTCCATCGGCCTCGATACCGCCGTCAAAGCCCTCCGGGCCCACCAGCTCGCCGTCGACGTCGCCGCCCACAACATCGCCAACGCCCAGACCCCCGGCTTCTCACGCCAGCGCGTCCTCCTCCGCCCCATTGGCCTCGAAGGCAGCGCCTGGTCCTCGCGCGATAGCCTCCTCGGCAAGCCCGGCTTCGGCGTCGATGCCCGCGATGTCCACCGCATCCGCGATGCCTTCATGGACTACCAGGCGCGCCAGGCCCTCTCCTCTCGTGGCCAGTACGCCGCCTTCGCCACACCCCTGCGCAGCGCCGAAGCCGTCTTCAACGACCCCTCCGACGACGGCATCTCCGCCCTCCTCGCCCGCTTCTGGGCTGCCTGGCACGACGTCGTCAACGAGCCCGAATCCTCCGCCGCCCGCACCGCCCTCGTCCACGCCACCCAAACCTTCACCCTCCGCCTCCAGGCAGCCGCCGGCGAAATCGACCTCCAGCGCCGCAACCTCAACCAGCAGGTCCAATCCATCGCCGAAGAAATCAACGCCCACGCCCGCGAAATCGCCAACCTCAACCTCCAGATCAAGCAGGTCGAACTCAACGGCGACCGCGCCAACGATCTCCGCGACCGCCGCGATACCCTCCTCGATAAGCTCTCCGAACTCGCCAGTGTCCAGTACGCCGAGTCCGAAACCGGCGAAATCTCCGTCTACCTCGGCTCCCACGAGCTCGTCTTCGGCACCACCGCCCGGACCATCATCGCCACCCCCGATACCTCCAATCCGACGATGCTCAAGCTCACGTGGCAGAACGATGGCTTCGATGTCGTCGCCAACGGGGGCCGCCTCCGCGGCGTCCTCGATGCCCGCGACCAGGCCCTGCCCGACCTCCTGCGCAAGCTCGACGCCTTCGCCGTCGGCCTCATCAATGGTGTCAACAGCCTCCACCAGCAGGGCTACGGCCTCGATAACTCCACCGGCCTCGAATTCCTCCAGGGCACCGGCGCCGCCGATATCCAGCTCAACCCGGTCCTCGCCGCAGCCCCCCACCGCATCGCCACCGCCGCCGCGCCCGGCGCCCCCGGCGATGCCTCCATCGCCCTGCAAATCGCCGGCCTCGAACTCGCACCCAACATGGTCGCCGGTGCCGCCGCCGCCAACCTCGTCGTCGGCGAAACCCTCAGCCCGGGCGTCACCCTCGTCGGTCTCCAGGTCGCCGGCACCCTCCAGCCCGGCACCTATACCATCGTCGAAAACCCGCCCGCCTCCGGCACGCTCGAGCTCCAGTACAACGGCAACCCCGTCGGCACCTACACCGCCACCGCCATCAGCCCACCCGGCGGCACCATCACATTCACCAGCGGCAGCACCGTCGTTGCCACCCTCCACCTCTCCGTGCCCGGGCCGGGTTCCTACACCGCCGCCCAGCAGGTCGCCGATCTCACCGCGGCCGGCAACGACACCATCCGCGTGGAAGTCGCCCCCGGCGATTTCTACGGCAACCTCGTCTCCGTCCTCGGCGCCGATGTCAATCGCGCCCTCGGCATGGAGCAGTCCGCCGGCCTCCTCGTCGACCACCTCGATGCCATGCGCCAGGCCACCCACGGCGTCAACCTCGACGAGGAGATCGCCAGCCTCAACGCCGCCCAGCACGCCTACAACGCCGCCGCACGCGTCATCACCGTCATCGACGACATGCTCGATACCCTCATCAACCGCACCGGCGCCACGAGGTAACCCCCATGCGGCTCAGCGAACAGGCCCGCCTCCAGAATCACGTCTCCTACCTCAACGCCGCCGCCGAGCGCATGGACCGCGTCCAGCGCCAGCTCGCCACCAACCGCCGCATCGACCGCGCCAGCGATGACCCCTCCGGCGCCGCCCTCGCCATGCAGTACCGCAAATCCATCGCCTTCGAGTCCCAGATGCGGCGCAACCTCGAAAACGGCACCGCCTTCCTCAACGTCACCGAAGCCGCACTCAGCGGCGCAACCGACCTCCTCCAGCGCGCCCGCGAACTCACCGTCCAGGCCGCCAACGATACCCTCGGCGTCTCCGAACGCCAGGGCATCGCCGCCGAGGTCAACCAGCTCATCGAACAGCTCGCCCAGGTCGCCAACACCAGCTTCGGCGGCGTCTACATCTTCTCCGGCCACCAGACCAACACCCCCGCCTACAACGTCGGCGGCACACCCCCCGCCGCCATCACCTGGCAGGGCGACTACGGCGAGCGCCTCCGCCGCGTTTCCACCCGCGATGTCGTCCCCGTCAACATCATCGGCGACCGCGTCTTCGGCACCCTCTTCGACCGCCTCATCCAGCTCCGCGATGCCCTCCAGGCCGGCAGCCCGGGCGCGCAAATCCGCCCCTTCATCGCCGACATCGACGCCGGCCTCGAACGTGTTCTCAACGCTCGCGCCGAAGTCGGCGCCCGCCTCAACCGCTTCGAAGCCACCACCGACCGCTCGCTCGTCACCGATACCAACCTCCAGGAGCTCCGCGCCGGCGTCGAGGACGTCGATATCGCCGAGACCATCGTTCGCTTCACCGCCGCGCAGAACGCCCTCGAGGCGGCCCTCGGCGCCATCGGCCGAACCGCCAACCTCTCCCTCCTCAACTTCCTCCGCTGAGGCGAAGGGCGCCCGCTCCCCTCAGTACCCCTTGAACTGCGGCTCCCGCTTCTCCACGAAGGCCCGTGGGCCCTCCCGCGCATCCTCCGTCGACTGCGCGATGAACATCGCCATCTGGGCCATGTCCAGGTGCTCATCAAACGATATGTTCGCCGAGCGGTACACCAGCTTCTTCGCAAGCTGCACTGCCACCCCTGGCCCCTTCGCAATCTGCCGGGCATACTCCTTCACCCGCGGCAGCAGCTCCTCCGGCTCGTACACCGCCAGCACGTACCCCATCTCCAGCGCCTCCTGCGCCGTGATCATCCGCCCCGTCCAGATGAGGTCGAGCGCCCGCTGCGTTCCAACAACCCGGGGCAGCGTGTAGCACCCCCCATCGCCGGGGATCAGCCCCATCCGCACGTACGTCATCCCCATCCGCGCCGTCGTCGCCGCGAACCGGATGTCCGCCATCGTCGCCATGTCCATCCCCGCCCCCGCTGCCGCGCCATTAATCGCCGCAATGTACGGCTTCTCGAGCTGGATCAGCGCCCGCGGGATCGGGTGCACCCGGTCCCGCAGGCTGTGGCGCCGCTCTGCCACCGTCGCTTGCGTCCGCAGCACCCCCTGGCCTCCCGCCTCCGCCGCTACGTTCATCCCGCTGCAGAAGCCGCGGCCCGCCCCCGTGATGATGATGGCCCCCACCCCCCGGTCCTGGTCGGCACGGCGAATCGCATCCGCCCATTCCGCCAGCATCTGGTCGTCGAAGGCGTTCAGCCGCTCCGGCTTGTTCAGCGTAATCGTCGCGACGCCATCCTCGACGTCGTACAGGATCGAGTCGTACTCCACCGGCAGCTCCAGTTCACCAAAGCGTGTCAGCGCATTCTACGGCCGCGGCGGCTCCGTGGCCCCCGCCGCGAACGCGCGGATCGCCTCCAGCACCCGCCACATCTCCCGGTCCCGCTCCAGCGGCAGCAGCGGCTCCGGCACCTGCACCCCGGCAAACGCCGCCACCACCTCCGCGTGGTCATCGATCACGAAATCCGGCCACACCGGGATCCCCAGCTCCCGCAGCCGATTGTGGTGGTCGGTCAGCGGCTTCCAGAAGCAGTCCCGCACGTGCTCGTGCAGCGAAAAGCGCCGCACAACCTCCCACCGCGGGCCCATCCCGCTCCACAGGTACACCGTGTGCCCATCGCCGCGCAGCGCCTCGAACACCTCCCGCACGCCCGGCCGCAGCTTCACATCCCACGTGATGATCGTGTTGTCCACATCGAAAAAGACGTTCAGGCTGCGGCGCCCGCCAGCAGGCATACCACTCCCCCAGATCACCTGGTCCGCCCAATCCTACCCGTCCCGCTCACGCGCGCCAGTCCCTACCCTGCGGTAAGCTACGCCGTTGGAAACCCGACGCCCAGGAGGCCCCAGCGCATGGAATTCAGGTTTACCCAGGAGCACGAAGCCCTCCGCCAGGAGGTGCGCGACTTCCTCGCCGAGGCCCTCCCCGATCGCGGCGTCGGCCCCGTTCGGCCCACCTCCCAGGAAAACTGGGAAGAACAGCTCGCCTTCAACAAGAAGCTCGCGAAAAAGGGCTGGATCGCCCCCGCCTGGCCGAAGGAGTACGGCGGCCTCGGCTGGAGCCACATCAAGCAGATGATCTTCTCCGAAGAGCTCTCCTACGCCGGTGCCCCCGATGGCGGCCGCGTCTTCAACGTCGGCATGATTGGCCCCACCCTCATCGTCCACGGCACCCCCGAGCAAAAGGCCGAACACCTCCCCCGCATCACCAACGCCGAAGTCACCTGGTGCCAGGGCTACTCCGAACCCGGCGCCGGCTCCGACCTCGCCTCCCTCCAGACCCGCGCCGTCCGCGACGGCGACGACTACATCGTCAACGGCCAGAAAATCTGGACCACCGGCGCCCACCACGCCGACTGGTGCTTCCTCCTCGTCCGCACCGACCCCGATGCCCCCAAGCACAAGGGCATCTCCTTCCTCCTCGTCGATATGAAGACCCCCGGCATCACCGTCCGGCCCCTCGTCAACATGGCCGGCTACCACGAATTCAACGAGGTCTTCTTCGAAGACGTCCGCGTCCCTGTTCGCAACCGCGTCGGCGAGGAGAATCGCGGCTGGTACGTCGCCATGACGCTGCTCGATTTCGAGCGCTCTAATGTCGCCTCCATCGCCGCCAACCAGCGCCAGCTCGAACTCCTCATCAAGGCCATGCGCGAAAGCCGCAGCGCCCCGGCCTACCGCGACATCCTCCGCCACCGCCTCGCCGACCTCTGGGTCGCCAACGAAACGGGCCGCATGCTCGCCTACCGCATCGCTTGGATGCAGGAAGCCGGTCGCATCCCCAACTACGAAGCCTCCGTCATCAAGGTCTTCGCTACCGAGCTCGCCCAGCGCATCACCAACTTTGGCGTCAACCTCTTCGGCCCCGCCGGCGCCCTCGAGCCCGATTCCAAGCACGCCGTCCTCAATGGCGTCTTCGAAAAAGGCCACCTCGTCAACGTGGCCCCCACCATCTACAGCGGCTCCAGCGAAATCCAGCGCAACATCATCGCCCAGCGCGGCCTCGGCCTCCCGCGCGACTGATTAAGGCCCCCGCACCCTTCCACACAGCAACGCTGGGACCGCGACGGTCCCGGCGTCCCCATCACTGCCACGACCGCCCCTGTCGCTACCCACCGTACTCCCAGCCCAGGTCCCGCTCGATCAGCATCTCCCCGGGCCGCAGCCGCTCCCCGTCCACACACTCCCCAATCACCAGCGTGTGGTCGCCCACCGGCACGAACTGCACCGCGGTGCACGCGATCCACCCCAGCGCCTGGTCCAGCACCGGGCAGCCGTTGTCGTGCAGCCCGTACGGGATATCCGCCAGCTTGTCGATCACCTGCGCCGCCAGCGCCTCCGAACGCCCCCGCACCTTCTTCGCCTCCGACGGCATCACCACCTTCCGCGCGATGGTGATCCCGTCCTTCTCGTGCAGCAGGTTCACCGTGAACACCCCTGTCTCCCGGATGAAGCGCAGCGTCCGCGCGTCATTCTCAATCGAAACCGCCAGCAGTCGCGGCCGGAACGACACCTGCATCACCCAGTCCGCCAGCATCGCGTTCAGCGTGCCGTCCGCGCTCCGCGACCCAATCACGTGCACACCGTACGAAAGCGCCAGGAGCGCCTTCTCCACGCCCGAAAGCTCTTTGGGCGAACCTGGCAGCGAAGGAAGCGGCGGGTGCGTCACGGGAGTCTGCTCCAGAAACAGTCGTCCCGGCCATGGTGCCACGCGCGCCCCCCACGCGCAGCGTCCCCGCATACGCTCTTTCCCCTGCCGTGACTCCAACCAAACCGGCGGTATACTGGCAGAAAGCCACAGCGATCTCTCGGTTAGGAAAGGTAATGAAAGTATGAAAGGTTCGCTGCGCCGCTCACTCCTCCTCCTCCTCGTCCTCCCCGCCGCACTGCTCACTGGCCTCATCGCCACGGCCTGCGGCGGCGACGATGACGACGAGGCCGCGACGCCGACCCCCGCAGCCCAGCAAACGGAGCCGGCTGCCTCCCCCACCGCGGCCGCCGCCTACCCCGTCAGCGTTACCGACATGCTCGGCCGTCGCGTCGAAATCAAGGCCGAACCGAAGACCATCGTCGCCGTCAGCCCCACCGCCGTCGAGCTCGTCTACGCCGCTGGCAAAACGGTCGCCGGTCGCCCGTCTACCGCTAACTACCCGCCCGAGGCCCAGTCCGCCACGCCCGTCGGCACCGCCTACCAGCCCAACCTCGAAGCCATCCTCGCCCTCAAGCCCGACCTCGTCATCGCCGACTCCGTCATCCACGCCCAGCCGGCGCTCCGCCAGCCGCTCGAGGGGCTTCCCGTGCCGGTCATCTTCGCCGGCGCCAACAGCTACCAGCAGGTGCTCGATGCGCTCCGCCTCGTCGGCACCGCGCTCAACGCCACCGAGGCCACCAATCGCGTCATCGCTGACATCGAGAAGGCCCTCGCCGATGCCCGCAAGGCCCTCGAAGGGAAGAACGTCACGGCCGTCGCCATCCTCTCCGATCGCGACCAGACCCTCTACGCCGCCAAGAGCACCAGCTACACCGGCGACATCCTGAAGGAGCTCGGCATCCGCAACCCCGCCGATGCCCTCCCCGACGCCGGCCCCTTCCCCGGCTACGCCACCATCTCCTCCGAAAAGCTCGTCGAATTCAACCCCGATTACATCTTCGCCATCACCCCGGCCCCGCCGCCGGCGCCGCGCCTGGCCAACCTCATCCCCACCATCCCCCCGTTCCGCGGCCTGAAGGCCGTCACCAGCAACCACGTCGTCGATTCCGACGTCGAGCTCTTCGTCCAGGCCCCCGGCCCCCGCGTCAAGCTCGCCCTCGAAGCCGTCGCGAAGGCCGTCGCCGGCCAGTAGGCACGCTGCCCGGCAGGCGGCCCTCGCAGCGCCGCCCACTCCCGTTACCATGGCCGACATGGCTGCCCGCACTGCCGCACCAGCAGGGAGCGCCCCACCCGGGGCGCTCCCGCGCACTGCGTGGCGGCCCCTGCTCGCCCTCGTCATCGCCCTCGCCCTCCTCGCCGGCGCAGGCTTCCTCTCCCTCATGTACGGCGCTGTCCAGCTCACCCCCGCCGATGTCTGGCGCGGCCTCACCTCCTCCGACGACGCCTTCGCCCGCAACGTCGTCTGGCAGATCCGCTACCCCCGCCTCCTCGACGCCATGATCGTCGGCGCCGGCCTCGCCGCTGCCGGCGCCCTCCTCCAGGGCGTCACCCGCAATCCCCTGGCCGACCCCACCATTCTCGGCGTCACCGCTGCCAGCGGCCTCGCCAGCGCCAGCCTCATCGTCTACGACCCCCAGTCTCCCCAGTGGGCGATCGCCGCTGCCTGCGCCGTCGGCGGCCTCGTCGGCGCGGGCGTCCTCTACGTCATCGCCTGGCGTGGTGCCGTCTCACCCCTCCGCCTCACCCTTGCCGGCGTCGCCCTCTCAGCCTTCTTCGGCGCCGCCATCGTCGGCCTCCTCGCCAGCTCCCGCACCTTCCTCCAGACCAGCCTCGGCTTCCTCGCCGGGGGCCTCTACGGCTCCGACTGGCGCGACCTCTGGGCTGCCCTCCCATGGTTCGCCGCCGGGCTGGCCGGTGCGGTCCTCCTCTCCGGCCGCCTCAACATCCTCGCCCTCGGCGATGACGTCGCCGCCGGCCTCGGCCTCCTCACCGATCGCACCCGCCTCCTCATCCTCGCCTGCGTCGGGCTCCTCGTCGCCGCCGCCGTCTCCATCGCCGGCCTGGTCAGCTTCGTCGGCCTCGTCTGCCCGCACATCGCCCGGTACACCATCGGCAGCGATAACCGCCTCGTCATCCCCTTCAGCGCCCTCTACGGCGCCACCCTCGTCGTCACCGCCGACCTCGGCGCTCGCCTCATCATCCGCCCGGCCGAAGTCCCCATGGGCATCATCACCGCCGCCATTGGCGCCCCCTTCCTGCTCTACCTGGTGCGCTTCCGATGAACCTCAACGTCGAACACCTCACCCTCGCCCACGGCCACCGCGACGTCGTCCGCGATGTCTCCCTCCAGGTCGGCGCCGGCGAGATGGTCGCCATCGTCGGCCCGAACGGCAGCGGCAAGAGCACCCTCCTCCGCGGCATGGCACGCCTCCATCCACCCCGCTCCGGGCGCGTCCTCCTCGATGGCCGCGACATCCGCACCATCAGCTCGCGCCAGGTGGCCCGCGTGCTCGCCATCCTCCCCCAATCGCCCGCCTCCGGCCTCGACCTCACCGTCCGCGAACTCGCCTTCCGCGGCCGCTACCCCCACCAGGGCTTCCTCCAGCGCATCACCTCGCACGATATCCAGGCCGTCGAGTGGGCCCTCGAAGCCACCGATGCCCTCGCCCTCGCCGACCGCAGCCTCGGCGCACTCTCCGGCGGCGAACGTCAGCGCGCCTGGATCGCCATGGCCCTCGCCCAGGAGCCCCGCATCCTCCTCCTCGACGAGCCCACCAGCTTCCTCGATGTCGCCCACCAGGTCGAGATCATGCATCTGCTTCGCCGCCTCAACGAGCGCGGCATCACCATCGTCGCCGTCCTCCACGATCTCGCCCTCGCCGGCCGCTTCGCCTCCCGCATCGTCGCCATCCGCGATGGCCAGCTCGCCTTCGATGGCCCGCCCGCGGCCGTCCTCGCCCCCGCCAACCTCGAGCGCGTGTTCGGCGTCCCCATGCTCATCCTCACCGACCCCGATACGGGGCTCCCCATCCCCATCCCCCGCCCCGACCCGGCACGCTGCTCGGCCGCTACCGCGCCCCCCGCGCCAGCCCCGCCCGCAGCCGGCGCATGAGCGCAAGGTAGTCCTCCACCTCCGCCCGCCCGAACCGGAACACCCCGCCCGGCCCGATCCGTTCCTGCCGCACGAACACGGCCAGCCCACCAAGGATCGCCAGGCTGTAGGCCAGCGCGCTCGCCAGCGCCGCCCCGTCCACCCCCATCCGCGGTACCAGCACCATCGCGAACGACAGGTCCAGCACCAACCCGGCACCCGCGACGACCGCCGAGACCCACGGCATCCCCCGCTGGTACGTGTAAAACCCGGAAAACGACTGCGCCAGCCCGTACAGCAGCACGCCAGGCAGGATGAACCGCAGCGCCGAGGCCATCCCTTCGTACTTCGGGAATATCAGCGCCTCGATGCTCCACGAGGCAGCGAACAACCCCCCGCAGATCACCCCCAGCAACACCACCGTGTGACGCATCACCCGGGCGGTCAGCGCCGCCGCTTCGGCGCGCCCCAGCGCCCCAACCCGCGCATACGTCGCCAGCGCCAGCGAACCGCTCACCTGCCACACCGACTCCGCCAGGTACACCGCCAGCGAATACACCGCCACCCCCTCTGCCCCCTCGAAGTGCCGCACCACAAAGAGATCGGCCCGGTAGTTCAGGTACGAAATCCCGCTGGCAATACCCGCGAGCAGCGCAAACCGGCCGATCGCCGTCACCATCGCCCGCTCGAGCCGCGCATCGCGGGCACCCGTCGCGCCTCCAGAGGCGAGCAGCACCGCCACCGCAGCCCACCACCCAACCGCATACGCCCACAGCGCACCCGAGGGCGTTCGTTCCCCCAACACGAAAAGGGTCAGCCCGATCGCCGCCAGCGCGAACAGCGGCGGGCACACCAGCGCCAGGTTGTACCGGACGAACGCCTCCCGCCCCAGGAAAATCCCCGCCACCACGCTGTTCACCACCACGGCGGCGCATGCCGCCCCCACCGCGAGCGCCTCCTGCCGCGCCTCTCCAGCGAACCATGCCCCCGCGATGGCACCGCCGGCAATCGCGAGCACACCGATCCCCCCGCCCAGCACGCCCCCATTGGCCAGCGCCGCGCCCGGCGGCCGCCGCTGATTTGCCACCTGGTAGGCCGTCGCCGCGGTCAGCCCGCCCGTGGCCGCGTTCACAATCCCCACGAACGTCAGCCCCAGCACGAACTGCCCGTAGTCGCCCTTCTCCAGCGCGTACGAGCAGAGCGCCACCAGCCCCAGCGCCACCAGCAGATTCACGCCGCGGAAGACAAGCGCCACCAGTCCGCCGAACGCTATCGACACCGCTCCCCATGGTACGGCCGCCCTCGCAACCGGCGAGCCCGGGCGCGTCCCGTCGGCCCGGAAAAGCACGACGCCCGCACTGCTGCGGGCGTCGCTGGTTGTCCTGCTGCCGGGCTCGGTGCCGTGGCGCCGGTGCTAGTTGCTGAAGGCGTTGTACAGGCCGTCGTTATCGCCCAGGTTCAGGTCGTTCGTCGCATTCGCGATGACCACGATCGGCCGGTCCGACGTAATCGTCATACCGCCCCAGAAGCAAGCCGGCGGCGAGGCCCCGAGGCCCGTATCGGCGCCCTCCGCGTTCTGGTAGAAGATGAACGACCCCGTAATCGTGCGCGTCGTCGTGTAGGTCCCCGGCGCGCTGCAGCCCGGCGCCGAGTTCGAGGTGTCGTTGATGGCGGTAATCGTCACGTTCGCCGTGCCGCCGTCCGCCACGCTCACACTCACCCACGTGTTATAGCCGCTGAAGCTGCCCGTCTTGTACGCCCGGCGGAAGATGAGCGGCAGCTTCGCCGTGGTCGTCGCCTTCGCCACCGGGATGCCATTCACCGCCGTGTACAGGTCCTCATCAACGAAGCTCCCCGGCGCCGTCATCTTCGCGCGGAAGAGTACCGCCGCAATCGGCTGGCTCGAGGTAATCGTCGCGGCGCCCACGAACCCCTCCGGGATGCCACCAACGGTCTCATAGACGCTGTGGCTCGCCGTCCCGTTCGCGGGGATGTTCAGGTTCACCGTGTACGTTCCCGTGTTGCCGACGTACGTGATCGTCGCCGTCGCCGCCGTCGGGTTCGGGTTCGAAAGCAGGTACTGCGTGTAGAACCCGTCGAGCTTGATCGCCAGCGGCATCGAAATCTGCGTCCCAAGGTCGCTCGCCGAGGCCGGCTCGACGATGAAGCCATCGTACGAGGCCAGCTTCCGCAGCCCGGTCACATAGGCATCAACTGCCACCGTAATCGTCGAGCTCGTGGTCTCCAGCGTCGCGGCCATCAGCCGGTTCTGCGTCGCTGCTGGCATCGGGATCGCTCCATCAATGGCCGTCGGCGCGAACGCGATCTGGCCGCCCACCGGGATCCGGTAGCCGCCACCCGAGCAGGCTGCCGCACCCGAGCCCTGGTCCACCACCGGCGCCTGCGCGGTCCCCGGGAACACGTACGTGATCGTCACGCACGCTTCTGTGGTCCCCGTGTTCGCAACCGCGAAGCGCGTGTTGTACAGCCCGCTCAGCGCGTTCGCCACGTACGGCAGCGTTACCTTCGTGCCGCCCGTCGCGTAGGCATTGTGAATGGAGTACGACTTCGCGAAGTTCACGTTCGATTCGATATCGCGCACCAGCAACGCGTTGATTGGCTGGTCGCTCGAAATCACGCCGACCCCCCTGAAGCCCGGCGTCAGCCCCGTGTTCACCGCCTGCGCGAAGACCCGCGTGCCGCCCGGCGGCACATTCTGGTACACCACCGTCGCCGAGGGGATGAGCACACCCGCCGGCGTATAGATGTCCATCACGATCGTCGCCGGCGCCGTCCCGTTGTTCTGCGCGATCGTGCTGGTGTTCTCCTTGCTGTTCGGCAGCAGCGCCGGCAGCACCGTCACGTGGTCGAACCCGTGCCCGGCCGGTGCCGTCTCATCCTGCCACGGCCGGCTCTCGGCCGAAGCCGACGCTGCCGAGAGTATCGTCAGCGCCCCGAGCACGAGCCCGAGCGCCATGCGTCGAAGGGATTTACGCTCCATGTAGCATCTCCTCATCTCCCGGCAGTGTAGGAATCGCGCAGAAATAGGGTCAACGAATTCTGCGGCCGATCAGCACGGCCCGGTGTAAACGGTCTGTAACTTTTGCCGGCCCCCTCCCGGCCCTCAACCCCACTGGTTGAGCGCCTGGAAGATCAGCACGATGGCCGCTGCGCCGCCGACCATCACCAGCACCAGCTTCGTTCCGTTCACCCCCACAGTTTCGCACGAAACAGCTGCCAGCGGCGAAACCGGGTAAGCGCTTCAGCACTTTGTACCCGGCCGGGGCGTCCTAGCACCCCCTGCTCCACCCGGCCACCACGCGGTGCCGTCCCGTGCGGGCGCCATGCTGGCAGCCCAGCGCGTCAGCTCCTGTCGTGGTGGCGCACCCTAGCGGCCGCCGCCCAGCCCCTGCAGCTTCCGCCAGTGGTGCTCCGCCCGGATGCGCCGGACCGTCCCCGACCGCGATCGCATCACCAGCGACTCGCTCACCGCGCCCCGCGGCGTAAACTCCACACCCGCCAGCAGCTCGCCGCCCGTCACCCCCGTCGCCGCGAAGAACACATCGTCACCACGCACCAGGTCGTCGATCGTCAGCACCCGGTCCAGGTCCAGCCCGAGCTCCGCCGCCAGCCGCCGGTCGTTCTCATCGCGGGCCCACAGCCGGCCCTGGAAGTCCCCCTCCAGGCACTTCAGCGCCGCCGCCGCAATCACCCCTTCCGGCGACCCGCCGATGCCCAGCATCACGTCCACCCCCGAGCCCGCAATCCCGGTCGAAATCGCCGCCGGCGCATCGCCATCGGTGATGAACTTGATCCGAGCGCCCGCCGCACGCACCTCATCGGCAATCGCCGTGTTCCGGTCGCGGTCCAGGATGATTACCGTCAGCTCCTCGAGTGGCATCCCCTTCGCCTTCGCCACCTGCTCCAGGTTCCATGCCACCGGCGCCGAGAGGTCGATGCACCCCTTCGCTTCCGGCCCGACCGCGATCTTCTCCATGTAGAAGATGTCTTTCGGGCTGTAGAGCGTTCCCCGCGGCGCGCACGCAATCACGCTCACGGCGCCCGGCCGTCCCATCGCGGTCAGCCGCGTCCCCTCCAGCGGGTCCACCGCCACATCCATCTGCGGGCCCTTCCCGTTCCCCACCCGCTCGCCGTTGTACAGCATCGGCGCCTGGTCCTTCTCCCCCTCCCCTATCACGATCACGCCGTCCATCGCCACGGTGTCCAGCATCAGCCGCATCGCATCCACCGCCGCCTTATCGGCCCCGTTCTTATCCCCCCGGCCCATCCAGCGGGCGGCCGCCAGTGCCGCGGCCTCGGTGACCCGCACCATCTCCATCCCGATATTCCGGTCCGGGATCTGCTCTGCGCGCATCGAACTACCCCCAGCGTTTCCCCGGCGTTCCCCACCGGGCGGCAATCGTCGCCGGAATTATCGCCACCACGGCGCCAACGAACCAAACGTCCCCGGGCAGCCCGCCTCGCTACCGGCGCCCGCGCCGCGCCAGCTCGACCGCCATCGCCAGGAGCCCTGCCAGCTCATCCGCGTCGAACTCCACATCGAGGTACACCCCCACCCACCCCCGGTGCCCCACGTACGGCGGTCGAAAGTATCGGCCCGGGTCGCGGGCGATGAGCGCCGCCTGCACCCCCGGCGCCGCCGCAATCCAGGCCGCCACCCGGTCATCGCGGTGCCGCTCCGCGAACATCGCCACCTGCCGGCCGCCCTGAACGAACCAGGCCGCCTCGCCATGGCTTATCCGCTCTTCAACGTCCTCGAACGCCGCCAGCGCGCGCCGCACGAACCCCCTGCCCGCTTCCGCAACGGCGTCGCCGCTCACGCCGGCGCCCCCAGCTCAACCACCGCAAAGCCGCGCACGCTCGGTTCACCCTCCTCGTTCACCATCGCGAGCTCCAGGTCCGCCACCGTCCGCCCCTCCTCCGCCGCCACCCGCACCACGCGCCCCACGATCGCAATCGGCCGCCCCGTGAGGTCCGGCCGCCGGTGCGCGGCCCGCACCTGCCGAATCCAGCCGCGCCCGCCGAGCCACTCCTCCACCGCCCGGTACAGCAGCCCCACCTTCAGAGGCCCCGGCACAATCGTCCCGGGCATCCCCTGCGCACGCGCCGCCTCCTCATCGTAGAAAAACGCAGGGAACGCCCACTGCAGCGCGCAGTACCGGATCACCTGCCCCAGGTCCGGCCGCACCGGGTACGGCCCCAGCTCATCCCCTTCCCGCAGCCAGCTCGTCGCCGCCTCGGTCATTCGCCGGGGCTCCCGCTCGCCGCGTACTGCGTCATCGTCCGCCCGCTCGCCGCCACCAGCCGCCCCTCCGCGTCGATGAAGCACACCTCCGAGAGGATGTCGATGCTGTACCCGAACCGCCCGCCAAACCGCTCGCGTACCCCCGTCACCCGGTGAATCACCGCCAGCTCCTCGCCCATCCGCAGCGGCCGCTCGAACCTCCACTCGTTCGCGATCAGCAGCGAATCGGGCAGCAGCGCGGGGAACGCCGGCGCCTCCTGCTCGGCTTCCGATTCGAGCGCCGTGATGACGTACCCGGGCACCTGCTCCCCCTCGGCCGGCACCCGCGCGGGCAGCCCGCCGGCGTATACCTCGTGCGCCCGGCGGTAGGCGCGCGGCGTCACCCGCACCCGCCCGAGCGGCACCTCCCTGCCCGCCAGCGCCCGGACCTCATCCGTGAGCAGCGACTCCTCCGGCATCGCGGCCAAGGCTACACGCGCTCCCCGCCGCGTCTCAACCACCGCTCTCCCTCTGCTACGCTGGCAACGGCATGATCTACCTCGACCACGCCGCCACCACGCCGCTCCGCCCCGTCGCCCGCGAGGCGATGTCCCCCTTCCTCGATGTCCGCTTCGGCAACCCGAGCGGCCTCTACGCGATCGGCCGCGATGCCCAGGCCGCCCTCGATGAGGCCCGCACCGCTGTCGCTGCCTGCCTCGGCGCCCGCCCCTCGGAGATCATCTTCACCAGCGGCGCCACCGAGAGCATCAACACCGCCCTCCTCGGCATCGCCTACGCACTGCGCCGCGCCGGCGCCGGCGACCACGTCATGACCAGCGCCATCGAGCATCACGCCGGCCTGCACGCCGCCGCCTTCCTCGAAGAGCTCGGCTTCCAGGTCACCACCGTCGGCTGCGACGCTGCTGGCCGCGTCTCCCTGGCCGAACTCGAGCGCGCCCTCCGCCCCGGCACCATCCTCGTCAGCGTCATGCTCGCCAACAACGAGGTTGGCACCATCCAGCCCATCGCCGAAATCGCCGGCCTCCTCCGCGAGTGCGCCGCTCCCGCCGGCCATCGCATCATCCTCCACACCGATGCCGTCCAGGCGCCCGCCTGGCTCCCCCTCGATGTCGAAGCCCTCGGTGTCGATGCCCTCAGCCTCTCCGCCCACAAGTTCGGCGGCCCAAAAGGCACCGGGATTCTCTACCTGCGCCGCGCCACGCCCTTCCACCCCCTCCTCCTCGGCGGCGGCCAGGAGATGCACAAGCGCGCCGGTACCGAGAACGTCGCCGGCATCGTCGGGACCGCCGCGGCCCTCCAGGCCGCTACCGCTGGCATCCCCGAGCGCTCTGCCCGTGTCCTCGCCCTCAAGAACCGCCTGCGCGATGGCATCCTCGCCACCATCCCCGATGTCCAGGTCAATGGCTGCCAGCACGAGTGCCTCCCGGGCATCCTCAACGTCGCCTTCGGCGGCCTCGAGAGCGATGCACTCGTCGCCGCCCTCGATGAGCGCGGTGTCGCCGTCAGCTCCGGCAGCGCCTGCAGTAGCTCCACCTGGGAGCCCTCCCACGTCCTCATGGCCATGGGCGTCCCCATCCGCCGCGCCGTCGGCAGCATCCGCTTCTCCCTCGGCGAATCCACCACCCCCGCCGAGATCGACGCCGTTCTCCAGCTCCTGCCCGGCGCCGTCGCCGAAGCCCGACGCAAGTTCGCCCACGCACCGCGCACCTGACCCTTGGCAGCCGCGCCCCTAAACTCGAACCGGTGAACGTCGAGGCGCTCCCCTACACCCTGCTCATCATCCTCGCCGAGCTCACCATCGGGAGCCTCTGGATTACCCTCCTCAGCGACCTCCGCGGCGGCGTCACCCGCGGCTTCGTCCTCACCATGGCCCTCTGCATCGCCATCGCCGGCGGCCTCGCCCTCTGGACCGCCGCCTCCCTCTCCATCGGCACCGACGTCGACGGCTACCGCATCGATCCCGATCCCTTCCCGCGCTTCCGCCAGGCCCTCCTCGTGGTCACCATCACCGCGGTCGTCTACATGGTCGCCGTCTTCATGGGCTGGGACCCCATCGGCCGCATCGCCGCCATCTTCGGCTCCCTGGCTGGTCTCGCC
>FWPU01006720.1_pt1 | contig 22464 bp, 19 predicted proteins | sample 2228361 | NCBI WGS metagenome assembly FWPU01 (sample SAMEA103939777, study PRJEB20133) | metagenome
TCTTCATCGACACCGGCGTGTTCATGTACGCGGCGGGCAGGCAGCATCCGCTCCGGGAACCCTGCCTCGAGGTCCTGGGCCTGGTCGAAGCCGATCGCCTGGAGGGCGTCACCTCGGCCGAGGTGGTCCAGGAGATCCTCCACCGCCTCTCTCGGACCGACCGGTGGGCCGAGGGGGTCGCGCTCGCCGAAGCGGTCGTCGATGCGTTCTCCCCGGTCCTTCCCATCACCCACGACGTCGTCTCCCTGATGCCGGACCTCGCCCGCCGGTACCCGCGCCACCGCGCACGGGACCTGGTCCACGTGGCGACGTGCCTCCGCAACGGGATCCGCGCCATCGTCAGTCCCGACGCGGACTTCGACCGCATCGCGGAGGTGGAGCGGATCCGGCCCGAGGACCGCGCGTCGCTGGAGCGCTTCCTACGGACGTGAGGAGGGCTGCACGCGGGGCGCTCCCGGCCGAGGTGGCGTGGAAGGGCTCTAGTCCACCCGGACCCGTTCGGGGTCGGGTCGGGACAGGCTCGCGATCGCGTGCATCGCGTCGCCCATCCGCTCGATGACCTCCTGGAGCTCCCGCGCCGGCCGGCCGGTCTCCTGCACCCGGGCGGCCACGCGCTCGATCCGCTCGGAGAGGACCTCCGTGGACCTCGCCACCGACTCGGCCATGGCCTGGGTCTCCCGGTGGAGCTGCTCGGCCATGGCGGCGAACCGGCGGTCCACGCGCTCCACGATCTCGGCGGCCAGGCTGGCCTGGAGCTCCTTCACGGCCCGGAGCGCCTGCTTCGCCGGCTCCTGCTCGGCGGCCTGCTGGAGCCGTTCCGCCAGGATCCGGTTGTCGGAGCGGATCATCCTGGCCAGCGCGGCCACCCGCTCGTCGACGTGGCGGGCGAGGGTGGCCCGGGCGTCCCCCTGCAGCCGCTCCAGGCGGGAGCCGAGGAGGTCCATCCGCTCGCGGAGCCGCTCCACGGCCTCGATCGAGGACTCGAGCCGCCGCGCCGTCTCGCCGACGTGGGTCGCGACCGAGGTCTCGGCGGCCTCCGCCGCCCGCTGCCCGACCTCGCGGCCCACCCGCTCCAGCTCGGTCTCGAGGGTGTCGGCGAGCCGGACCATGTTCCGGTCGATCGCCGAGACCACCTCCTCGAACCGGCCCGTGACGGCGCGCTCGGCGAGCTCGCCGACCCGGCGCACGGTCTCCTCCGCCGTGAGGCGCGTGAGGTCGCCGAGGACCTCCGTCACTTGTCCCAGCCGGTCGTCGAGGAGCCGGGCGGTCCGCTCGTCGAGGCTCGAGGCCACCTCGACCAGCTTGTCCCGGAGCCGCTCGGAGTCGGACCTGACGAGCTGCGCGAGGCCCATCACGCGCGCCTCGAAGGTGCGGTGGAGCTCCTGCGCGGTCCTGATCGTCGCCTCCCGGGTGGCCTCCGTGATGGCCTGGGTCTGGCCGGCGAGCGCCCGCTCGAGCCGTTCCCCCTGCGCCTCGAGGTTCCGGTCGAGGCGTTCGCCGTGCTCCTCGAGGGTCCGGTCGAGGCGGTCCCCGACCGCCTCCGTCGTCCGGATCACCCATCCCTCGTGGGACTTGAACGCGTCGGCGAGCGCCCTGCTCTCCTCCGTGATCGTCCGCTCCAGGCGCTCGACCTGCTCGCGGACGGTCCGCCCGAAGGCGTCGGCGATCTCGTCGTCCCGGCTCCGGACCGAGGCGACGTGGGCCTCGACCTCGCCGCGGACCCGTTCGAGCTCGCCCTCGATCCGCTCCCGGACCGCCCCCAGCTCCCCTTCGATCCCCTCCCGGAGCGCCCCGAGCTGGCCCTCGAGGGCATCCCGCGCCGCCCCCAGCTCGCCTTCGATCCCCTCCCGGAGCGCCCCGAGCTGGCCCTCGAGGGCGTCCCGCGCCGCCCCCAGCTCTCCCTCGGTCCGCTGCGCCAGCCGCCCCATGGCGTCCACCCCGGAGGCCACGTAGCCCTGGATCGCCTCGGCGATCCGGCTCGTCTCCTGGGCAACGAGCTCCCCGTGCTCCCGGACCTTCTCCCGCACGGACTCCACGAGGGCCAGGTCCCGCTCGGCGAGGTGCTTGAAGGCCCGCGCGATGTGCTCCTCGATGCGGCCGAGCTCCTCGCGGACCTCCTCGACCCCGCGGAGCGCGGGGGAGTTGGCGGCCTCGGCGAGGGCCTGCGCCCCCCGGCCGAGGACCTCCTTGAGGGCGCGGGTGGACTCGGCCAGCTCCGAGATCGTGTCCTCCAGGCGGGCGGTGCGCACCGCGAGCGCCTGGAACCGCTCGTCGCTGTGGGCGATCAGGCTGCGGATCGCCTGGTCCCGGCTGATGAGCGAGAGGATCTGGGACTGGGCGTCGCGGACGTCGCCGGAGGACGCCCGCCACATCTCCGCCGCGATCTCGTGCATGAGCGAGACCGCGGTCTGCTGGATGGCCCGGAGCCCCTCCTCGAGCCGCTCCTCGATCCCTCGCTGGTAGCTCGCGAGGAGGTCCTGGACCCCCGGGGGGACGGGCTGGGCCTCGGGCGCCGAGCGCCGCGCGAAGAGGCCGCCGCGCCTCGGCTCCGGCCCCTGGGGTGGGTATGCCGAACCAGATCCCTGCATGGGGACGCTCCATCCCGGGGCCGGCGCGGCGCGTCTGCCGCAGAGTGTAGGGCAGGCCAGGGCCGGTATCACGTAGGGGGTTCGGGGGCTTTGCCGCGGGCTCCCGGGGGCACCTATACTGGGCTCGCGATGCCCCCCGCCACCTGGAACGCCGGCCGGGTCTCGAAGGGGCGTAGCTCAACCTGGTAGAGCACCGGTCTCCAAAACCGGCGGTTGGGGGTTCGAGTCCCTCCGCCCCTGCAAGGAGCACCATGAACAGGCAGATGAAGCGGATGCAGCGGCGTCAGGCTCGCTCGCCGATCGAGCGGGCCCAGGCCGCGGCGTCGGCTCGGCGGGCGCAGGTCCAGGAGCGGCGTCGCCGGACCCCCCCGGGGCAGTTCCTCCGGGAGGTCCGCCAGGAGCTGAAGAAGGTCAACTGGCCGACGCGCCAGGAGCTCGTGGCCTACACGGTCGTCGTGCTCGTCTCGGTGACGGTGCTCACGGCGTTCGTGTTCGGGCTGGACTTCGTCTTCTCCAAGGCGATCCTCGAGCTCCTCGGTCGCTGAGGCCGGGAGGTCCACCCCGGATGGACGATCTCCACCACCAGGAGCCGGACCACGACGCGCCGGCCCCGGAGGAGGACCGGGCCGAGGAGGAGCGGGCGGACGCCGGGGCCGCCGAGGGAGCGTTGGAGGAAGTGACCGAGACGACGATCGAGGAACCCCAGGTCGCGGCGTGGGAGAGCCTGACCGCTGCGGCGGAGGCCGAGGAGCCCGCCCCCGCCGAGGTGTCGGTGCCCGCGGAGGAGCCGGCCGCGGAGGAGCCCGCCGAGGAGGAGCCCGCCGTGGAGGCCGCCGAGGAGGAGCCCGCCGCGGAGGCCGCCGAGGAGGAGCCTGCCGCGGAGGCCGCCGAGGAGGAGGCGCCCGCGCGGGACCCCTTCAGGGGACCCGGGGAGTGGTACGTGGTCCACACCTACGCGGGCTACGAGAACAAGGTCAAGGCGAACCTGGAGTCCCGCATCCACACGATGCAGATGGAGGACAAGATCTTCGACGTCGTCATCCCGATGGAAGACGTCATGGAGATCAAGGGCGGGAAGAAGCAGGTCGTCCAGAAGAAGGTCTTCCCCGGCTACCTCCTCGTGAAGATGATCTACGACAACGACTCCTGGTACGTCGTCCGGAACACCCCGGGCGTGACCGGGTTCGTCTCGGCCGGCACGGGCTCCAAGCCGACGCCGCTCTCGCGCCGGGAGGTCGAGAAGATCCTCGCCGTGAAGCACGAGGAGGTGAAGCCCACGTTCCGCCTGGAGTTCGAGGAGGGCGACGTGGTGCGGATCATCTCCGGGCCGTTCGCGGACTTCACGGGCTCGGTGGCCGAGATCAACGTCGACCAGAGCAAGCTCAAGGTCCTGGTGAGCATCTTCGACCGGGAGACCCCGGTCGAGCTCGGCTTCGACCAGGTGGCGAAGGTCTAGGACGGCGGGAGGCCGCCCCCGGGGCGGCCGCAGGGACCGCTGGGAGGTGATGCAGGTTGCCGCCGAAGAGGAAGAAGGTCCTCGCCGTGGTCAAGCTCCAGATCAAGGCGGGGCAGGCCACGCCGGCGCCGCCCGTCGGCACCGCGCTCGGCCAGCACGGCGTGAACATCATGGAGTTCTGCCGGCAGTACAACGAGGCCACCCAGCAGTTGGCGGGCCAGGTGATCCCGGTGGAGCTCACGATCTACGAGGACCGCACGTTCTCGTTCGTCCTCAAGCAGCCGCCCGCGGCCGAGCTGATCAAGCAGGCCGCGGGGCTCGAGAAGGGCTCGGGGGAGCCGAACCGCCAGAAGGTCGCGCGTCTCACGAGGGAGCAGATCCGCCAGATCGCCGAGCGGAAGATGCCGGACCTCAACGCCCGGGACCTCGAGGCCGCGATGCGGATCATCGAGGGCACCGCCCGGAGCATGGGCGTGGAGGTGGCGTCGTGAGGCGCGGCAAGCGGTACCGGCAGGCGCTCGAGGCCTACGACCGGGAGCGGCTCTACTCGCCGGCCGAGGCGGTCCGGATCCTCAAGGGGCTCCCCGCGGCCCGGTTCGACGAGACCGTGGAGGCGGCCTTCCGCCTCGGCGTCGACCCGCGGAAGGCCGACCAGATGGTGCGGGGGACGGTCTCGCTCCCCCACGGGACCGGCAAGGAGGTCCGGGTCGCGGTCTTCGCCACCGGCGAGAAGGCCCGGGAGGCCCGGGAGGCGGGGGCCGACCTGGTGGGCGGCGAGGAGCTGGTCGAGGAGGTGCTCAAGGGCAACATCGACTTCGACGCCGCCGTCGCCACCCCCGACATGATGCCGGCGGTGGGGAAGGCGGGCCGGATCCTCGGTCCCCGGGGGCTGATGCCGAACCCCAAGACCGGCACGGTCACGAACGACATCGCGAAGACCGTCCGGGACATCAAGGCGGGGAAGATCGACTACCGGGTGGACCGGACGGGGAACGTGCACGTGGCGATCGGCAAGCGGTCGTTCGACGAGCGGATGCTCCTCGAGAACTACCTGGCGGTGGTCGAGGAGCTCCTCCGGGCGAAGCCCGCGGCGGCCAAGGGCCGGTACGTCAGGAGCGCCGCGATCTCCGCCACGATGACCCCCGGGATCCGGATCGACCCGAACCGGGTGAAGGAGGTCGAGGCGGCGCCGGTCCCGGCCTGAGCCGCGCCGGCGTGGACGGTGCCCCGGCGCGCTTCGCCGGACGCCTGGCCCGCTCCGAGGCCATCGAGCGTCGGTCGGACCGGCTGGAGGAGCGCCTCGAGTCGGTGCGGTCCGAGCTGACGCGCCGGCTCGACGCCCTCGCGGCGCGGATGGACGCCCACATCGAGCGCCACGCCGGCTGACGAGCCGGATCGAGCCATCCGGCTGCTCCCCGTAGGTACGACCCGGGTCTGGGAACACCGCGACGCAGTGGCGGCGATCGCCGTGCTCGCCGATCTCGACGGCGCCCGGCAGGGCTTCGGCGCTCCGCACCTACGGCGTCCGAGGGATGCACGGACCGGGCCCCGCGTGGTATGGGTCGGGCGATGAAGCGCCTCGGGATCGTGCTGGGAGCCTTCCTCTCGGTGGCGGTCGTCGGAGCGGCCGCCTGGGGCGTGGTCGTGGGGTCGCGGCCGGCGGCCCGCGACGGGGGCGGGTCGGTGGTCCTCGGTGCGGCCCAGGGGGAGGAAGGGGATGGCCACGGCACCCACGGCGGGCCCATCGCGCGGTTCCACCGGCCGGCGGCCTGCGGCCTCGTGGACGTGTCCGGCCTCACCGGCAACTGGACCCACCGCGACTACGTCACCGCAGTCGAGGCGCTGGGCGACCCGGCGCTCGTCCCCACGGCCGCCCGGAGCGACTGCGGCAAGCCGATGGTGGCGGTGGAGCGGGGCGGCGGGCCGCCGACCCACGCTCGGGCCCCGGCCCCTTGAGCGGCGGGCGCCGCCCCCGGTAACGTCGCCCCGGACGGTCCGTTGCCCGCCCGAGCGCAGGAGGTGGCGCCATGGCCATGCACGAGGTCCGGGTCGACTACTCCCGCCCGCTCACCGCGGAGCCGGAGAAGGGCCACAACCGCTGGCACCCCGACATCCCCCCGGTGGTCCGTTGCGAGCCCGGCGACGAGGTCCTCATGGAGACCCGGGACGCCTTCGACCTCCAGATCACGAAGGACTCGACGCCGGAGGACGTCGCGAAGGCCGACCTGAGCGTGGTCCACCCGCTCACCGGGCCGGTCTACGTGGAGGGGGCGGAGCCCGGGGACCTGCTCGTGGCCGAGATCCTCGAGGTCCGGCCCCCCGACTGGGGCTTCACGGTCGAGGTGCCCGGGTTCGGGTTCCTCCGGGACGAGTTCCCCGAGCCCTTCATCACGATCTGGGAGCTGGCCGACGGCTGGGCCACCTCCCGCGACTTCCCCGGCGTCCGGATCCCCGGCGCGCCCTTCATGGGCACGATCGGTCTGGCCCCCTCCCGGGAGCTGATGGAGCGGATCGCGGCCCGCGAGCGGGAGGCGCTCGACCGGGGCGGGTTCGTCCTCCCGCCGGACCCGGCGGGGGCGGTCCCCTCGGACCCGGCGATCGCCCGGGAGGCGCTCCGCACGATCCCCCCGCGGGAGAACGTGGGGAACGTGGACATCAAGCAGCTCGCGGCCGGCACCCGGCTGCTGATGCCGGTCTGGGTGGAGGGCGGGCTGTTCTCCGCCGGCGACGCCCACTTCGCCCAGGGGGACTGCGAGACCTGCGGCACGGCGATCGAGATGAACGCCACGCTCCGGGTCCGGTTCGACCTCCGCAAGGGCGTGGCCCGGGAGCGGGGGATCCGGGACCTCCAGTTCGAGCGGGACGACTACCTCGTGCCGCCCGAGTACCAGGCGCCCCGGCGGTTCTTCGCCACCACCGGGATCTCGGTGCGCAGGGACGGGCGGAACGAGTCCGAGGACGTCACGGTGGCGGCCCGGAACGCGCTCCTCAACATGATCGACCACCTGGTCGCGGAGTACGGCTACTCCCGCCAGCAGGCCTACGCGCTCTGCAGCGTGGCGGTGGACCTCAAGGTGAGCGAGGTCGTGGACGTCCCGAACTTCGTGGTCTCGGCGTTCCTGCCCCTCGACATCTTCGCCGGGTAGCGCCGCCCCGGGGACGGCGGCGGGCCCTCGGCCGACGGCGGGCGGCCATGGGCGCGGGCTCCCTCCGCCGGCGGGCGTGCTCCGCCGGCGGGAGGGGGGAAGGGGGGCGCGCCCGGAGGGGGCGCGGGCCGCCGGCGGAGGGGCCTACTCGATCAGGTGCCGCCGCAGCGCCTCGGCCACGGCGGCGGTCCGGTCGGAGGCGCCGAGCTTGCGGAAGATCCGGTCCAGCTGGTAGCGGACCGAGCGGGTGGTCGTCCCGAGCTCCTCGGCGATCTCGGGGTTCGTCCTCCCCGCGGCGAGGAGCCGGAGGATCCGGAGCTCGTCCTCGGCGAGGGTCTCGGGCGAGGGCTCGTCGAAGCCCTGCCCGGCCAGGCGCTCGACCAGCGTGAGGTCGATGACCATGCCCCCGTTCGCGACCACCCGGACCATGTCGAGGAGCTCGTCCCCGTCCACGTCCTTGAGCGCGTAGCCGCGGGCCCCGGCCCGGACCGCCTCCACCATCTGCCGGGGGTCGTCGTAGGCGGAGAGCAGGATCACCTTGACCCCGGGGTGCTCGCGCGAGAGGCGCCGGGCCACCTCGAGGCCGTCCATCCCGGGCATCCGGACGTCCAGGAGGACCACGTCGGGTTCCTCCTCGGCCTCGACCAGGTCCAGGACCTCGCGCCCGTCCGCCGCCTCGCCCACCACGACCACGTCGTCGGCCGTCCGGAGGAGCTGGACCAGGCCCTCCCGCGCGAACGGGTGATCGTCCGCCACCCCGACCCTGATCACGTCACCCACGGGACCGCGACCTCCAGGCGTGGACCGCCGGGACCGATGCTGCGCCCGCGGGTGGCCTCCGCGCATCCCGCTGGCGGGCGGGTTTCGGGCTCCCAGATGGGCCGTCCCTCGTTCGGCCCCCCGGAGGGGGCGGGGGGCCCCGCGGGTGACGCCCAGGGGGCCCACCCGGCACCGACCTTCGACCGAGCGGGGCCGCGCCCGCGCCAGGCGGGGCCGTTTGTCGGGCCGGGCGGGGCCCGCTACCCTGGACCCGCCGCAGACAGCAGGGGCGCCGCGCGCGCATGATCCCCCGCCCGGGGTACCTGCCGAGGCACAGGGACCGCCGCGTCCCGCGCGCGCCTCCGCTCGCCTGCGGGGGCGTTTCCTTTTCCCCGAGGGGGACCGATGCCGAGCGCGGAGAAGGTCGAGAAGGTGAAGGAGCTCGCGGAGCGGATCCGCGGCTCCCAAGCGCTCCTGCTCACCGGGTTCCAGGGGCTGTCGGTGGCGGACGCGACCGAGCTCCGCCGGGCCCTGGCCGAGGCCGACGCCCGGTTCTCGGTCGTGAAGAACACGTTGTTCAAGCGGGCGGCGGAGGAGGCCGGCGTGGCCGAGCTGGAGCGGCTCCTCGAGGGGCCGACGGCGGTCACGTTCGCCTTCGGCGACCCGGTGGCCGCGGCCAAGCGGGTGGTCGACGCGGCCAGGCGGTTCCCTGCGCTCGTCCTCAAGGGGGCGTGGGTCGAGGGCCGGGTGCTCTCGGCCGAGGACGCGCAGCGCCTCGCGACGCTCGAGTCGCGGGAGGCGCTGCTCGCGAGGGTCGCGGGCGCGCTCGTGGCCGAGCTGGCGCGGGCCGCCCACGCGTTCCAGGCGGTCCAGGCCCGGTTCCTGGCCGTGCTCGAGGCCTACCGGGAGAAGCTGTCCGAGGATGCGGGCGCGGCCGCGCCCGGCGGCGAGGGAGCCGCGGGGGAGGGCGCCTCCCCCTCCGGCGAGGGAGCCCCGGGGGAGGGCCCGTCCCCCTCCGGCGAGGAAGGGAAGGAGTGACGAGGTGGCGACGAAGAAGCTGAGCACCGACGAGCTGCTCGAGCAGTTCAAGGGGATGACCCTGCTCGAGCTGTCCGAGTTCGTGAAGAAGTTCGAGGAGACCTTCGAGGTCCAGGCCGCGGTGGCCGCCCCCGTGGCGGCGGCCGCGCCGGGGGCCGGGGCCCCCGCGGCCGCCGAGGAGGCCGAGGAGAAGACCGAGTTCGACGTGATCCTGACCTCCGCCGGGGACAAGAAGATCCAGGTCATCAAGGAGGTCCGGGCGCTCACGAACCTCGGCCTCAAGGAGGCCAAGGACCTCGTGGACAGCGCGCCCAAGCCGGTCCTCGAGCGGGTGAACAAGGAGACCGCCGAGAAGGCCAGGGAGCAGCTCGAGGCGGCCGGGGCCACGGTCGAGATCAAGTAGCGGCGGCCGGGGTGGGCGAGGTGCACAACGACGAGCCGGGAAGCGCGGCGGATCGTCACTTCCCGCCGGTGGCGCGCGCTGTGCTAGGCTCACGCCGAGTGCCCGCTCACGCAACCTGACCACGGGAAGGGGGGCGCGGGCCGATGCGGAGCGACGGGAAGACGTTCGGACAGCGCCTCCGGGAGGCCAGGATCAGGGCGGGCCTCTCGCAGTCGGACCTCGAGGAGATCTCGGGGATCCCCAAGGCGCGGCTGTCCCGGTACGAGAACGGGCACGTGTCGCCCTCGATCCACACCCTCGAGCGGCTGGCCCGGGCCCTGGGGGTCTCGGAGGCGTCGCTCCTCGGGGACGAGCGGGCGGTCCTGGAGGGGTTCTTCGCGGCGCTCGACGCCCGCGGGATCCGGATCGACTCCACCGAGCGGGCGGCGCGGGTGGCGAACGCCCTGGCCGACCTGGTGGAGGCGCTCCGCGGGTCCGAGCCCCCCGCGCTCGGCGGGGAGCGGACCGACGAGCAGGTCGCCGCGACCGTGGAGTCGGTCGAGCGCTGGCTGGCGGAGGGCGGGGACCGGCTCTCCGACTGACGGCCGCCGGATGGGCGAGCCCGCCGACGTCCGGGGGGTCGGGATCGAGGGCGCGCTCCTGATCGGACTCCCGGCGCACCTCGACGCGCGGGGCTCGCTCGCCGAGGTCTTCCGGCGGGCCTGGGTCCCCGGGGCCCGGGAGATGGTCCAGGCGAACCTCTCGGTGTCCCGGCCCGGCGTGCTCCGAGGGCTCCACTTCCACCGCCGCCAGGCCGACTACTGGTGCTTCCTGGACGGGCCGGCCTTCGTGGGTCTGTTCGACCTGCGGAGGGGCTCGCCCACCGAGGGCCGGAGGGCGGAGCTCACGCTGGACCCCGCGGCGGGGCTCCGGGCCCTCTACCTCCCCCCCGGGGTGGCCCACGGGTTCTACGCCCTGGGCGAGGTGCGGCTGCTCTACCTCGTGGACGCCTACTACACGGGGGAGGACGAGCTGGGCCTGGCCTGGGACGACCCGGCGGTGGGGATCCCCTGGCCGGCCGCCCACCCGGTGCTCTCGGACCGGGACCGGGCCAACCCGCCCCTCGCGGAGGCCCTCCGGGACGCCCCCGCGTGGGAGGGGCCCCGGGTTGACCCCGCGCCCCCGGGGCGCTAACGTTCGGGGCGCCCGGAAAGGGGCTGGCAGGCGCAGTTGACTGTGCCTGCTTCCGCGCGTACACTGCTCCTTTGCCGTGCCGTCCGCCGCGTCCGGATGACGCTCGTTACACCTGTCCTGGGGGGGATCGCCGTTGCCTGACTCGTTCGTGCCCGTCCGTGAGCGCGTCAGCTTCGCCAAGACCGACGAGGTGCTGCCGCTCCCGGACCTGATCGGCATCCAGCGGGAGTCGTTCCGGTGGCTCCTCGACGAGGGGATCCGGGAGGTCCTCGAGGAGGTCTCTCCGATCGAGGACTTCACCGAGCAGTTCCAGCTCTACTTCGGCCGGCACCACTTCAAGGAGATCAAGTACTCCGAGGAGGAGTGCCGGGACAAGGACCAGACCTACGCCGCCCCCCTGTTCGTCGAGGCCACCTTCGTGAACAAGGTGACGGGCGAGATCAAGGAGCAGGAGGTCTTCATGGGGGACTTCCCCATGATGACCGAGCGCGGGACGTTCATCATCAACGGCACCGAGCGGGTGGTCGTCTCGCAGCTCGTGCGCTCGCCCGGGGTCTACTTCAGCAAGGAGCTCGACAAGACTTCCGACAAGGACGTCTACGTCGCCAAGGTCATCCCCAGCCGGGGGGCCTGGCTCGAGTTCGACGTCGACAAGCGGGACACGGTCGGCGTCAGGATCGACCGCAAGCGCCGCCAGAACGTGACCGTGCTCCTCAAGGCCCTGGGCTGGAGCGAGGAGGAGATCCTCGAGCTCTTCGAGGACGCGGCCTCGATCAAGCTCACCCTGGAGCGGGACCACGTCCACACCCCCGAGGAGGCCCTGGAGGACATCTACCGCAAGCTGCGGCCGGGCGAGCCCCCCACGGCGGACTCGGCCCGGACGCTCCTCGAGAACCTGTTCTTCAACCCCAAGCGGTACGACCTGGCCCGGGTGGGCCGCCACAAGGTCGACAAGAAGCTCGGGCCGGCCGAGGGCGTGCTGCAGCAGCAGCTGCGGGCCCGGTTCAAGGCCCTCCAGGAGCTCGACAACCCCGACCGGCGGGGCTGGGACCAGCCCCGGTACCGGGTCTGGTCGGCGCTGCAGAAGGACGAGCAGGGCGAGGGCGGCCCCCGCTACAAGCCGATCCTCACCTACGAGGACATCCTCAAGACCGTCCGCTACCTCGTGAAGCTCCACGCCGGCGAGGAGGGCTACGACCCCGACGACATCGACCACTTCGGGAACCGGCGCCTCCGCTCGGTCGGCGAGCTGATCCAGAACCAGATCCGGATCGGGCTGTCCCGGATGGAGCGGGTCGTGAAGGAGCGGATGACCACCCAGGACGTGGAGGCCATCACGCCCCAGACGCTCATCAACATCCGCCCGGTGGTCGCGGCCATCAAGGAGTTCTTCGGGACCTCCCAGCTGTCCCAGTTCATGGACCAGACCAACCCGCTCGCCGGGCTCACCCACAAGCGGCGGCTCAACGCCCTCGGGCCGGGCGGCCTCTCGCGCGAGCGGGCGGGGTTCGAGGTCCGGGACGTCCACCCCTCCCACTACGGCCGGATGTGCCCGATCGAGACCCCGGAGGGCCCGAACATCGGCCTGATCGGGTCGCTCTCGACCTACGGCCGGATCAACGAGTTCGGGTTCATCGAGACGCCCTACCGCCGGGTGGAGGACGGGCGGGTGACGAACAAGATCGACTACCTCTCGGCCGACGAGGAGGACAAGCACGTCATCGCCCAGGCCAACGCGCCCCTCAACCCCGACGGGACGTTCGCCGAGCCCCTCGTGCTGGTCCGCCGCAAGGGCGGCGAGGTCGATTCCGTCCCGCCCGAGGAAGTGGACTACATGGACGTCTCCCCGAAGCAGATCGTCTCGGTGGCGGCGGCCCTCATCCCCTTCCTCGAGCACGACGACGCGAACCGGGCCCTGATGGGGGCCAACATGCAGCGCCAGGCGGTCCCGCTCCTGCGGGCCGAGGCGCCGCTCGTGGGCACCGGGGTCGAGTTCCGGGCCGCGGTGGACGCCGGCGACGTGGTCCTCGCCGAGGAGGCGGGGGTGGTGGAGGAGGTCTCGGCCGACGAGATCGTGGTCCGGGAGCGGACCGGGGACCTCCGGACCTACCGGCTGATGAAGTTCCGCCGGTCGAACCAGGGCACCTGCCTGAACCAGAAGCCGATCGTGCGGGTCGGGGACAGGGTGCAGCGGGGCCAGGTGATCGCCGACGGCCCCTCCACCGACCACGGGGAGCTCGCGCTCGGCAAGAACCTGATCGTCGCCTACATGCCCTGGGAGGGCCACAACTACGAGGACGCCATCATCATCTCCGAGCGCCTCGTGAAGGAGGACATCCTCACCTCGATCCACATCGAGGAGCACGAGGTCGACGCCCGGGACACCAAGCTCGGGGCCGAGGAGATCACCCGCGACATCCCCAACGTGGCCGAGGAGATCCTGAAGGACCTCGACGAGCGGGGGATCGTGCGGATCGGGGCCGAGGTCGGGCCCGGCGACTACCTCGTGGGGAAGGTCACGCCGAAGGGGGAGACCGAGCTCACCCCCGAGGAGCGGCTGCTCCGGGCGATCTTCGGCGAGAAGGCCCGGGAGGTCCGCGACACCTCCCTCAAGGTCCCCCACGGGGAGTGGGGGAAGGTGATCGGGGTCCGGGTCTTCTCCCGGGAGGACGGCGACGAGCTGGGGCCGGGGGTGAACCAGCTGGTCCGGGTCTACGTGGCCCAGAAGCGGAAGATCTCCGACGGGGACAAGCTCGCCGGCCGCCACGGGAACAAGGGGGTGATCGCCAAGATCCTCCCCGAGGAGGACATGCCGTTCCTGGCCGACGGCACCCCGGTCGACATCATCCTGAACCCCCTCGGGGTGCCGTCCCGGATGAACCTCGGGCAGATCCTCGAGGCCCACCTGGGGTGGGCGGCGATGGTCGGGTTCTCGAAGGACGGGCAGGACCTCGAGGGCCCCGTGTACATCGCGAGCCCGGTCTTCGACGGGGCGCGCGAGCACGAGATCCTCGACGCCCTCCGCAACGCCCACCCCACCCGGGACGGGGTCCGCCTCGTGAACGAGGTGGGGAAGGCCGTGCTGTACGACGGGCGGACCGGCGAGCCCTACGAGGAGCCGGTGACCGTGGGCGTGGCCTACATCATGAAGCTGCTGCACCTCGTGGACGACAAGATCCACGCCCGGTCCACGGGCCCGTACTCGATGATCACCCAGCAGCCGCTCGGCGGGAAGGCCCAGTTCGGCGGCCAGCGGTTCGGCGAGATGGAGGTCTGGGCGCTCGAGGCGTACGGGGCGGCCTACGCCCTCCAGGAGCTGCTCACGATCAAGTCCGACGACGTGCTGGGCCGGGTGAAGGTGTACGAGGCGATCGTGAAGGGGGACAACATCCCCGAGCCGGGGATCCCCGAGTCGTTCAAGGTGCTGATCAAGGAGATGCAGTCGCTCTGCCTGAACGTCGAGGTCCGCTCGGCGGCCGGCGAGGAGATCGAGCTCCGCGAGACCGACGAGGACGTGTTCCGCGCGGCCGAGGAGCTCGGGATCGACCTCTCGCGGCGGGAGCCGGCGAGCGCGGACTACGAGTGACGGCGGGGGGCGTCGCGGACGACGGGCGAGTGCAGGTCGAGGAGGCGAGGCGTTCGTGCTGGACGTGAACTACTTCGATGAGCTCCGGATCAGCCTGGCCACCGCGGACCAGATCCGCGCCTGGTCCAACGGCGAGGTGAAGAAGCCGGAGACCATCAACTACCGCACCCTGAAGCCCGAGAAGGACGGCCTGTTCTGCGAGCGGATCTTCGGGCCGACCCGGGACTGGGAGTGCCACTGCGGCAAGTACAAGCGGGTCCGGTTCAAGGGCATCATCTGCGAGCGGTGCGGGGTCGAGATCACCCGCTCCAAGGTCCGGCGGGAGCGGATGGGCCACATCGAGCTGGCCGCCCCGGTGACCCACATCTGGTACTTCAAGGGGGTCCCGTCGCGCCTCGGCTACCTCCTGGACATCGCGCCCAAGGACCTGGAGCGGATCATCTACTTCGCCGCGTACGTGATCACCCGGGTCGACGAGGAGCGCCGCCACAAGGACCTCCCCGAGATCGAGCGGCAGATCGAGGAGGAGAAGCGCGAGATCGAGGCCGAGCGGGACGAGGAGATCAAGCGGCGCCTGGCCGAGCTCGAGGAGCGCCTCCGCGAGCTGGAGGCGGAGGGCGCCAGGGGCGCGCAGCTCTCGGCGGCCCGCCGGGAGGCCCAGCGCGACATCGAGCGGATCACCGAGCAGGCCAAGCGCGAGACCGACCACCTCGACGAGGTCCTGGCGGCCTTCAAGGGCCTGCACGTGAAGCAGCTCGTCGCCGACGACGCCGTCTACCGGTCGCTCCGGGAGCGGTTCGCGGACTACTTCGACGGCGGGATGGGGGCCGAGGCGATCAAGCGGCTGCTCATGGACCTCGACCTCGAGAAGGAGGCCGAGGCGCTCCGGGAGCAGATCGAGACCGCCAAGGGGACCCGCCGCCAGAAGGCGATCAAGCGGCTCAAGGTCGTCTCGAGCTTCCTCGGGGGGAAGAACTCCCCGCTCGGCATGGTCCTCGACGCGATCCCCGTGATCCCGCCGGACCTCCGCCCCATGGTCCAGCTGGACGGCGGCCGGTTCGCGACCTCGGACCTGAACGACCTGTACCGGCGGGTGATCAACCGGAACAACCGGCTGAAGCGGCTCCTCGACCTCCAGGCGCCCGAGATCATCGTGAACAACGAGAAGCGGATGCTCCAGGAGGCCGTGGACGCCCTGTTCGACAACGGCCGCCGGGGCCGGCCGGTCACGGGGCCGGGGAACCGCCCGCTCAAGTCCCTCTCGGACATGCTCAAGGGCAAGCAGGGGCGGTTCCGCCAGAACCTCCTGGGCAAGCGGGTCGACTACTCGGGCCGCTCGGTGATCGTCGTGGGGCCGCAGCTCAAGCTCCACCAGTGCGGCCTGCCGAAGCAGATGGCGCTCGAGCTCTTCAAGCCGTTCGTGATGAAGCGACTCGTCGACCTGGGCATCGCCCAGAACATCAAGAGCGCCAAGCGGATGGTGGAGCGGGCCCGCCGCGAGGTGTGGGACGTGCTCGAGGAGGTGATCCGGGAGCACCCGGTCCTCCTGAACCGGGCGCCCACGCTCCACCGCCTCGGGATCCAGGCCTTCGAGCCGGTGCTGGTCGAGGGGAAGGCGATCCAGATCCACCCCCTGGTCTGCACCGCGTTCAACGCGGACTTCGACGGCGACCAGATGGCCGTCCACGTCCCGCTGTCGGCGGAGGCCCAGGCCGAGGCCCGGATCCTGATGCTCTCGACCAACAACATCCTCTCGCCGGCCCACGGGCGGCCGATCGCGGTCCCCACCCAGGACATGGTCCTCGGGATCTACTACCTGACCTACGCGAAGGAACGGCCGGCGAAGGAGGAGGACGTCCCGCGGTTCTCGTCCCCTGCCGAGGCGCTCCTCGCCCTGGACGCCGGCGCCGTCGGCCTCCACGACGTGGTCAAGGTCCGCCTGCCGGGGAAGGCCCTCCCGCCCGAGCTGCTGCCGGAGGCGGGCGACGGGGAGACCGACCACCGGGTCCCGCTGGTCGAAACCACGGTCGGGCGGCTCATCTTCAACGAGGCCTTCCCGCCGGACTTCGAGTACCGGAACCAGCACGTCGGCGGCCGCGACCTCGGCCGGTTCGTCGACGAGTGCGTGCACCGGTACGACCGGGCCCAGGTCGAGCGGGTCCTCGACAACCTGAAGGAGCTGGGGTTCCACTACGCGACCCGGGCCGGCGTCACGCTCGGCGTCGAGGACGTGACCACCCCGCCCGAGAAGCAGCGGATCCTGGAGGAGCACGAGAAGCGGGCCCAGCGGGTCGAGCAGCAGTACCGGCGGGGGATCATCACCGACGACGAGCGTCGCCAGGAGCTGATCGAGATCTGGACCCAGGCCACCGACGAGGTGAAGGAGGCCATGGAGGCCCGGTTCTCGCCGACGAACCCGATCTTCATGATGGCGGACTCGGGGGCCCGGGGGAACATCATGCAGATCCGGCAGATCGCGGGGATGCGGGGTCTGGTGGCGAACCCGAAGGGCGAGATCATCCCCCGCCCGATCAAGTCGAATTTCCGGGAGGGGCTGTCGGTCCTCGAGTACTTCATCTCGACCCACGGCGCCCGCAAGGGCCTCGCCGACACCGCCCTGCGGACGGCCGACTCCGGCTACCTCACGCGGCGTCTGGTCGACGTGGCGCAGGAGATCATCGTGCGGGAGGAGGACTGCGGCACCGACCGCGGGATCCCGGTCCGGGTGAACGTGGTCCGGCCCGACGGGACGAAGGTCCGCCACGCGCACGTCGAGACCAGCCTGTTCGGCCGGGTCCTGGCCGAGGACGTGAAGGACCCGGCGAACGGCCGGCGGAAGCTCGCCTCCCGCGGCGACCAGGTGGACGACGTCCTGATGGAGGCGCTCGTGGAGGCCGGGGTGGAGACCGTCTCGGTCCGCTCCGTCCTCACCTGCGAGGCCGAGATCGGGGTCTGCCGGCTCTGCTACGGGCGGAACCTCGCCACCGGGCTCCTGGTGGACATCGGCGAGGCGGTCGGCATCATCGCCGCCCAGTCGATCGGGGAGCCGGGCACGCAGCTCACGATGCGGACGTTCCACACCGGGGGCGTCGCCGGGGAGGACATCACCCACGGGCTCCCGCGGGTCGTCGAGCTGTTCGAGGCCCGCCGCCCGAAGGGCGAGGCCCAGATCACGGAGCTCCCGGGGACGGTCCGGATCGAGGACGACGAGGAGAAGAAGGTCCGCCGGATCACGATCACCTCGGAGGACGGGGACCAGGTGCAGTACGCGGTCTCGTTCCGGGCCCGGCTCCTGGTCTCCGACGGCGACCAGGTGGAGGTCGGGCAGCAGCTCACCGAGGGGTCGGTGAACCCCCACGAGAAGCTGCGGGTCGAGGGCGTCCAGGCCCTCATGCTCCACCTGGTGGAGGAGGTGCAGCAGGTCTACCGGAGCCAGGGCGTCACGATCCACGACAAGCACATCGAGCTGATCGTCCGCCAGATGCTCCGGAAGGTGCACATCATCGAGCCGGGCGACACCGACTTCCTCCCGGGCGACATGGTGGACCGGCGGCGGTTCGAGGAGGTGAACGCCGAGGTCGTGGGGCGCGGGGGCCAGCCCGCCTCGGCCCGACCGATCCTCCTCGGGATCACGAAGGCCTCCCTGGCCACGGACTCCTGGCTCGCGGCGGCCTCCTTCCAGGAGACCACCCGGGTGCTCACCGACGCGGCGATCAGCGCCAGGTCGGACCCGCTCCTGGGCCTCAAGGAGAACGTGATCATCGGGAAGCTGATCCCCGCGGGGACCGGGATGGGCCGGTACCGCAACATCCAGGTCCGGATCGACCCCGCGGCCATCCCGGAGTACTGGCTGGCCCGCCAGCGGGAGCTGGCCGGGTCCGGGGAGCCCGGGCGGCAGGAGCCGGGCCTCACCGGGCTCACCCGGGAGCAGGCCGAGCAGATGCTCGGCGGCTCCTCCAGCCACGAGGACTAGCTAGGCGCAGGGGGGCCCGGTCGCCCCGGGCCCCCCGCACCCGCCCGGCCGCCGCTCGCCGGGCCTCCTCACCCCTCCGTGGAGCGCGCCAGCTCGAGCAGGGCCCGGTGGACGGCGGGGGGACCGGCGAGGATGTCGCCCGAGAGGTAGCCGGGCCCGCCGGCCCAGTCCGTGACCACGCCCCCGGCCTCCTCCACGAGGAGCCCGCCGGCGGCCACGTCCCACGGGGCCAGGGCGAGCTCGAAGAACCCGTCGAAGACCCCGGCCGCGACCCAGGCGAGGTCGAGGGAGGCGGCGCCGGGGCGCCGGAGGTCCTCGAAGCGGCCCAGGGCCGCCGAGAACATCCGCAGGTAGCGGGGGAGGATCTCCTTGCGGCGGAAGGGGAAGCCGGTCCCGACCACGGCCTCGCCGGGGGCCCGGTCGGAGACCCGGAGGGGAAGTGGCGGCTGCCCCCGCCGGCGGAGGCGGGCGCCCCGGCCGCGGACGGCGACGTAGGTCTCGCCGAGGAACGGGGCGTGGACCGCCCCCACCACGGGCCGGCCGGCCTCGACCAGGGCCACCGAGACCCCGACCGCCGGGAAGCCGTGGAGGAAGTTGGTGGTGCCGTCCAGGGGGTCGACCAGCCAGTAGCGCTCGCCGCCCTCCTCCCCCCGGACGGGGATCCCGGGGGTCGCCCGGGAGAGCATCCGCCCGACGGCGGCCTCGCTCGCCCGGTCCACCTCGGTCACGTAGTCGCCGGCGCCCTTGCGCTCCGCCCGCCGGGCGCGCCCGGACCGGACCACCCGGCCGCCCCGGCGGGCGGCCCGGCAGGCCAGGTCGGCGAGCTCCTCGAGGTCCTGCGGCGTCCCGGGCACGTGGGCCCGTCACCCTAGCAGGGCGTCCGGTATCATGGTGGCGGACGCGGCAGGCCGGTGGGGCCGGCGCGCGTTTGACGTCGTAGGACGGCGGAAGTAGCCTATATCGCCGTCTGCGGCCCGGGTTCCGGGCCACGCGTCGGAGCGCAGGGGGATCCGAAGGGACAACCGGCGGTCGAGTGTCCCTGGAGGCCGGGCCCGCGGGTCCGGCTTCTTCACGGGAGAACCCTGGAGAAGGCAGAGAGAAGCGTGCGGACGAGACGACCATGCCCACGATCCAGCAGCTCGTCAGGAACGGGCGCGAGCGCCCGCGGAAGAAGACGAAGAGCCCGGCGCTCAAGGGCTCTCCGCAGCGTCGTGGCGTCTGCACGCGCGTCTACACCGTAACGCCCAAGAAGCCGAACTCGGCCCTCCGGAAGGTGGCCCGGGTGCGGCTCACCTCGGGGGTCGAGGTCACGGCCTACATCCCGGGCATCGGGCACAACCTCCAGGAGCACTCGATCGTGCTGGTCCGGGCCGGCCGGGTGAAGGACCTGCCGGGCGTCCGCTACAAGGTGATCCGGGGGACGCTCGACGCGGCCGGGGTGCGGGACCGCAAGCAGGCCCGGTCCCGGTACGGCGCGAAGAGGGAGGGGTAGGCCGTGCCGCGGAAGGGTCCCGCCCCGAGGCGCGAGGTCCCGCCGGACCCCGTGTACCAGAACCAGCTCGTCACGCAGCTGATCAACAAGGTGCTGCGCGACGGGAAGAAGAGCCTCGCCGAGCGGATCGTCTACGAGGCGCTCGAGCAGATCAGCCAGCGGACCGCGAACGACCCGGTCCTCACGCTGAAGAAGGCGGTGGAGAACGTCCGCCCGCTGCTCGAGGTGCGCTCGCGGCGGGTCGGCGGGGCGACCTACCAGGTGCCGGTCGAGGTGCGGCCCCACCGGGGGACGACGCTCGCGCTCCGCTGGATCGTGAACAACGCGCGCCACCGGCGGGAGCACACGATGGCCGAGCGCCTGGTGGGCGAGATCATGGACGCCGCCCAGGGCACCGGCGCGTCGGTGAAGCGGCGCGAGGACGTCCACAAGATGGCGGAGGCGAACAAGGCCTTCGCGCACTACCGGTGGTGAGCATGGACCGGGCGGTGATCGAGGCGAACGTGCTGCGCCGGGCGTGGTGCCCGGCGTCGGGAGGAGGGGTCGGCTGATGGCGACCCCGGCGGAGAGGATGCAGGTGGCCGAAGCGGTCCGAGAGGTGAGCAAGCGGCAGCCCGGAGGGTCCGGCAAGGACCTGGTGATCCGGGAGTATCCGCTCGCCCGCACGCGGAACATCGGCATCATGGCCCACATCGACGCGGGCAAGACCACGACCACCGAGCGGATCCTCTACTACACCGGCAAGGCCTACAAGATCGGCGAGGTGCACGAGGGCACCGCGCAGATGGACTGGATGGTCCAGGAGCGCGAGCGCGGCATCACCATCACCTCGGCCGCCACCACCTGCCAGTGGAAGGGGCACTGGATCAACATCATCGACACCCCCGGCCACGTGGACTTCACGGTCGAGGTCGAGCGGTCGCTGCGCGTCCTCGACGGCGCGATCGCGGTCTTCGACGCCGTGGCCGGCGTGGAGCCCCAGACCGAGACCGTGTGGCGGCAGGCCGACCGGTACCGGGTGCCGCGGATCTGCTTCGTGAACAAGATGGACCGGGTCGGCGCGGACTTCGAGCGCACCGTGGCGATGATCGAGGACCGCCTGCGGGCCAACCCCCTCGTGGTCCAGCTCCCGTGGGGACGGGAGGCCGACTTCGTCGGGGTCGTGGACCTGGTCGAGATGAAGGGCCGGCGGTGGATCACCGAGATGGGCGAGGAGTGGGAGGACGTGGAGCTCGCCGCCCTCCCCGAGGAGCTGCGCGAGGCGGCGGAGCGGGCCCGGCACGACCTGTTCGAGGAGCTCGCCGACGTGGACGAGCAGATCCTCGAGAAGTACGTCCACGGCGAGGAGCCGGCCCCGGATGAGCTGCGGCGGGCCATCCGTACCGCCACGCTCTCCTCGCGGGGCGTGCCGGTCCTCTGCGGCTCGGCCTTCAAGAACAAGGCGATCCAGCCCCTGCTGGACGCGGTGATCCACTACCTGCCATCGCCCCTCGACGTCCCGGCGATCCAGGGCCACGCGCCGTCCGGCGAGCCGGCCGAGCGGAAGGTGTCCGACGACGAGCCCTTCGCGGCCCTCGCGTTCAAGATCATGTCCGACCCCTACGTCGGGCGCCTCACCTACATCCGCGTGTACTCCGGGACGGTGCGGGCCGGCGCGCACGTCTACAACTCGACCAAGGACCGGAAGGAGCGGATCGGGCGCATCCTCCAGATGCACGCGAACCACCGGGAGGACGAGGAGGCCGCCTTCACCGGCGACATCGTGGCCGTCGTGGGGCTCAAGCACACCACGACCGGCGACACGCTCTGCGACCCCTCCGAGCCGATCGTCCTCGAGTCGATCACGTTCCCCACCCCGGTGATCTCGGTGGCGGTCGAGCCCAAGACCAAGGCCGACCAGGACAAGCTGACCGGGGCCCTCCAGAAGCTCGCCGACGAGGACCCGACCTTCGTGGTGAAGTTCGACGAGGAGACCGGGCAGACGATCCTCTCGGGCATGGGCGAGCTCCACCTCGAGGTGCTGGTCGACCGGCTGGTCCGGGAGTTCGGGGTCGGGGCGAACGTGGGCAAGCCCCAGGTGGCCTACCGGGAGACGATCCGGAGGGCGGTCCATGGGGTGGAGGGCCGCTTCGTCCGCCAGACCGGCGGCCGCGGCCAGTACGGGCACGTGGTCATCGACCTCGAGCCGACGGGTCCCGGCGGCGGCTACGAGTTCGTGAACAAGATCGTCGGGGGCGCCATCCCCCGGGAGTTCATCCCCGCCGTGGACCAGGGGATCCAGGAGGCCATGGAGTCCGGGGTCCTGGCCGGGTACCCGCTGGTCGACGTGCGGGCCACCCTGGTCGACGGCTCCTCCCACGAGGTGGACTCCTCGGAGATGGCGTTCAAGATCGCCGGCTCCATCGCGCTCAAGGAGGCGGCCCGGCGGGCCGACCCGGTCCTCCTCGAGCCGGTGATGGAGTTCGAGGTCCTCACCCCCGAGGCGTTCCTCGGCGAGGTGATGGGCGACATCACGGCCCGGCGGGGGCGGATCGAGCGGATCGACGACCGGTCGGGGATGAAGGCCGTCCGGGTGCTGGTCCCGCTGGCCGAGCTGTTCGGGTACGCGACCGACCTGCGGTCGCGGACCCAGGGGCGGGCATCGCACACGCCGATGCAGCTCCACTCGTACCAGGAGGTGCCCGCGCAGATCGCCAGGGAGATCGTGGCGCGGGTGCGGGGAGAGTAGGTCGGGCGGACCCGACCGAGCGGGAGGACGGAGATGGCGAAGCAGCGGTTCGAGCGGACCAAGCCGCACGTGAACATCGGCACGATCGGCCACATCGACCACGGCAAGACCACGCTCACGGC
>FWPU01006721.1_pt1 | contig 22458 bp, 22 predicted proteins | sample 2228361 | NCBI WGS metagenome assembly FWPU01 (sample SAMEA103939777, study PRJEB20133) | metagenome
GCGAAGCCGCCCCCGCCAACCCCACACCCCACCCATTTCCCATGCAGGGTGAATTGCTGCACAGGCCCACTGCGAGCAGGGCTTTTCAAAGTTGTAACACGGAAAAATAAAAGCGATTTTGTGTAGATAATGAAGCCGCCACTACAGGGCCAGGTGAAAAGTGGCTACAGCGGGGCATCTATAAAGCATTTGTTGGAACATTGAAAGGCCCTAACTGCGGAGTTGCCCCGCTCTCAATCCTCAGTTTCGGGGGATGGGGGTTGTGCGGCCTCCCCTTCCAGCGCGCGCCGGACGATGTCAATTGCCGCGCTGATCTGCCGGGTCAGGGGTTGCCATTCAATTCCGACGATCTCCAGATGGGGCTGGTTGATGGGAAGGAGCAGTTTGCGCCCCCGAGCGGATGCCACTGCAGTGGCGATTGCCGGAGTGACCTCCCCCATCATAGAGTTGGGGATAACGACCCCGATGGGCGCGATGATGAAATCGGCCAGGTTAATGGAGACGCAGATGGCGTTTTCCCCGCTGGCGCCCCGATTGGCGCGGGCCTGCATCATCCGCTGGGTGGCGACGGCGTTGGTGCCCAGGGCGATGATCTCTACCTCCAGAGGCAACTCCTGCCGCAACTGGGTCACGATCTGGGCCCCGATCCCCCCACCCATTCCATCTACGACAGCGATGACCATCGGGCTACCTCCGCACAGCACAGATTCGGGTCGCACTGTCTGCCATTTTACCCGCAGTTTCACCAGAGGTCAAATCTTCGCAAAGTGACTGAGGGGCAACTCCGCAGAAGTTGCCCTGCAATTGTGGTATAATTTCCCTGATGAACCCGTCATCCTTCTCCCGCGTTTTTCTGCTTTCCACCACCTCCACTAACGATGTGGCCCGGGACCTGGCCTCCCGCGGGGCACCGGAGGGCACCGTCGTTGTCGCCGATTATCAGACCGCCGGACGGGGCCGGATGGGACGGCGCTGGCTGGCCCCGCCCGGCACCGCTCTTCTCTGCTCCATCCTCTTCCGCCCGGATGTCTCCCCCGATCGGGCCCACGATCTGACAACCATTGTCGCGCTGGCCGCGGCCGACGCGGTTCAGGAGACAGCAGAACTCGCTGTGGCGCTGAAGTGGCCCAACGATCTGATTGTCGTCCGGCCGGAGGGGTGGCGGAAACTGGGGGGATTGCTGGCCGAAACCGGCTTCTCCGCCGACCGACTGGAATACGTCGTCGTCGGCATCGGCATCAACGTCAACATCCCCCCAGAGGCCCTCTCCGACCTGGCCCCGGACGCCACCAGCGTCCTGGCCGAAACGGGGCGGGAGACGGACCGGCATCTCCTGCTGGAACGGATGCTGGCGGGGATCGCGGCCCGGTACCAGAGGTGGTATGCGGGCGAACGGCCGCACGCGGAATGGGCTACCCGCCTGGCAACCCTGGGCCGGCCTGTGCGGGTCGTCACCGCGGAGGGGGAACAGCACGGTATCGCGGAAGGGGTGAATGAAGATGGTGCGTTGCTCCTGCGCACTCCCGATGGCGCGCTCCATCGGGTACGCGTGGGGGACGTGTTCCTGGCCCATTGAAATTGGAGGCTTACCCCAAATACCCGGAGGCAATATGCGCGTACGACAGATCGGGGAACGGTTTCTCATCCGGCTGGAGCCGGGAGAGGAGGCAATGGCCTCCCTGCGCGCCTGGGCGGCAGAACAGAACGTGGGCTTCGCCGTCCTCTGGGCCATCGGAGCGATGCGCCGCGCGACGCTGGGATACTTTGACACCCAGGCGGCCCGCTACCGCCAGATTCCGGTGAACGAACAGTGTGAAGTGGTGAGCATGACCGGCAACATTGCCCGGGGGGAAGACGGCGCTCCCGTCGTCCACGTCCATACCCTTCTGGGCCGCGCCGATGGGAGCACCGTGGGTGGGCACCTGATGGAGGGGGAAATCTTCCCGATGCTGGAAGTGGTGATACGGGTGCTTCCCGAAACCGTCCGGCGGCGGTCCGATCCCGCCACCGGCCTGACGCTCTGGGACCTGTGAAACAACAGAGCGGGACAGGCAGCATTGCCCGTCCCGCTCCGCCCGACATGTCTTACCGACGCGGAGTCACCTTCAGAATAGTCCCCGCGCGAATGGCAAAATCCGGCCCGATGTTGTTCAGCGCGGCCAGTTCCTCCACCGTCATCCCGAAGCGCCGCGCGATGGAATAGACAGTATCCCCCGGCCGAACGTAGAAGCCGTACCCCCCGCCGGGCGGCGGAACGGGGACGAGGACCATCGTCCCCGCGGCGACCCGTCGCGGGTCGGGGATGTTGCTGGCCGCCGCAATCGCCTCCGCGGTGGTCCCGAACTCCAGGCCGATCCGGAACAGGTTCTCCCCCGGCCCCACGACGTAGTAAATCCCTCCCGTCACCGATGGCATGGGGGTGGCTACCCAGGGAGTCGGTGCGGCGACGGGGGAAGCCTCCGCCACCGGAGGCGGAACTTCTTCGGTCGGCTCGGCGGCTATCCCGCTGACGGTGATCAGCCCGTCGGAAAGCGCAGAGACTTCTACCGTGCTGCCGGCCGCATCCTGCCCCGCAACGTTCTCAAACTGTAGCGGAGTAGTCCCCGGACTCACCCCGCGCAGCGCAATAGAAAGAAGCACCCCGCTGGCGCGCGTCGCTCCCTCCGGAGGCACCGCAGCACGGTAGACCAGGCGGCCATTCTCCACGCGGTTTTCCAGGACCAGCCCCATCAAATCTCCCGCGGTTACCTGGATTCCTTCCCCGTTCGGGTCTGCATCCTCCACCTGAACGAACAGAGGGTCAAAATGCATCTCCAGAGAGATCGTGTGCACGCCCTCCATTCCCTCTGCCCACACCTCCACCGATGCCGTCTGCCCCACTTCCAGGGCAAGCATAGATGGATTCAGGTACATGCTGGGGGGACGTTCGGTGGTCGGTGAACCTTCAGGACTTTGAAAGGAGAATTCTGCGACCGGCGGTGGCATATCCTCTATGGAGGGGGTCGGCGTGGGGTTATAGGCTGGCTGCGCACAGCCCGCCAGAAGAAGAGATATCAGAACGGCAACGACAGGGTTTCGCTTGGACATCGCGCACTCCTTTTCTGACGGTAGAAGGACCACACCATCCGGCGCCACGGGGCACCAGGATACAGACGGATTCCAGACGGTTACCAAAATTCTACAAATTTTGGGCGAAATGTCAATTCGCCAGCGCATGGGCCAACCGGGCCCAGTCGTCCAGAGATAGGCGCTCCGCGCGCAGACGGGGGTCTATTCCTACCCGGCGGAGCACCTCCGCAGCCTCCTGGGGCGAGATGCCCCAGCCGGCCGCGAGGCTGTTTCCTACCCGCTTGCGCGGCTGTGAGAACCCCGCGCGGACCACACGAAAGAAGTGGGAAACGTTGTCTACTCTCACCGGCGGTTCGGGATGGCGATCTATCCGCAGGACAGCCGACTCCACCTCCGGCGGGGGGTAAAATGCCCCCGGTTGGATCCGGAAAAGCAGTTGCGGCCGGCCGTAGAACTGGACGCTGACCGCCAGCACACTCATCCGTCCCCTCCGGGCGACAATCCGCTCCGCCACTTCCCGCTGAACGGTGACCACCATCCGCTGCGGCGGGACACGTGCCTCCAGCAGATGACGCAGCAGGGCTGAAGTAATCGCGTAGGGGAGATTGGCCACCACTTGGTAGGGGCCGTCCCCCATCAGTTCGGACGGCTCCAGGGAAAGGATATCTCCTGCCACCAGGTGGACGTTCGCCCACTCGGCCAGTTCGGCCTCCAGCACCGGAAGGAACCGTCGGTCTATCTCCACCGCCACCACCCGACCCGCCGCCGCGGCCAGAAGACGGGTCAGGTTGCCCACCCCGGCGCCGATCTCCAGGACCGCGTCCTCCGGAGAGAGTTCCGCTGCCGCCACGATGCGCGCCAGGATCCTGGCATCCACCAGAAAATGCTGGCCCAGTTCGCGACGGGGCTCCAGCCCGTAGCGACGGAGAGTCTGAAGGACGTCCATCACTGCCCCAGGATATAGTTGATTTTGTCGGCCGGGGGAACAGGGGTGAGAAGATAGACGTCTACCCAGCGGTACCAGAGCACCAGGTCGTCGTCGTTATAACCCAGGTCTATGCGCCGGCCCTTGATGGCCCCTCCGGTATCGGCCGCCAGACCGACGCCATAGCCGGGGACGTAGACCTGGGAGCCCAGCGGGATAACCCGCGGGTCCACGGCGACGATGCCCCGCCGCATCGGCAGGCCCAAACGGGTGAGGCCATAGTAAGGGCTGGTTTTCGGGGTTCCGGCAGTGGATGCGCTGTAGGACGTCGCCAGCATGCGGATAACCCGCCAGTACTCCACCGTCCCTTCGGACGTCGCCAGTTGCCGCACGACGATTTTGGTACCGTAGCCGATGATTTTATCGGTCGGTGGGACGGCAACATATTCGTCCTCCAGCGTGCGGGCCACCTCCACGCCGTTCTCATAGCGCACCCGCCAGCGGCGCTGCAGGATGCCCGCCTTGCCCTCCTGCAGGAGCCGCTGGTGGTCCAGTTCCAGTTCCGGGTCCGGCTGCCAGCGCACGGGATAGGGAATGGGCTGTTGCTGGACGACGAACTCTTCCCGGACGCGCTGGACCTGGACGACGGTCTCTTCGCCTAAAGGAGTTTCGGGGGATGGGTCGGTGTAGTCCTGTCCTACCAGGACGATACCCAGGTCGGCCAGCACCTCGCCGACCCGGGCGCGGTGGGTACGGGTGCGGACCGTCTTCCCGTCCACCAGAACAGTGACGGGCCGGGAGCGCTCCAGGTAGATATGCATCCCCGCCGAGACGGGAGCGCCCAGGTCGGGCCGGACGCGGTCCGCCCGGTAGAGGACGAGCCCCAGCCCTTCCAGGGCCTGCCCGACAGTGGGGGCAGCCGTGAGGAAGGAAACGGCACGTCCGCCCTCATGGAGCGTGAGAGGCACCGCTCGCGTGACTTGGAGAACGGTGGTACCGGGGCATTCGGAGATGTCGGTGATGGCCTCGCAGGAGGTCCGTTCCACCCGGTCGGCAGGGTGGAGGGAAATGCCCGCCTCTTCCAGAATCTGGTCCGTGTTGACCGTATGGGTCCAGAGGATGCGGGTTTGCCCGTCGGCCCGGACGATCACCGGCTTTGCGCGCTGCACGCGCACGGTCATCCCGGATTGGAGGGGGGTCTCCGGGGCGGGGTCCACGCGATCCTCGGGGCGAAGGGAGAGGCCGGCATCCAGCAGCAGCGCGCCGACGGTCTCCTGGTGGGTGAGGACGCGGCGCGCTTTGCCGTCCACCTCCAGGGTCACCGGAATCCGGTCGGCCCCGTAGGCGGCGGCCAGTCCTCCCGTCAGAAGGAGAACGATCAGGGCGACGGCGCCCTGGATCAGGGTTCTGGAATTCATCGGCGATACGAGAACGGGCGACGGCCCCGACCGCCGCCCGCAGAGTTCCGAGTGGCCGTGCACCTTCCGTCGAGCCTGGCCACCGGGCCGCCTTCGGCCATCGGGCTCCGGGCAGGCACCCCTGCGGCACCCAGGAGGGACTCCTTACCGTTGCTTCCTTCCGGACCTGGCGGGGTTCGGAGGCTCCTGCCGCGCAGGACCCGCCCTTCAACACCTTCTGACCGGAGGGGCTTTCGGCGACGTGAGCCCTCGGGAAGGAATTCGACCCCGCTATGGCGGATTGCGGGTACAGGGCACCGCCAGCTCCCCGTCTAGCACGGCCGCATTCATGTTACCGCAAGTTGGTAAGTTTGCAAGTGGGCAAGTGGGCAAGTGTCAGGGAGGCGAAATCCGGGTTGTGGTCCGGTAGAGGGCGAGGGTCTGAGCGGCCGTCCGTTCCCAGGAGAAGCGCGCGGCCTGGTGAAGCCCCCGTTGCCGCAATTCGGCCCGCAGGTCGGCATCCTGCAGCAGACGGGCCAGGGATCCGGCAATGGCCTGGGGGTTGGTGGGCGGGAAGGTCAGGGCGGCATCACCAACAACTTCGGGCAGGCTGGAAGTATCGGAGCAGGCGACGGGGGTCCCGCAGGCCATCGCCTCCAGTACCGGCAGGCCGAAGCCCTCGTAGAGGCTGGGGAAGACGAAAACGGTCGCCGCGCTGTAGAGGGCCGGCAGGTCCGCCTCCGGCACCGGTCCCAGCCAGCGGATGCCTTCCAGACCGCGCGCCTCGGCCAGCAAGCGGGCTTCGGGGTAGCGGGAGTCCCAGACGCCGGCGATGACCAGCGTAAAACGTAAGGCGTAAAACGTATTGCGTATTGTGTATTGCGTAAGGTGGGACCAGGCCTCTATCAGGCGGACCAGGTTTTTGTGGGGTTTGTTGCTTCCCACGTAGAGGACGAACGTTTCGGGCAGGGCGTATTTCCGGCGGACCGCCTCCACTTCCACTGGGGAGCGGGGGAAGAAGATGGGGTCGGGGGCCAGGGGGACGAAGGTCGTCTTCTCTGGAGGGATAGAGAACACTTTCTGGAGGTCGTTCAGCGTGTTTTGAGAAATGGCGAGCACGTGGGTAGCAGAGCGCAGGGCCAGGGCCATCGTCCAGCGGAAAAGCCAGCGGGCCCGACGGGAGACATGTTCAGGAAAGAGCAAGGGGATGAGGTCATAGACAGTCAGTACAGTGGGCACTCCGGTCCGATAGGGCATCAGGTAGTAGGGGGTGTGATAGAGGTCGGCCTGCCGGTGGCGGAGAACGCGGGGAATGACCCACTGCTGGCGGAGAGAGAAGGGGGAGCAGGGGACATCCACTATCTCTATCCCCTCCCCAGCCAGCGCCACCACATCCCAGGGCGAGGGATGAGCGGGGTCCCGGAGCAGGATCAGGTGCTCATCCCCTTTCAGAAGCGGGGCCATCGCCCGGGCCAGGTTGACGACGTAGCGGCCGATGCCGGGGAAGTGGGGGGTGGCGGTACGGAGATCAAGAGCATAGAAAGTCATGCCAAGAGTTCTTCTCGCGTACTATACCTTGAGGTAAATGGATGATCAGCGCACACCATATAAGCAAGGCTCCCCAGGAGAGAAACGGAGCCGCGGTCTCTATGGGGGATAATGCCCAGGGAAGACCGAAAATCCTGGGCAGGTCCACGGTCACCAGCGAAGAGAGATTGCCAAGAGTGAAGATAACAAAACCCACAACGCCGAGCCAGCGACTCCATAGGGGGAGAGCACCTTGTTGAGCGGCCTCCAGCAGAAGCCAGACGGCAGGAAGGAGAAGCAAAAGGTGTCCCCTTTCCGCTACGCCACTGAACAGCGTTGCGGTGCTGGTGATAGTGACAAGCCCAGCCCGCTTTTCTTTCACCACCAGGGCAATTCCCAACCCGATGATAAGGGCAACAATTCGCACCGCTACTGGAAAACGCAGATGCGACGCATGGACCAGCCAAACCAAATCGGGTTCGGTAAGAGGCTGTACAGTAGCAATGGCAAAGGGAAGAATTCGCCGGGTGAGATAGAGCCATATAAGTGAGGGGTCTATGAGGGCGAAAAAGGACGCTGGCACCAACAATCCCCCGAGTCCCCAGAGGAATGCATAGGTGTCTCCCCTTCCCAGCAATACTGCCAACGGTGCCAGAAGCAGGCCTTTAATGTGAAACCCTATTCCGAGTAGAAACCCCTGCCATTTTTGAGAGAGAGATAAAGCCGCGGCAAATATTGCCAGAATCAGGATGTTGATCTGCCCCAGCGAAAAATCGGAAATCAACGGCAGCCAGAGGAAAGTGGAAATGAGAAGCCAATCCCTGGAGAGACTTGTCCACCGTCGCGCCATCCTCAGTGTACACCATAGCAACACAAGTTTGACCACATCCCAGCAAAGAGCACCGGTTTGGAAGCCCAGCCATCGTGTGAGAAGAGCAAAGGGGAGAAACACCAGCAAACTAACCGGGGAATAGAAAAAGGGCAAGGGTTCTACATAAGGAGATCCAATGCTGGTTGCCACTGCTCTCCAGGTCTCCATGGAAAGACTATAGATGTTTTCACCGCTCAGCCACGCCAGTGAAGCCACTACATAAACGTTAAAATCCACATGATTGATCGGGCGTCTGGGAAGAACAACGATGACAGTGGTAAGGAAAAGGACGGTCAGCGAAAAACGTAGAATGCGCTCCCAGGGCACTGCTATCCTCCGGTGGAATCAGCCCGGGGTTTCGGTACTAACTGGTAAACCGGCTCAAGCGGAGCAATGTCAAAATATTGGCTTATCCCCTCCAAATCGTAATAGCGAGGGTATACATCGGCGAGAAAGAGCAGCCGGCCCGAATAGGAGAGAATCAGCGGTACCTGCTCGGGAGGAGGCGGCAATTGGACTAGTTCCACATCCGGACGGGCTTGCTCCACCATCTGCAGGTAACGGATGACGGACCAAATGCTGTAGTCGGCGAAAAGGACGCTATCCGGGGGGAGGGCCTGGAGTATCTGCTCCCCCAGTATGCGGGCTCCTCTCTCCGTGTGTTTCCAGGGACTAAAGAGGTAGGTAGCCGCATCCCGGCCGGGCAACGGCCGGGGATTCAACGCCGTCATGACTGGCTGGGCAATATGGGGCGTGATAACATAAGCAAGTATCGGCAACCCGATGATCAGGTCAACCAGCATTATACAGGCCACTCGGTTCCAACGGTGTCGCTGGTATAGCCAGTCCAATCCATAGCCAATCCATATCGCAAAAATCACATAAGAAGGCAGATAAAAATGAAAATTCTGCATATAACTGCTCAATTGAGGGGTGGATGGAAGCCACGACCAGGTAAAAGCGACGTCTATCAAATAAATGGCAAGAAGCAAAGACGCAAAGGCCCGATCGCGCCGCAGAGCGACCCAACAACCGATCAGACCAGCGGGGGTTATAAGAAAAAATTGATAGAGAAGAGCAGCCACGAACACCAGTGCTCCCGTGGGCCAGTAAGAGGGAGTCGTTAAGACGGCAAACAGGTTTCTGATAAACCCCAGGGCGTATCCACCTGTGCGGGCCGTCTCGCCCCCCAAAATGTTCAGAGCGACAAACGGGAGTAGCCCAATTCCGAACAAAGCGGTAAACTCCGTGCAGGCAATCAGGCGACGAGAAGGAATCCGAAGGCAGATGTATAGAAGTGCTGCTGGCAAAATTAGCACAAACAACGCATGGTTCATAGTTGCCAGACCGAGAAGAACCCCTGCAAGGCGGAGGAATCCCTTCCCTCTCGTCTTTCCCCACTGAAAGAGAAGATAAAGAGTCGTTACCAGAATCAGGGAATTCAGCGCATAAGGTTTGGGCAATACAGCATAGGTCCAGAACGTGTGAGATACCAACAAAGCCAGAGTTGCCAGGAGAGACGGGAGCAGCGCGCCTGTGGTGTTGCAGGTGAGATAGAACAATAAAGCCAGTGCGCTTGCGCTGAAAACAGCCGACGCCAGATTTGTGCGGTAAGCCATATCTCTCACGGGTAGCCATGTGAAGGGGCGCGCCAACAGGACATAGAGGGGGTGCCCATGAATCTCCGGGTCAATCATCAACAGGGGAACTCGCGTCTGGAACGTGGCGAAATCCCCACCGCCCCAGAGGAGTCCGGGGGCCAGCGTGGGGATGTAAAGGGCCAGAGCTGCCAGGAAGACGGCCAGGACCAGAAACCAGATTCTCTGGTGCACGGAGAATTTCTTCATTTTGCCCTCACGAAAAGACCCGAAATCCCCGGGGCCTCTACTGGCTGATACCATTGCCGGAAGCGCGGGTCGTTGACCAGCAGGGTCGTTCCAGTAAAGTTGGTCAACCATCTGCCATCGGGAGCCTCATCAACGATGTTGACCTGGATAAAACGCGGTTGTTGAGACAGCACGTAGTCCACATCCCATTTGCCGAACGCATCGCCGCGTCCCCAAAGCCCGCCAGGTAACTGTACAGGCCGATGGGCGATATGGGCATCTGTCAGACCGACCATGTCCACGATGCGGACGTCCAGTGGAAGCCGGTATGCGATGAAACCGGCGTCCGTCAGAGCAATGGTATCTCCCGGCTGAGTATGCTGGCGAAGGTAGGTGACAATGGGGGTATCCTCAGGAACGAGAGGCCCTTCTCCTATCCCCCGCACAAATCGTTGCTCCAGTGAGCCCCCCAGAAGATACCCGCTTTGCCCAATGACCAGAAGGAGGAGCAGGATTCTTCGCCCCCGAAAGTGCCATAGAGCAGTCAGGCGGCTCAACCCCTCTTGAATCAGGAGGGTAAGAGGTAGAAGGATATGAACCGCAAATCTCTGCATCGGCATCCAGTCTCCCCCACCGATCACGATAAAGGCCGCGTATGCGCCCACATTCACGGCCCAATAGATTGTGCTGAGCGAGCGGGGGGACACAAACAGAGCCAGAAGAACGGAAAGTCCCACGAAGAAGAACCCCCCAACGGATGCAGTACTCTGGTACAGATAAAAAATACCCTCCAGAAATGCTCGGGGATGCAAGCCCAGAGACTTGGCGTAAATCGTATTGGGAAGAAGCGAACCGTAGTACGATAAACGCCAAAATTGATAGGGGAGAACCACCATTCCGAAAATGAGAACGCGTAACAGGTCCCGGCGATCTGGACGGGCTCTGGTACGGGAGAGGTGCCACACCCGAAAAATCGCAGCAATTAAAGGAAATATCAGGCCCTCAGGTCGGGTCAGGGAGAGCAGAGCGAAAAAGAGGCCTGAAAGATAGCCGCGGCCCTTCACCTCTTCCTGGAGAAAGAAATACCCGCTACACAACAGCAGGAAAGTGAAAAGCGGTGTTTCCAACCCTCCTGCTGCCCAGGCGGCAAAGGGCGCAGAAAAGGCCAGAAAGAGGGGAGCCAACACGGATCTCTCCGCCTGACGAGCTGCCCTCCAGGTTACGAAAAGGGTCATAAGGCTAAAGAACACCCCCAAACCCTTTGCGGATAAGGTTAAATCCAACCCCAGACGAGCGAAAGGGACCAGAAGCACAAGCCAGAGAAAATTGGAATAACCCTCTACTGGTTCGCCGAGATTGTATACGAACCCATGCCCATGAGCCACTTGCTGGACATAGCGGAAGGTGATGAAAGCATCATCTACAATGAACCCGCTGAAAAGATAAACATGGATGACAAAAATTGTCAGTAAACAGCCGAAAAATGTGAAAGAGGCGATCCTCCTCACCGCGACTTATCTCCCAGAACCTTTCGATAAGTTATCAGGGTTCCCTGCGCCGCTCGCTCCCAGGAGAAACGTCGGGCCCGTTCCAGCCCCCTGGCCCGCATCCGGGCCCGCAGACGTTCATCGGTCAGAGCCCGCTCCATCGCCTCCGTCAGCGCCCGAACGTCGGTGGGGGGAACCAGCAGCGCCGCATCCCCCGCCACCTCGGGCAGGCTGGAGGTGCTGGAGCAAACCACCGGCACCCCGCAGGCCATCGCCTCCAGCACCGGCAGGCCGAAGCCCTCGTAGAGGCTGGGGAAGACGAAAAGGTCGGCCGCGCTGTAGAGGGCGGGCAGGTCTTCGTCGGGGACGTAGCCGGTGAAGATGACGCGGTCTTCCAGTCCCAGTTCCCGCAATTTACGGAAGAAGCCCTCATAAAGCCAGCCCTTCTTGCCCACTATCATCAGTCGCAAGTCGCAGGTCGCAGGTCGCAGGTCGCAGGTCGCAGGTCGCAGGTCGCAGGTCGCAGGGCGCAGGGCGCAGGGCGCAGGTCGTTCCATCAGAGCCGTGTACGCCTCCAGAAGAGCGGTCAGATTTTTGCGCGGCTCAATGGTGCCCACGTAGAGGATGAAGCGTTCCGGCAGGCCGTATTTTTGTCGGACCGCGGCGATCGCCTCCGGGTCCGCCGGGCGAAACCGCGGGTTCACCCCTTCGTAGATGACGGTGATCTTCTCCTCCGGTATGCCGTAGCAGCGGACGGCATCCCGTTTGGTGCATTCCGAAACGGCGATAATCGCATCCGCTGCCCGCAGGAAGCGAGGCATCATCAGGGTGAGGAACCAGCGGTTCATCGGTTTATGGGTTTCAGGGTGGAAGAGGAAGATGAGGTCGTGAAGGGTGAAGACGGTTCGGATAGCGGATAAGCGGGGCAGGAGGTGTTCGGTAGCGTGGAACAGGTCCACGCTCCGGAAAAAACCGTCCATATTCCAGCCCAGGATGTGGCGCAGCGCAGTGGTCAGCCGCCAGCGATAAGCCCCCCACGGGATCACGTAGCGGGGCAGGGAGTCCAGCGGGGATGACAGGGATACAGGGGGAGTCCGATCGTAATGGAATACACTCCAGGAGATGCCCTCATCCTGTACCAGTTGCGTGGCCAGTTCCCGCGTGTAAGAGGCAAGGCCCGCTTTCTGATGGACGACGGGGGAGAGGTCCAGACAGATGTTCATCCGGACTCCGAGGACCCAATCCAGATCATGGATAAGTTCTCCTCCTTCGCCAGGGCCCGGATTTCGGGATTGCCCGCAAGCAGCGGGGTTCCCATCTCCTGGCCCAGTTGCACGGCAAAGGCGTCGGCGAAAGCGAGAGGATATCGCGCCTTTATGCGAGCCGCCTCAAGGACTCTCTTCCGGGTAAACCACATCGCTCCGACAACAGAGTTCTGCAGAGAGACTGGATAGCCCCCACCATTTGCTGGACGGTAAAGCCCGTTTCTACCCTGGCCCGTCCTTTTTGCCCCATGGTCCGCCGCCACTCCGGATGGTCCAGAAGCGCCAGGACGGCTTCCCCAAGGGCCTTCTCGTCCCCAGGAGGTACCAGCAGACCTGTCTCCTCGTGGATGAGGATCTCCGGCAGCGCCCCATGAGCAAAGGCCACGACGGGCTTCCCCATTGCCATCGCCTCTATGTTCACCAGGCCGAAGGGTTCCGGGTCGCCGGGGTGGATGAATACGTCCATCGCCGCCAGAGCCGGGCGCACGTCCTCCAGATGACCGGTAAAGACAACCCGTTCTGCCAGGCCCAGTTCATGCGCCATCCGGTGAAGAAGTGCCGGATACCCTGCATCTTCCCCAAGAGGAGTTCCGCCCACCACCACACCACATACATCCGGCCTGGCCTCGCGCACCTGTGCCAGCATCCGCAGAAAGCGGTCCTGGCCTTTCCAGGGGCGCAGCCTCCCTACCATTCCCACCAGCGGCACGTCGGGGGGAATCCCGAAGCGCTCCCGAAAGGGCCTGCCATCCAGCGCCGGATCATATCGCTCCACTTCAATGCCATTCAGGATGACGGCTACCTCTCTGCAAGGCAGATGGCTTGCAGTGGCCCTGGAATTGGCGATGACCCGGACAGCCGCTGCACATAGGAATCGTTTGCCCAGTCGGTCGCCCCAAAGGTGGCAGGGACGTTCCTCCGACAGCCAGAAGTCGCGCATATACCAGACGAAGGGGATACCGGCAAGGCAGGCAGCCAGGGCCGCATAGAAAGCGGCCCGGACTGTATTGGCAATCACCAAACGAGAGCGGATTTTCCGGGCGATGTGAGCAAGTGCCTGTGCCCCTTTCCACCAATCCGAGAGGAAACGGAGAGAACGACGTAAACGAGGTAACGGGATAACAAAGACCGGTACTCCCAGAGCCTCCGCTTCTGCAGCCAGGGGGCCGCCAGAACAGGCCAGATGAGGGCACCATTGGGCACGGTCCAGATGCCGAAGCAACAGTAACAGGCTGCGCTCTGCACCGCCCAGTCCCTCCGCGTGGTCAACGAACAGCAAATTATGGGCCATTGTTCTCCCACCACATAGCGAGGTGAAGCAATGCCCACAGTTCCAGGCCGAAATCCTTCCGACCTGCCAGATGCGCCTGGACCATAGAGCGAACTATGTCGGGCCGCAGGATTTGCCAGAGCGGGCCAGTAGAGAGGAGCGTTTCCTCCAGGTAGGGGCGAAGGACAGTCCGCAGCCAGGCGCCGATTGGCACCTCAAAGGCATGCTTGGGGCGTTGTCGGACGGTTTCCGGAAGGAGATGAGCAAACGCAGCCCGCAAGGACGCTTTGCTCAGGCCGTTTTTGCGATGGAATTCGGGGGGCATCTGCGCGGCCCACTCCACCACCGTCCAGTCCAGGAACGGCACCCGGGCTTCTAGGGAGGCCATCATCGTCGCCCGGTCGGCCTTTACCAGAGGGTCGCCCTCCAGCCAGACCTTCAGGTCCAGTTCCTGCATCCGGCTCTGCCATGGGCGGTCTGCGGTGATGGCAAAGAGTTCTTCCAGGTCCATTTGAAGAGCGTCGCCCTCCAGACGGGCCAGCCAGTCCGGCTGGTAGAGTCCGGCCCGCTCCTCGGCCTGGGTGACGCTGGAGAGGATGCTTTCGGCGTAAAAAGTGGGGAAATCGGGAGAAAGACGGGCGGTTATCGTATGGCGGCCCCGGCGGCCGGTTAGCAACCGACGGGCCAGGCGGCGAAGGGATTTTCTCAAAATGGCCGGTACGGACCAGGGGGAAGGCCAGCCGTACCAGCCATAGCCGGCGAAGAGTTCGTCGGCGCCCTCGCCGGTGAGCACCGCGGTGACGTGGCGACGGGTCTCGCGGGCCATCAGCCAGGTGGGGAGGGTGGCCGGGTCGGCGAAGGGTTCGTCCAGGCAAGCCGCCAGTCGGGGCCACTCTACGGCCACATCCGCGTCCACCGCGATCTCGGTGTGGGCCGTGCCGAACCGCTCGGCAACCTCCCGGGCATAGCGCGATTCATCCAGGCCGGGCCAGCCCGGGAAGACCACCGTGAAGGTGCGCACTGGCTCAGATGCGGCTTGAGCCATCAACCCCACGACGATAGAGGAATCTATCCCGCCGGAGAGGAAGGCCCCCAGGGGCACGTCGGCCACCATCTGGTGGCGAACGGCCAGAGTCAATCGCTCCCGCAACCCCTCCAGCCATTCTTCCCAGGTACGATGGCGGTCCGCATAAAAGGCCACGTCCCAGTAGCGATGAAGACGGAGCGAACCGCCAGGTTCTACGATCAGGTAGTGGGCGGGGAGGAGTTTGCGAACGCCCCGAAAGATGGTGCGGGGAGCAGGAATGTAGCGGGTTGCCAGATACCAATCCAGAGCCAGCGGATCTATCTCCCGGCTCCATCCGGGAAGCGGATACAGGGCTTTGAGTTCGGAAGCGAAGGCTAATCCGCCGTTCGGCAGAGAGGCATAGTAGAGCGGTTTGACGCCGAAATGGTCCCGGGCCAGGAAGAGGCGCTGTCTGGGGGCATCCCATATGGCAAAGGCGAACATCCCGTTGAGGTACCGGACACATTCCGTTCCGAATTCCTCGTAGAGGTGGATGATGGTTTCGGTATCCGATTGGGTGTGATACCGGTGCCCCCGAAGTCGGGTGAGTTCCCGGAGTTCTCTGTAGTTGTAAATTTCGCCGTTGAAGATGATGGCCAGGGTGTGGTCTTCGTTGAAGATGGGCTGATCGCCGGTCTGCAGGTCAATGATGGCCAGGCGACGCATAGCCAGGCCGACCGGGCCCTGGGTGAAGTACCCTTCGCCGTCAGGGCCGCGGTGGGTGAGGGTCGCGTTCATCCGGCGGAGCAAGTCGGAGTCTGCCGGACGGTTAGGCTGGTAGATGCCACAGATGCCACACATATCACCCTTTCTCGGGGCCGCGCGATCACATGGGATGGGAAAGGTGGCTTGAGGACTGGCTGGTCCTGCAGGTCGGTTAGCAGGTACCCGCAGTGGTCCAGATATAATGCGGCCATCTGTCCCTCATCGCTATGAAGTTCCAGCAGGCAGATAGGCCGATATCGCTGGAGGATATCCCGCATTCCCTGGAGAGCAACGTATTCAGCGCCTTCAATATCCATCTTGATAAACTCTACCCGCGGCCCCTGAGCAAAATACTGATCCAGCGCAATGGCCTGGATCTCCAAGAAATGGCGAACAGAACTACTCCTGACAATGCTCCACTCACAGGAATAGTGAAGCGGTGCGTTCAACCGCACTGCCGTCTGGCTACCATCACAAACGGCAAGGTTCTCCACGGTAACCCGCCCGCTCAGGCGATTCAAGGCCAGGTTGACCCGCAACCACCGGACATTCTCCGGGTGAGCCTCAAAGGCAAAAACCCGCCCGGTTTCCCCGACAAGATGAGCGAGAAGCAAGGTAAAGAAGCCCAGATGCGCCCCAATATCCACTACTGTCCATCCTGGCCGGACGATGTGATCCAGAGCCCTGACGACGCCGGTTCGTATGGCCTTTCAACATAGGTCCCAAACACCCCAGGGCCCTTCATCCGGAAATCGGAAAGGGGCGGGGGCAACTTCCATGCGATATGATCCAGCGGACGAAGGAGATTTTTCACCCCTCCGGGAAGAATCCGCCGAGCCAGACGGAAAACGAAGTGAATCATTCAGGCTACCTCAAGTGGGATGGCAATAATGTTCGCATAGTTTAGAGAGCAGGGAGAAATTGGACGAATGCGCCAACCGTCCAGAATGTGTAAGTGTTGTAACAAATCCTGTGTATGCGGTGATCATCCACAAAATGGTTAGTACTCCCCATGGCAACACTCCCTGTTGATTGGAAAGTATGGCTAAGGGAACGATCCAAGCCGTGTATTCATGCCCCCATCTACCAGCAAACAATTGAACGGAAATCTGGATAAGAAAGGTACGCTTAAGAATGTCCTCCCTCCTTACAAGCCAGGCTGTGAGTAATATTCCCGCGATAAGAATATGCTGATGTAGTGAACGAATCCTCCAAGCAAGTGCCAATATAACCTCCATGCGAAACCAGCGAGCGATGTGCTCTATCAGCAGTGTAATAAAGTTATACCCCCATCCACCCTCTGCAACAATGCGGTAACCTAATACATTTTCTATAAATTGCTGAGGGGCCATAACCACCCCGATAAGAAGAGCCAGGGCAAAAGGAAGTAGAGTAAGGAGAACGAAAAAGAAACGTTGACTTGTGCGCGAAAGGCTAGGCAACCAAGTTGGGGCCAAGAAAAGGGGTGAGACTTTTAAAGCTCCCCCAAGCCCTAAAAGCAGTGCCGATAGATAATGGTTTGAAGTAATCTGATATGACCACACAGCTAAGATAGCCATCAAATATGCCAATGGGTCAAACTGGCCATGATGAGAAGTTATCATTATCGTGATAGGATTAAATGCATAAAGCCAGCCGATTTTAGGAGCTACTTTTGGGTTGAGGTGTGAGGCAATTTGAAAGACAATTACAGCTATAATGCTGTCTGCGAGGATAGCGGGCAAACGTACAGAAAACCCGGGCTCCAGGCCTATTCGGTCAGTGAAGTTCAATGTACCTGCTAGTACCCAAGCATACAGGGGGGGATAAGGGTAAGCCTCATGATACTGGTACACGACAAGTCCTTGTTGTGTCAAACGGGCAGTGCGGATGAAATTCTGTACGTCATCTGTGCCAGGTGAAAGGATAGCAACAAACAAACGTAGTACAAGGGCTATAAAGAAGAAAAGGAAACCGGTCTTCTGTGCACCACTGATACTCTTCACCTTGAGACCCCTGATTCAATTTGATGATAGAGGATTAAGGTCTTCTCCGCGGTTCTCTCCCAGGTGAACGTTTTGGCCCGCTCCAGCCCGCGCTGGCGGAGTTCGGCAGCCAGGGTAGGGTCGGAGAGGATGCGGGCAATGGCTTCGGCAATGGATTCGGGGCGGTGGGGATCTATAAGCAATCCGGCATCACCCACCACTTCCGGGAGAGCGGCCGCATTTGAGGCGACGACGGGTGTCCCGCACGCCATCGCCTCCAGGGCCGGGAAACCAAAACCTTCATAGAAAGAGGGCATAACCAGTACATCGGCAGCGTTGTACAGGCTCACCAGTTCCTCTTCGGATACTTGCTCTTTCTGGAGTACAGAGTGTTCTAACCTCGCGTCCCGGATCATTTGACGTTGAGCAGGGGAAAACACACCCCCCACCTGCACGAGCAAGCAGTCCAACCCCTGCCCTATCAGTATTTTCAGCGCGGTCAATAGACCTTCCACGTTCTTGCGGGGCTGGCAATGCCCAACATGCAGGATGAGCCTTTTCCCGGATAGTCTCATTCCCTCTCGTTGCGCGCTAACCGCTTCATCATGCAGTGGACCGAAGCAGGGGGCCAGCCCATACGGGATGGTGACAATTTCCCCTTCAAGAGAGTTCAGGTGGCTAACTAACTCTCGCCGGGTAAAATCAGAGCCGGTGATCCACCAGCGGGCCTTTGAGGCACCGCGTAACGCCACCCGCCAGGCCAATCGGCTCAACCCATAGCGAGAACCGGGGAAGAATAAGGGAGCAATGTCGTGAACGGTCACTACAGTGCGCTCTTTCTTCAGGGTGAGAAGCAAGTGGCCGTATGAATGATCCAGAACGTGATATACATCGGCGGAAAACCGGCGTGCCCATAGAGGATAAACGATGAGCCGCCACAGAACCATTCCTCGCCCGCTCAATCCCGCAGGCGGGTCAGGAGGAACGAGCAGGTGGAAGTCTTCCTCTGGCGCGATGCATTTCAGCGCGCGGTAAAGAGAGCGCGCGTATCGGTCCATACTGGGCCAGTTTTCCCGCGGGCTATCGGCAAAAAGCGCGACTCTCATCCAGCACCTTCTCCCAGAACTTTAGCGTTTCGCCAGCAATCCGCTCATTAGTGTAATTCTCCAGCACTCGTCTCCTTCCCCGACCGCCGAAAAGGGCTCGCTCCTCCTCCGATGATCTCAGTCGGTGGATGGCCCGGGCAAGGGCTTGCGCATCCCCTTCCGGCACGATGATCCCAGCATCCCCCACCACTTCCGGAATTGCCCCTGAATCGGAGCCGATCACCGGTATCCCGCAGGCCATCGCCTCAATCAACACGTGGCCGAACTGCTCCTTCCAGCGAGGGCTGCTCAGGGAAGGCAACACCAGCACATCCATAGCGTTCAGGTATTCCGGCACCGCGGTATGAGGGACAGTCGGCACCCAGCGAATCCGTTCCCCTGCTCCTGCACTCCTGGCCTTAGCAAGCCACTCTTCTCTTATCGGGCCATCCCCGACCAGAAGACACTGCCATTCGTTGCTCAGTGAGAGAAGGGCGTCCAGCAGTACCCATAGGCCTTTCTTCGGGACAATCCGGCCAATATAGCCAATCGTGAAACTTTTCAAGCCCAACTCCTGGCGGAGAGCCTCATTGCGGGCGGGATGAAAGTGTTCCGGGTCTACGCCCAGTTGCGGGACCACGGCGATGGGCCCCCGAAAGCCTCCCTCCCTCAAACGCCGGGCGGCCTCCTCCGTACCGGCTATCGCACCATCAGCGCGATGCAAATTCCAGTGGCGAATAGCGGAGAAGGGCCAGCGGTAGCGGAGCGGCAGATTTTCCCAGGAGAAGAAAATCGCCGGGCACTTCAACCAGCCTTTACACAGCATCGCTTCAAATAAAGCCACTGAAGGCGGCTCTTCGTCTACCTGAATCAGGTCAGGCCTAAGGCGCCTGAGCAAGGACCACAATCTCCAGGGATGAAACGCGAAACCGGAGAGCCGATCGTCTCCCCAGGCGGGCACCAGAAAGTGAGGCCATCGGGCTGACGGCTCGGCCCGATAAACCTTCAAAGAGTGACGAATGGCCGGTGGAGTGATGATAGAGAGATGCACATCAGGCAGGAGATGGTTCCACTTTGCCCGGTTAGTCTCCAGCATATATGTGCGCCCGATGACCGCAACCCGCATTATTTGATGACCTCCAGGGTGATGGAGAGGTCCCGGGCCGGAAAGATAAAGCACAGGTACAGTTCATAAAAATCCGGAAAGCGGTTGGCCAGATTCTGAACCCCCATCCACCGATAGGGGCGGGCAAAGTCCAGGCGACGGGCGACGATCCGAAAGCGAGCCCGCGTGTAGAAGCCGGGGATGGAATGCTGGGTTTCCCAGAATCTCTGGATCAAGTTAGGGTTTTGAACAGCCCTTCCACCGGCGAAATATTCCCAGGAACGCCAGCCCAGATGACGCAAATGGGTTGGGTCGGTAAAACTATAACGGTTGGAAAAGTGGGGCGTGACAATTTCCACCATGGCCCCTGCTCGGGCAATCCGATAGACCTCCTCCATAAAGCCGAGCATATCGGCCACGTGTTCTATAATATGCTTACAGATAATGCGGTCAAAAGTGCTGTCGGCGAAAGGCCAGGGACGCCAGTTGACATCTGCAATGACATCCGCGGCGGAGAAAGGGCTGATATCCAGCCCGATCGCCCCTGGCCATTTGGCCTGACCACATCCGATGTCCAGCACTCGTTCCATAGTCATTTTCCCTTCTCCCGGTGACCGGTCCTGGCTTCTTCCCACTGTCCAACCCAATCGGCCAGTTCGGCCAGCAGTTTCACCGCGGCGATTTCGGGGTTCAGGCGCACCATGTCGGGAAACCAGCGGGCGATACGGGCCGCCAGCCGCAGCGCCAGCCGGGCCGTCGACGGGGGCCGTCCGCGGTATTTGCGCTCAAAATAGATGGCCCCCTGGCCATGGCGCCGGTTTTGCCGCCAGAAATGTTTGAGGTCGGCGTCCTCTCCTGCTGCGTAGGGGAAAGATTCGTCAAACCCGCCCACCTCCCGAAGCACCCTCCGGCAATAAGACATAGAGTTTGTGCCTCCAGCCGGGCACTCAAAGCCCCCCAGGTACTCTTCCGGCCCGGCGCGATAGACTCTATGGGTCACATAGGCTTCATAGCGGGCAAAGGGATTCCGCTGCAGCACCTCCTTTGACGCTTCCAGATACCCTCCTACCCCCGCAACTTCCGGATAGCGCCGATAGCCGTCCATCAGGCGGGAAAGAAAATCGGGCGGCAGCAGGCAATCATCGTCGGTAAAGGCGACGACCTCACCAGTGGCGATTTCAATCCCCCGATTGCGCGCCGCCGCCGGCCCCCGGTTCGGCTCCTGGCGAAGGTAGCGCACCTGGGGAAACTCGCGCTGCACCATCTCGCCGGTGCTATCGGTGGAACCGTCGTCCACGACGATAACTTCGTAGTCAGGGTAGTCCTGGTTGGTGGCTGCTGCCAAACAGAGAAGAAGAGTATTTTTCCGATTACAGGTAGGAATCACCAAGGATATGCGCCTTCGGCTCATGCTTTCCGCCCAACACCCAGAAGGTTGATTGCCCAACGCTGTCGCAGCGCTCGCGGTAGAGGTAGCAAGTGATCCAAAAGTGCTCCAACCATATAGAGCCTGTTCCATGGCGCAACTCGTACCCAAGATCGCCACGGGTAGATGCCATCGGTATACACGTCCCGCAGTCCGGCCTGGGCCAACTCCTCTCCTAAGCGCTTTGCGCTGTAATAGGTCATTGGTGGCGCAGTGTGGAAACCCGTTAGTCGCGTCTCCCAAACGCGTATGAGCGGATGAACTCCATTGGGTACAACGATGGCAATGGTGCCCCCAGGCCGGGTTACTCGGATCATTTCTGCGATCACTCTTCGTCGTGCAGTTTCATCTAGCCAATGCTCCACTACCCCCTCGTTGAGCACGAGATCAAATACGCCGTCTCGAAACGGCAGGGATTCTATGCTCCCCCGGCAGTAGCCCCAGACCCGCTCAGGCAAATGCCCTCGTAAATGCCCTTCCCTGACTCGAACGTCTCTCAGAACTCTGGCCACGTAATCCAGAAACACCACGCGATGTCCCAAGGATGCCAGTGCAAGACCGAATTTGCCACTGCCACATCCTGGCTCCAAGATGTGGCTATTGGGCGGAAGTGCAGCGCGACGCAGGACAAGACGAATGTACGGTGATGCGCGAAAGCGCCTTAGAAAGCGAACATCCACCCCCTCTCCATATGAATGATGGCGAAGAGAGCACTCCCAGGCTTCTCCAACCGCATCTCTTTCGTGATTCAAGGCGCCCTCCTACGTGAACTGCTCAAGCTTTTCAGCAATGCAATCTCCATACTTCTCCCAAGCGAACTCTTCTGCGCGTATTCTCCCCGCCTTCCCCATCTCCCGCCGCAAGTGCTCGTCGGCCCGCAGCCGTTCCATCGCTGCTGCCAGCGCCTCCACATCCCGGATCGGCACAATGAAGCCCTCTATCCCGTCCCGCACCACCGACCCGGCGTTAGGAGTAGTGACCACTGGCAGGCCACAGGCCAGCGCTTCGTAGGTCACCAGAGCGCTTCCCTCCTCAATGCTGGGGAACACAAAGACATCGGCCTGCTGATACGCTTCCGCCGGATTTTCCAGGTGGCCGATCAGCCGTAGCCCGGGAAGGCCCCGATAACGTTCCATAAAAGCCGAAGCCTCCGGCAGAATCCGGCCCACCAGCCAGAGTTCCGCGTCCCGCCAGCCCAACCGTTGCCACGCCTCCAGCAGATAGGGAACGCCCTTGCGAATCCCAACCTGGCCCACAAAAAGTGCACGGAAAGGATGTCTGGACGGTGCCTCCGGCGGGCGAAAACGGGTCGTATCCACCCCGAAAGGGACCTTGAAGAGTTTACGCTCCGGGAAACCTTCCTCCAGGAAACTCTGCCGCGCAAAATCCGAGGGAACAAGGACATAATCCGCCCGGTCTATCTCGGCGAGGGCCCGCCGGATTGCAACCGAGAGAATGCGGAAAGACAGA
>FWPU01006722.1_pt1 | contig 22456 bp, 20 predicted proteins | sample 2228361 | NCBI WGS metagenome assembly FWPU01 (sample SAMEA103939777, study PRJEB20133) | metagenome
CAGGCGCCGGTTCCCCATTTTATGTAAGCTTCAACCCCATGGGCGGGCTTTTAAGCCCATTCCATGAGGTGGTTTCGCAACGCGCTCCTAGAGTCGCCGACGCGGCGGTCGGCGGAAGGATGCCGACCGGCCGCCGGCCTCCCGGCGCCGCTATCGCCCAGGCCGGCCTTTCCCTCCGGGCCTTCCTGGTGACTAGTCAGGGTGCGCCAAGGACTTTAGCGGCTCAGACAGCGGAGATAGTTCAACCAGGCGGCAAACCGTGACGCAAGCGCCCTCATTCGCGGCCGTTCTCACTAGTGCCTCCGTTCTCAATGCTTTCCGTGGTAATGACAGGAAGCATAAAATACAGGCACAAAAAAACGACGAAACTACTATATTAAAGCAAATTAAAAGTGAAGAAAGGAGGGAAACGTCGGGAAAAAATCGGGGTGTTTGCTTTATCGTTCGGCGTGTCCACTGGCGGTAGGGGGGGCCATGGCCCCCTGCGGGACGACTCGGGAGGGAGGGAAGGACATGTCAGCGGTGGCGGGGAGGGCGGAGGCCGGTCTGCCGGTCCGTTCCAGCAGGGCCGACAGCGGCTTCCTCGGCTGGATCAGCACCGTAGACCACAAGCGGATTGGCATCCTCTACTTCGTGACGGGGGTGCTCTTCCTGGTGGTGGGCGGCATCGAGGCGCTCCTCATCCGTGCCCAGTGGGCGCGTCCCCTCAACAATGTGATAACAGGAGAGACCTACAACCAGGTTCTCACCCAGCACGGGACCGTGATGATCTTCTTCGCGGCCACGCCCATCATCTGGGGCATCTTCAACTACGTGATGCCGGTCATGATAGGGGCGCGCGACGTGGCGTATCCCCGGCTCAACATGATGAGCTGGTGGTGCGTCCTCTGGGGCGGTGTCCTGGTCAACCTGGCATGGTTCATGGGCGGCGCGGCCGACGCCGGTTGGTTCGCCTACGTGCCGCTCAGCACCAAGGAGTTCTCCCCCGGCGTGGGGATGAACGCCTACCTGGTCGGTGTGCAGCTCGGCATGGTGAGCACCATGCTGACAAGCCTCAACTTCATTGTGACCATCTTCCGGCTGCGGGCGCCCGGGATGACCTGGATGCGCATGCCGCCCCTCGTTTGGTTCACCCTGATGACCGCGGTCCTGGCGCTCACGGCGGGCATCCCCTTCATGCTGGGGATGATCCTGCTCTTCATGGACCGGACGGTGGGGACCCAATTCTTTGCGCCCGGCGGCGGCGGGGACGTCCTCCTCTGGCAGCATCTCTTCTGGCTCTTCGGCCATCCGGAGGTGTACATCCTCCTCCTGCCGCCCTTCGCGTGCATCTCCGAGGTGGTCTCCACCTTCGCGGGCAAACCGCTCTACGGCTATCGCTCCATGGTGGCGTCCATCGGCACCCTGAGCGTCTTGGCCTGGATCGTCTGGATGCACCACATGTACGCCACGGGGGCCGGCGCCACCATGAACACGGCCTTCGTCATCGCCACCAAGGCGGTGTCGGTGCCGGCGGCCATCTTCGTCTTCATATGGCTGGGCACCCTCTGGGGGGGCAAGCTCAGGTTCACGCTGCCCATGCACTACGCCACGGGGTTCTTCTTCATGTTCTACATCGGGGGGCTGACGGGCCTCGTCAACGCCAGCTCCAGCGTGGACCGGCAGTTCCAGGACAATATGTGGGTGGTGGGCCACTTCCACTACGTGGCCATCGGCGCCATCGTCTTCGGGCTCCTGGCGGGCGTAACCTACTGGTGGCCCAAGGCCACGGGCCGCATGCTCAACGAGGCCATCGGGCGGCCCGGCTTCTGGATTCTCTTCCTGGGCTTCAACCTGACCTTCTTCCCCCAGCTGATCGCCGGTCTCCTGGGCCAGCCGCGGCGCATCTATACGTACATCCCCGAGAGCGGCTGGGGTCCCTTTAACGCCATCGAAACGGTGGGCGCCTTCCTGCAGGCCGCGGGGATCCTCATCCTGGTGATAGCCTGGATCGAAAGCCTCATCCGGGGGCGGGCGGCGGGCAATGACCCGTGGGACGGGCGATCCCTGGAGTGGGCGGTGCCGAGCCCCGTGCCGGCCTACAACTTTGCGCGGGTCCCCCAGGTGCGGGCCCTGGACGCCCTGGCCTACGAAAAGCAGCACGGGAACGGCCAGATGCTGCCCGTGCCGCCGGAGGAGGACCACGGCCGCCACGGGGACCTGGTCCACATGCCGTCGCCCTCCTTCATGCCGGCCGTGGTGGGGTTGGGCCTGCTCGTGGCCGGCTTCGGGGCCATGACCGTCAACTGGGCGCTGGCGGGCCTGGGATTGGTGGTGGTTCTCCTGGGCTGTCTCGGTTGGGCCCTGGAGGACGCCCGCGGTTACTACCTCAAGGTGGAGGAGGAGGTGGCGGTCCGGGTCTGAGGGGTCGCGGTGAAGCCCAACCCGGTCGGGGGGCGGGCGGTTCCCCCAGTGCCGCCCGCCGCCGGCCGGGAAGGTGGAGGGGAGCGGAGCCGGTCGGCTTCGCTCCCCTTTTTGGCCCGTTTGGCGGCGAGGATGGGAGGGCGGCTTATAATAGTTGCCGTTGGACGGCGCCCTGCGCTTGGGCGGCGGGGGGGCACCGGCTCAATCCCGAAGGCCCCGCCCCCGAGACCGGCCGCAACAGGCGAGGCGTGGCGCGGGGGAGGTGTGGTGCTTGACCGCGGGCGTGGCGGGCGTGGTCCTGGCAGCCGGCAGGGGGAAGCGGCTCCGCTCCCGGCTGCCCAAGGTGCTCCACCGGGTGGGCGGCGTGCCCATGGTGCTCCTCGTGGTGGAGACGCTGCGCCGGGTGCCGGTGGAGCGCATCACGGTGGTGACGGGCGCCGGCGAGGCGGAGGTCCGATCCCTGCTGGGGGAGACGGTGGCCTATGCCCGGCAGGAGGTGCCCCTGGGCACCGGCCACGCCCTGCAGCAGGCGCTCCCCTTCCTGGAGGGGGTGGAGCGGGTGCTGGTGGTATCGGGGGACGTGCCGCTGGTGCCGGTGGAGCTTTTGCGCCAACTGGTGGCGCAGGCGGAGGCGACGGGCGCCGCGGCGGTGCTGGCCACGGCCGTGGTGGAGGACCCGGCGGGTTTCGGCCGCGTGGTGCGGGATGCCGCGGGCTGCGTCGCCCGCATCGTGGAGGAGGCCGACGCCACCCCGGCCGAAAAGGCCATCCGCGAGATCAACGCCGGGCTCTACTGCTTTGCCGTGCCGGCGTTGCGGGAGGTCCTGGGGGAGCTCCGGGCCGACAACGCCCAGGGCGAGTATTACCTGGTGGACGTGGTGCCCGCCCTCCTGGCGCGGGGTCTCGGTGTGGCGGCGGTGGCGGCTCCCGAGCCGGAGCTGGTGCTGGGGGTGAACACCCGTGCCGAACTGGCGCGGGCCGAGGCAAACCTGCGGCGGTTGGTCTGCGACCGGTGGTCGGAGCGGGGTGTGACCTTTCTCGACCCGGCCACGGCCTACGTCTCGCCGCTGGCGGAGCTGGGCCCGGACACCACGGTGGGCCCCTTCACCGTCATCGCGGGCCGGACCGCCTGCGGGGTGGGGTGCGAGCTGGGCCCGGGCAGCTACGTGCGGGACAGCCGGCTGGGGGACGGTGTGCGTGTCTTTTTCTCCGTCGTGGAGGAAAGCGAGCTGGGCGACGGCGTCACCGTGGGCCCTTTCTCCCACCTGCGCGCCGGCAACAGGCTGGAGGAGGGCGTCAGGGTGGGCAACTTCGCCGAGCTCAAAAACAGCCGGGTGGGAGCCGGCACAAAGGTGCCCCACCATTCCTACTTAGGTGACGCAGACGTGGGGCGGGGCGTCAACGTGGGCGCCGGCAGCGTCACCGTCAACTACGACGGGCTGCGCAAGCATCGCACCGTCATAGCGGACGGAGCCTTCATCGGTTGCAATGCCAACCTGATCGCCCCTGTGACGGTGGGGGAGCACGGCTGGGTGGGGGCCGGTTCCACCGTAGACGAGGATGTGCCTCCCTGGTCCCTCGCCCTGGCCCGCGTCCGCCAGGCCAACAAGCCGGGTTGGGTGCGCCGCCGGCTCGCCCTGGCCGGGCGGGAGCGGGGAGAGCCCGGTCCGGGCCCGACCGAGCCCCGGCCGGGGCGTCCGGAGGAATAGGGGACGTGGCCGCCAGGTACGGACGCCTCAAGATCTTCTCCGGCAGCGCCAATCCCGGACTGGCCCGGGAGATCTGCGCCGAACTGGGCATACCGGTCGGGGAGGTGGAGCTGGGCCGCTTCTCCAACGGGGAGGTCCGCCTCGTCATCAAGGAGAACGTGCGGGGGGACGACGTCTTTGTGCTCCAGCCCACCTGTCAGCCGGCCAACGAGACCCTCATGGAGCTCCTCATCATGATTGACGCCGTCCGGCGCGCCTCGGCCCGGCGCGTGACGGCCGTCATACCCTACTATGGTTACGCGCGGCAGGACCGCAAGACGCGGGGCCGGGAGCCCATCACGGCCAAGCTGGTGGCCAACATGATAACGGTGGCGGGGGCCAGGCGCGTCCTGGCCGTGGATTTGCACGCCGGCCAGATCCAGGGCTTCTTTGACATCCCCGTGGATCACCTGACGGGGATTCCCCTCCTGGCGGACTACTTCCTCAAGCTGGCCCTGCCCGACGCGGTGGTGGTCTCGCCCGACCCGGGGGGCGTGCCCCGGGCCCGGGAGCTGGCCGACCGGCTGGGCGTGCCCCTGGCCATCATTGACAAGCGGCGGCCGGAGCCGAACGTGGCCGAGGTGATGAACGTCATCGGCCCGGTGGAGGGGCGGAACGCCATCCTGGTGGATGACATGATTGACACGGCCGGCACCGTGTTGGAGGGGGCGGTGGCCCTCAAGGAGCGAGGGGCGCGCGACGTGTACGTGGCCTGCACCCATCCTGTTCTCTCGGGGCCGGCTTATGAACGGATCCACTCGGCTCCCGTGCGCGAGGTGGTGGTGACCAACACCATCCCCGTTCCACCCGAGAGGAGGGACGGGCTCATCCGGGTTCTCTCCATAGCGCCCCTACTGGCGTCCGCCATAGACCGCATCCACCGGGACGAGTCCGTGAGCGCCCTCTTCACGTGAGCGGGTATCCCTCGGTGACGTTGATCGTGGGTTTGGGCAATCCCGGCGGCCGGTACGCCGGCACGCGCCACAACGTGGGGTGGGCCGTGGTGGACGTGCTGGCCCGGCGGTTGCGCTCCCGCTGGCGCCGGGCCGGTTTTCCCGCCGAGGTGGCGGAGGGGGAACTGGGCGGGCGGCGGGTGGTCCTGGTGAAACCGCTGACGTACATGAACAGAAGCGGGGAGGCGGTGGCGGCCGCCCTGCGGCGCTACGGAGCCGAGGGCGGGGTGATCCTGGTCCACGACGACCTGGACCTGCCGCCGGGCAGGGTGCGCGTGCGGCCGGGGGGCGGGGCCGGAGGCCACCGGGGGGTCCTGTCGGTGCAGGCGGCCCTCGGCACGGAGGAGGTGGGGCGGGTACGGGTGGGCATCGGCCGGCCGCCGGCCGGCGTGGACCCGGCCGACTATGTGCTGGCGCCCTTCGCTCCCGAGGAGGAGGCGGCCGTGGGGGAGGCGGTCGAGCGCGCCGCCGCCGCCGTGGAGACCCTCCTGCGCGACGGGTACGAGGTCGCCATGAACCGCTTCAACGGCTGAGGCGGGCGGGCCGGCCCGCGCGGGGGGAGCGGACCGGGCGCCCATCCCGTGGACGGAGGGACGGAGAGGTGGAGGGATCCATGGCGGACCGGCGGGCGTGGCTCGACCTGTGGCGCGGTGCGAGCGGTTTCCGGGCCCTCCTCGGCGATCTGCAAGGGGGCCGCGGTCAGGCCGCCGTCACGGGTGCCCCGGGAGGGGTCCTGCCCTTTCTCCTGGCCGGGTTGAGACACTTTCTCGCTCGCTCTCTCCTGGTGGTGACACCGGGGTTCAGGGAGGCCCTGGATCTGGCCGAAGACCTGGCCGCGTGGCTGCCGCCCGAGGAGACCCTCTACTTTCCGCCGCTGGAGGTGGTGCCCTACCACCTGGTGGCCCGCAGCCACGACCTGGCCGCGCCCAGGCTCCGCTGCCTGGCCCGGCTGGCGGGGGGTGGCGCCGGGGTGGTGGTGGCGCCGGCGGCGTCCCTGCTGCGTTTTCTCTCCCCCCGGGAAGCCTTCGCCGCGCGGTTGGCGACGCTGCGGCGGGGAGGGTGGAAGGCGGTGGAGGAACTGGTGGGTCTCCTGGCGGACGGCGGTTACGAGCGTGCCGACCGCGTGGAGCGGCCGGGTCAGATGTCCCGGCGCGGGGGGATCGTGGATGCCTTTCCGCCGGGACAGGAGGAGCCGGTCCGCATCGAGTTCTTCGGCGAGGAGATCGAATCCCTCCGCCGCTTCGACCCGCTGACGCAGCGCTCCCTGGAGGAGATGGAGGAGGCGGTCCTCTGGCCGGCCCGCGAGGCGGTGCCGCCCGCGTCGTGGGGGGCGGGGGCGGACGGCCCCTGGGAGCGGTTCCGGGAGGAGGTGCGGCGGGAGGCGGAGGCGCAGGCGCGGCGGCTGGCGGCAGCCGGGCGTCGCCAGGAGGCGAGGGAGCTCACGGTCCGGATCGAGGAACATTTGTCGGCCTGGGAGCCGGCGGCGGCCGAACTCTATCTGCCCTTTCTCCACGGTTTTGCTGCTCCGGCGGGCGGGGGCGTGCCGGCGGCCGCGCAGGGGGATGCGGGATCCGGCCTGGCGGAGGCGGCGTTCCCTCTCGCCCTCCTGCCCGACTATTTCCCGGCGCCGCCGGTGGTGGTGGAGGTGGATCCGGGGCGGATCCGGGAGGCCCTGGCCGGCGCCGAGGGAGACTGGGCGCAGCGGGCCGCCGCGTTGCTGGAGGCGGGACGGCTCCTTCCGACCCAGGTCCGGCTCCAGGCCACGGCCGGAGAAGTGCTGGCGCGCCTGGCCGCCTGCCAGCGGGTGACGGTGTCGACTTTGGGCGGGCCCGGGCCCGAGACCGGCGGGGCCGCGTGGCACGACCTGGGCGGCAGGAGCGTGACCGGCTTCCGCGGCCAGTGGCCCCTTTTCCTGGCCGAGGTGAGGGGCTGGCTGGAGCAGGGCTACGGCTGCGCCGTGGCGGTGGCGGACGGACGGCGGCGGGAGCGTCTCCTGACCTCTCTCCGGGAAGCCGGTTTGACCACCGACGGGGAGCCGCCGCCAGCGGGGCGGGTGGCGGTGCCCGTGGGCCCGTGGCGGCGCGGTTTCGTGGCCCCCTACCTGCGGCTGGCGCTGGTGACGGAGGAGGAGGTCTTCGGCCAGCGGACGGCGCGCCCGGCGGGGCGCAGGCCGCACCGCGGGGCGGAACCGCTGGCCGTGGTGGGCGACCTCAAGGCCGGCGACTTCGTGGTCCATCTGCAGCACGGCGTCGGTCAGTTCCTGGGCATCCAGACCATGGAGGTCCAGGGGGTCCAGCGGGACTACCTGCTCATCCGCTACGCCGGCGCCGACCGCCTCTACGTGCCCGTGGAGCAGATTCACCTGATCCAGAAATACACGGGCGGTGAGGGGATCGAGCCGCGCCTGCACCGCCTCGGGGGGCGGCAGTGGGAGCAGGCCAAGCGCAGGGTGCGGACGGCCCTGCGGGCCCTGGCCGCCGAGCTCCTGCAGGTGGAGGAGGCGCGGCGGTCCCTGCCGGGGCACGCCTTCTCCCCCGACACCGTCTGGCAGCGGGAGTTCGAGGAAGCCTTCCCTTACGAGGAGACGCCGGACCAGGCGCGGGCCACCGAGGAGATCAAGAGGGACATGGAGTCGCCGCGCCCCATGGACCGGATCCTGGTGGGCGATGTGGGCTTCGGCAAGACGGAGGTGGCCATGCGGGCCGCCTTCAAGGCCGTCATGGACGGCAAGCAGGTGGCCGTCCTGGTGCCGACCACGGTGCTGGCCCAGCAGCACCACCTCACCTTTCGGGAGCGTTTCGCCGGTTTCCCCGTGCGGGTGGCCATGCTGACGCGCTTCCAGGGGGAACGGGAACAGGAGGAGGTCATCACCGGTCTCCGCCGGGGGGACGTGGACGTGGTGGTAGGCACCCACCGGCTCCTGGGCGGGGACGTGGCCTTCCGCGACCTGGGCCTCCTCATAGTGGACGAGGAGCACCGCTTCGGCGTGGCGCACAAGGAAGCCCTCAAGCGCCTGCGCGCCACCGTGGACGTCCTGGCCATGACGGCCACCCCCATCCCCCGCACATTGCACATGGCCCTGTCGGGGCTGCGGGACATGAGCGTGATCCAGACGCCGCCGGAGAACCGCTTTCCGGTGGAGACGTACGTGACGGAGTATGACCAGCACCTGGTGGCGGAGGCCATCCGGCGCGAGCTGGCCCGCGGGGGACAGGTCTTCTATGTCCACAACCGCATCGGCACCATCGGCCGGAGCCTGGAGAGGATAAGGGCGGCCGTTCCCGAGGCACGGGTGGCGGTGGCCCACGGACGGCTGCCGGACGAGGAGCTGGAGGCCGTCATGATGGGCTTTCTCCAGGGGGAGCACGACGTGCTGCTGTGCACCAGCATCATCGAGTCGGGGCTGGACATACCCAACGCCAACACCCTCGTCGTGGAGGACAGCGACCGCTTCGGGCTGGCCCAGCTTTATCAGCTCCGCGGGCGGGTCGGCAGATCCCACCGGGTGGCCTACGCCTACTTCACGTACCGGCGCGGCAAGGTTCTCAGCGAGGCGGCCCAGAAGAGACTGGAGGCCATCCGGGAGTTCACGGAGTTGGGCTCCGGCTTTCGCATCGCCCTCCGCGACCTGGAGATCCGCGGGGCGGGCAACGTCCTCGGTCCCGAGCAGCACGGCCACATTGCCGCCGTGGGCTTCGACCTCTATCACCAGATGCTGGAGGATGCCCTCCGCGAGGCAAGGGGCGAGCGCCGGGCGCCGGCCACGGAACCGTCGGTGGAGCTGGCGTGCGACGCCTACCTGCCAGCCTCGTACGTGGCGGACGCGCGGAGCAAGATGGAGGTCTACCGTCGCCTGGGGGCCGCGCGCAGCGAGGCGGAGGTGGCCGAGGTGGAGGCGTCCCTCCGGGACCGGTTCGGCCCCCTTCCCGCCGAGGCGCGGAGCCTCCTGGCCCTGGCCCGTATCCGTGTAAAGGCCGCCAGGATGGGGGTCCTGGGGGTGTCGGAACAGCGGGGGACGGTGCAGGTTGTCTTCGCCGGTTACCTGCAGACGATCCTGGGGAGCGCCGAGGAGCTGCGCCGGTCCTACGGGGGCAGGCTCCAGGTGCTGCGCTCACCGCGGCCCGTGCTGCGGCTGCGGCTCTCGCCCGACCGCCCCGTGGGGGCGCGGAGGGCGGGCGAGGAGGAAGCGGCCTGCGAAAGGGCTCCCGCCGCCGTCGAGGAACTGCTGACGGCCGTGGAGACACTACCCGCCGTCGCCGCGTGGCTGGCGGCGGAAGGGGGGAGAGGACCGGCGCTGCATAAGAGCGGCGCCGCCGCGCAGACTAGTCCCTAACCGCTGCCGCGAGGAGGGCCCGAACGGATTGAAGGCTACAGGGATCGTCCGCCGCATTGACGACCTCGGCAGGGTGGTCATCCCCAAGGAGATCCGGCGCACCCTGCGCATCCGGGAAGGGGATCCCCTGGAGATCTTCATAGACCGGGACGGCGAGGTTATCCTCAAGAAATACTCGCCCATAGGGGAGCTGGGGGATTACGCGAAGGAGTACGTGGACTCCCTGCACGACACCTCCGGTCATATCGCCCTCATAGCCGACCGGGACGTCATCATCGCGGTGGCCGGCGCTCCCAAGAAGGAATTCATGGACAAGCGGGTGGGGGGCGCCGTGGAGCACGCCATGATCCAGGGCGAGACGGTGACGGGCCCGGATCCGGGCCGGCGCAACGGACGCGGCGGCATCCTCCAGGACGACGATGAGGATGCTCGCTTTGCGAGCTATGTGGTCTGCCCCATCCTGGCCCGGGGCGAGGCGGTGGGCAGCGTCATCCTGTGCTCCCGCGACCCCGGGGTGGCCATGGGCGACATCGAGGAGAAGCTCTGCCACACGGCCGCCTCCTTTCTCGGCAGGCAGATGGAGCAGTAGGGTTCCCTGTAGCCCGGCGGTGGGCGTTGTGCTACCCTAGGAGCGTGTTGCAAAATCCCGTTGTCGACGACGGTGGTGGGGCGCCCACCTCACGCTTGCCCCTGAAACACCGGGCCCGGTGGGGTATCAACATCATTTTCGGCCCTGTTCCCACCATCGCGGTGGGGGATGTCAAAGGTGGGCGCCCCTTTTTGCAGCGCGCTCCTAGGCCACGGCGACGAGGAGGGTAGCCTTTGCCGGGCTCCACCCGCCACTCCGTCCTCAAGGGCGCGGCCATTCTGGCAGCCGGCGGCCTGCTCAGCCGGGGGCTGGGGGCCGTCTACCGTTTCTTGCTCCCCTGGCTCCTGGGCGGCGGGCAGCAGGCCCAGGTGGCCATCGGCCTCTTCAACCTGGCGTATCCCATCTACACGGCCCTGCTGGGGGTGGCCGTGGGGGGCGTCCCCTTCGCCGTGGCCAAGCTCGTGGCCCGGAGCGTGGCCCGGGGGGAGCGGGCGGCGGCGCGGGCCGTCTTCCGGCTGGCCCTGGGCATCCTGGCTCTGGCAGGCCTCGTCCTGGGCGCCGCCTTGGCGGTGGCCGCCCCCTTCCTGGCGGCGGCCGTGTACCGCGACCCCCGGGCCACGCCCAGCATCCTGGCCGTGGCTCCGGCCGTCTTCCTGGTGGCGGTGGCCTCCGCCTACCGCGGATACTTCCAGGGGCTCCAGGCCATGGTGCCCTATGCCGTCTCCCAGGTCTGGGACCAGGGCGTGCGGGTGGCCAGCATCCTCCTCCTGGCCTGGCTGCTGCTGCCCCTGGGGGTGGAGTGGGCCGCCGCCGGCGCCTCCTTCGGCGCTGTGACCGGCGCGGCGGCCGCCGTCCTCTACCTGGTGGTCCAGGCACGGCGGCACGCCTGGGGCGCGGACGGGGAGAGCGAGGCGCCGCCGCCGCGGACCGTGCTCCGCGAGATAGCCATCCTGGCGGTTCCGATCTCCCTCGTGGGCATGGTCATGCCCCTCATGAACATCGTGGACTCGGTGGTGGTGCCCGGCCGGCTCCATGCCGCCGGCCTCGGGGGGCGGGCCACGGCCCTCTACGGCCTCCTGACCGGTTACGCGCTTCCTTTCATCATCGCCCCCACCCTCGTAACGGCGGCTCTGGCCACAAGCCTGGTGCCGGCCGTCTCCCAGGCCCACGCCCTCGGGGACACCGCGGCCGTGCGGCGCCAGCTCGACGCCAGCCTGAGGGTGACCCTCCTCCTGGTCCTGCCGGCGGCGGCCGGCCTGATGGCCTTGGCCCGCGACATACCCGTCCTCTTCTTCAACGAACCCGCCGCGGGGCCGCCCCTCCTGCTCCTGGCGCCGGGAGCCGTCTTCCTCGGACTGCAACAGGTGACGTCGGCCGTCCTCCAGGGGATGGGCGCCGTGGTCTGGCCCGTCTATGCCCTCCTGCTGGGCACCGCCGTCAAGGTGGCCCTCACCTGGAGCCTGGTGGCCCGACCGGAGGTGAACGTGAACGGCGCGGCCCTGGCCACCACGGCGGGGTTCGGCGTGGCGGCGGCCGTGAGCCTTTGGCGGGTCCAGCGGCTGCTGGCCTACCGGGTTCCCCTGGGGATGTTGGGCGGAGCCTCCCTGGCGGCCGCCGCGGCCATGGCCGGCCTGGTGTACGCCCTCCGGCCGGCCCTCGCCGCCGCCCTGGGGCCCCGCCTCGGGACCCTCACGGGCATCGGGTTGGGAGCCGGCGTCTTCGCCTTGCTGGCCCTTCTGCTGGGAGCCGTGCGGGAGCGGGACGTCCGGGCCGTGCCGCGCCTGGGGCCGGCCCTGGCCGATCTGCTCGGGCGGGGGAGGCTCTTGCGGCCGTGAGGGACGGGTCGGAGCGACCGGCGCCGGGGGAGGAGGCCGCCCTCCGGGCCCTCATGGCGGTCGTGCGGCGGCTGCGGGGTCCCGGCGGCTGCCCCTGGGACAGGCGGCAGACTCATCTTTCCCTGCGTCCCTACGTGGTGGAGGAAGCCTACGAGGTGGTGGAGGCCGTCGAGAGCCGCGATCCCGCCGCCCTGCGCGAGGAGCTGGGCGATCTGCTCCTTCAGGTGCTGCTGCACGCCGTCCTGGCGGAGGAGGAGGGCGTCTTCACCTTGGCCGACGTGCTGGAGGGTTTGAGGGAGAAGTTGGTCCGGCGCCACCCCCACGTCTTCGGAAGCGGGGAGGGGGAAGGGGGCGATGAGGACCACCAGCGCCGGTGGGAACGCATCAAAGCCCGGGAAAAGGGGGGGGCTGCGGCGGGATCGGCCCTGGACGGAGTCTGGCCGGGGTTGCCCGCCCTCCTGGAGGCGGAGGAATTGCAGCGGCGGGCGGCCGCGGTGGGCTTTGACTGGCCCGCTCCCGAGGGGGCGCTCGCCAAGGTGAGGGAGGAGCTGGAGGAGGTGGAGACGGCGCGGGGCCTTGGGAGGCCCGAGGCCGTGGAGGAGGAGGTGGGGGATCTCCTCTTCGCCGCCGTGAACGCCGCCCGGCTCCTGGGCGTGCGGGCCGAGCTGGCTCTCAAGGCGGCGGGCCGCAAGTTCGCGGCCCGCTTCCGCGCCCTGGAGGCGACCCTCGGCCAGCGCGGCCTCCGGCCCGAGGAGGTGAGCCCGGCCGAGTTGGACGCCGTGTGGGAGGCGGTCAAGGCGCGTGGGGTGCCACGAGCCGGCTCGGCCCCCGGGGGCGAGCCGCCCCCGGCTGGCCTCCCGCGGGTGCGACCCAAGGGAGAGTAAGGGTGGCTGGCAGGAGTTTGGGTTTCGGAAGCGAATAGGTGGGAAAACCTTTGGGAGGGGGCAGGGGAGCGTGAACAAGAACGAGTTGGTGGCGGCGGTGGCGGAGAGGGCCGGTTTGACCCGGCGGGACTCGGAGCGGGCGGTCAACGCCTTCCTGGAGGCGATCCAGGACGCCCTGGCCGAGGGAGACAAGGTGTCGCTGGTCGGGTTCGGCACCTTTGAGGTGAGGGAGCGCGGCGCCCGGGTGGGGAGGAATCCGCAGACGGGCGAAACGGTGCGCATCCCGGCCACCAAGGTGCCCGCCTTCCGCGCCGGCAAGGGGCTCAAACTGGTCATAGACGGCCGCTGAGCCTCCTTTTCTCAACTCACCTCCTCCGCCATAGGAATCTATACGGCGGGGGTGGTGGGCGTGGAGGGGGCCGGGGCGACGCGGGAGCACCAGGTCACGATCCGCGAGCGGCGCGAGATGACGGTGACGGGGGTCGAGCAGGTCGAGAGCTTCGACGAGCAGGTGGTCGTGCTTCAGACGGCCGACGGTCTCCTCACCGTGCACGGCCGGGAGCTGCAGGTGCAGAAACTGGACGTGGAAGAGGGCTGTTTCTCGGTCAAGGGGATCGTGACGGGGCTGCAGTACGCCGAGGGCGTGCGACGGGAGAGGTCGCAGGGCTTTCTCCGGCGGCTCCTCCGCTGACGGTCCGCCGGGAGGCGGCCCTTTTGGGTCCGGGGGAGCGGGAATTCTTCTCCTTCGTGGCCATGTTTCTGGCCGGAGGGCTCGTGGGTCTGGCCTACGACCTGGGTGCTGCGGTGCGCTCCCTGAGCGGCCGGCGTTCGTGGCTGCCGGCTGTGGTGGACGCGACCGCAGTCGCCATGGCCGGCCTGGCCGCCGGCGCTCTCTGGTTTCGGCTCACCTGGGGTGAGCGGCGATCTTACCTGCTGGCGGCCGTCCTCTTGGGCGCCGCGTGCTACCGCCTGCTGGCGAGCCCTCTGCTCGGGCCTACTTTCGGGCGGGGTGCGCGGTGCGTTAAGGATGTGTGGGAGGGCGCGGGCCGCGGGGGGAGGCGGTTGGCGGCCGCCGCCCGCGGGGGAGCGGCGAGGTTCTGGGTCTCGGGCCGCTCCTGGGTGAGGCGGGCTGGCCGTTTCCTGTGACGGGGTGGGGGTTGTGAGGACTGGGAGGGTCCGCTCGCGGCGCTGGCGCACCATGGCGGCCGTGACGGTGGTGGTTTTTCTCGCGGCCTACCTGCTGGTGCTGCTGGTGCGGGTGGAGGGTAGGCTCAGGTCCCTCGATGGCGAAACGGCGGCCATCCTGGGGGAGCTGGGGCGGCAGTATCGGCGCAACGCCGAGCTGCGGGAGCTGCGGCGCCGCGTTGGGTCGGCCGACTACGTGGAGGAGCAGGCCCGCGGCGAACTGGGCATGATCCGCCGGGGGGAGATCCCCTTTGCGCCGCCCCCCGGGTTCAACCCATGAAAAACGCCTTGCCGGTAGCCGATTACGGCCATGTATAGAACGGGTTGCGGGCGGTGTTTCTCTATGCGGCAGGGCGCTGACCGCCGTTAGCACTCTTTGGCCCGCGGTGCTAAACTCTTGCCGACATCCCGACGGGCGCGGTGAAGGCGGATGGATTGGCGCAAGGAGAGGATTTTGCGGGCGGTGGTGGATCGGCACGTGGAGACGGCGGAGCCCGTGGGTTCCCTGGCCATCGCCAGACGCTACGAGGTGGACGTGAGTCCGGCCACCATTCGCAACGACCTCCAGGCTCTCGAGGAGGCGGGTTATCTCCGCCAGCCTCATCCCTCCGCGGGGCGGGTGCCGTCGGCCAAGGGTTACCGCTACTACGTGGACCGGCTTATGGAACCCGGCCATTGCAGCGAGGGGGAGAGGCAGTCGCTGGAGGAGGCGCTCCTGGCCGTGGCGGGTCGGCGGGACCTTTTGGTGCAGGAGGCCACGCGCCTTTTGGCAACGGTGACGGGGTACGTGGCCGTCGTGAGCTGCGGCGGCGCCGGGCCTGTCTTGCGGGGCCTGCAGTTGATCGGCGACGCCGAGGGCAACGCCGCTTACGTCGGCGGACTGGCTCAGGTTTGCCGGGAGCCGGAGTTGCAGGACGTGGAGCTGGTGCGGGACCTGCTGGAGACGGTGGCCGAGGGGGACTTCCTCCTGCGGCTTCTGCGGGAACGGCGCGGCTGTTTCATCGCTATCGGCGGCGAGGACGGCCTGGAGGACATGCCCCACTGGAGCGTGGTGGGCGACGAGTTCTTCTGCTGCGACGAGCCGGCGGGCCGCATCGGCGTCGTGGGTCCCACGCGCATGCGTTACGCTCGGGCGGCGGCGCTGGTGGAGGAGCTGGGCTCGCTCCTGACGCGTATCCTTAGTGAGCGCGCTTGAAAGGGGCCGCCGGCGGGCGGCGGCAGGAAGGGGAGGCGGATTCTTTTGCGCCGCGATCTTTCGGAGGAGGCGGTTTCCCCGCCCGAGGGGGGCGTCCCGGCCGACGAGGAGGCGGTTTCCCCGCGGCAGGGGGATGTCGCGGCCGGCGAGGAGACGGAGAGGCGCGCCCAGGATGCCGAGCAGCGCGCCCGCGAAGCGGAGCAGCGGGTCGAGGAGGCGGAGCGGCGGGCCGAGGAGGCCTTTCGCCAGCTTCAGCGTATGCGGGCCGACTTCGAAAACTTCCGCCGCCGTCTCATGCTGGAGCAGGTGCGCTGGCAGGACCAGGCCGTGGGGGCGCTGATCCTTGAGCTCCTGCCCGTCCTGGACAACCTAGAGCGGGCGTTGGCTGCCTGCCGGGATGAAACCGGTGGGGCGGACGGCCCCGTAGCCGCCCTGCGCGAGGGGGTGGCCATGGTGGCCCGCCAGTTCCAGGAGGTGCTGGGCCGGGCCGGCGTGGCGCCCATCACGGCGGTGGGGGAACCCTTCGACCCGGAGCGGCACGAGGCGGTGGCCCGCACCGAGGAGGAGGGCGTGGAGAGAGAGACGGTGGCGGAGGAGCTGCAAAAGGGGTATCTCTTCAAGGGGCAGCTCCTGCGTCCCACCCTAGTGAGGGTGGCGGTGCCGGCTTCCCCGCGCGGGGAGGAAACGGCCCGGAGGCCGGAGCGCCCGGCGACGGAGGGGGAGTGAAGGCGTGGGCAAGGTGATCGGCATAGACCTGGGTACCACCAACTCCGTGGTGGCGGTCATGGAGGGCGGCGAGCCGGTGGTCATCCCCAGCGCGGAGGGCGGCCGGCTTACCCCCTCGGTGGTGGCCTTCGCCCGCGACGGGGAACGGCTGGTGGGACAGGTGGCCAAGCGGCAGGCCATAACCAATCCGGAGAACACCGTCTTTTCCATCAAGAGGTTCATGGGGCGGAGCTACGCCGAGGTGGCCGAGACGGAGGCCAAACGGGCACCGTACCGGGTGGTGGCCGGACCGTCCGGGGAGGCGCGGGTCCGGATCGGCGACCGCGACTGGACGCCCCAGGAGATCTCGGCCATGATCCTGCAAAAGCTCAAGGCCGACGCCGAGGCCTACCTGGGGGAAAAGGTGGAGCAGGCCGTCATCACGGTGCCGGCGTACTTCACGGACGCCCAGCGCCAGGCCACCAAGGACGCGGGGCGCATCGCCGGCCTGGAGGTCCTGCGCATCATCAACGAGCCGACGGCGGCGGCCCTGGCCTACGGCATAGACAAGGAAAAGGACCAGACGATCCTCGTCTTCGACCTCGGGGGCGGCACCTTCGACGTTTCGGTGCTGGAGCTGGGGGACGGCGTTTTCGAGGTCAAGGCCACCAGCGGCAACAACCATTTGGGCGGCGACGACTTCGATCAGCGGATCGTGGACTGGGTCGCGGACCGGTTCCGCCGGGAGCACGGCATCGAGCTGCGCCAGGACAGGATGGCTCTGCAGCGCCTCAAGGAGGCCGCGGAGAAGGCCAAGATCGAGCTGTCCAGCGTTCTCACCACCAACATCAACCTGCCCTTCATCACGGCCGGCCCGACGGGGCCGCTCCACCTGGACGTGACGCTGACCCGCGCCAAGTTCGAGGAGCTGACGGCGGATCTGGTGGAGGCCACCATGGGCCCGACCCGTCAGGCTCTGGCCGACGCCGGGCTGGAGCCGGGGCGCATTGACAAGGTGCTGCTGGTGGGCGGCTCCACCCGCATCCCCGCCATCCAGGAGGCGGTCAAGAGCCTCTTCGGCAAGGAGCCCTTCAAGGGGATCAACCCGGACGAGGTGGTGGCCCTGGGGGCCGCCATCCAGGCCGGCGTGCTGGCGGGGGAGGTCAAGAGCGTCCTCCTCTTGGACGTAACGCCGCTCTCGCTCGGGATCGAGACCCTGGGGGGCGTCTTCACGCGCATCATCGAGCGCAACACCACCATCCCCACGTCCAAGAGCCAGATCTTCTCCACGGCGGCCGACAACCAGACGCAGGTGGAGATCCACGTCCTGCAAGGGGAGCGGCCCATGGCGGCCGACAACAAGACGCTGGGGCGCTTCACCCTGGACGGCATTCCGCCCGCGCCGCGGGGGGTGCCGCGCATCGAGGTCACCTTCGACATAGATGTCAACGGCATAGTCCATGTCTCGGCCAAGGACCTGGGCACCGGCCGCCAGCAAAAGGTGACCATCCAGGCGCGGGCCAACCTGACGGAGGAGGAGATCCAGCGCATGGTCCGGGAAGCCGAGGCCCACGCCGAGGAGGACCGGCGCCAGAAGGAGCTGGTGGAGGCGCGCAACGCGGCCGACGCGCTGGTCTACCAGGCCGAAAAGACGCTGAAGGACCTGGAGGGCAAGGCGCCGGCCGAAAAGGCCGAGGCCGTGCGCGCGGCGGTGACCGAATTGCGCCAGGTGCTGGACGGCCGGGACGCGGCCGCGCTGCGGAGGGCCACCGAGACCCTGAGCCAGCGGCTCATGGAGCTGGGGGCCGCCGTCTACGCGGCGGCCGGAGCCGCGGCGGGCGCGGGCGGCGGTGCCGCGGGGGAAGCCGCGAGCGCGGGCGCGGCCGGCGGGGGTGCGGCCGGGGCGGGCGGTGACGCCGGTGCCGGCGGCCGGCCGGTGGTGGACGCCGACTACGAGGTGAAGGACGGCTCGGCCTGATGCGCGACTACTACGAGGTTCTGGGCGTCGGGCGGGACGCCACCCAGGACGAGATCAAAAAGGCTTACCGGCGGCTGGCGCGGCGCTACCATCCGGACGTGAACAAGGATGACCCCGCCGCGGCCGAGCGCTTCAAGGAGATCGCGGCGGCGTACGAGGTCCTGGGCGACCCGGACAAGCGCGCCCGTTACGACCGTTTCGGCCCCGCGGGAGTGAACGCCGGCGCGGCGGAGGCCGGAGCGGAGGGCGGACCATTCGCGGGCTTTGGCGGCCCCGGTTTCGGCGGCTTCGACTTCGGGCTCGGTGACATCTTCGAGGCGTTCTTTGGCGGCGGTGCGGCGCGGCGGCGGCCTCCCGGGCCCGAGCGCGGGGACGACCTGGGGGTCAGGTTGCGGATAGATCTCGAGGAGGCCGTCTTCGGCGGGTCGCGGGAGGTGGCCGTGGACCGGGAGGAGGTCTGCCCCGAGTGCCGGGGCCGGGGTGCGGCCGCCGGCGCGGGCGTGGTGGCCTGCCCCCAGTGCGGCGGCACCGGCCAGGTGCGGTCCAGCCGCCAGACCATGCTGGGCCAGTTCGTCACCATCCAGACGTGCGGCCGCTGCGGCGGGGCGGGTCAGGTGGTGGAGCGTCCGTGCTCCCACTGCGGCGGCCGGGGCAGGGTGCGGGTGCGGCGCCGCATCCAGGTGCGCATCCCCCCCGGCGCCGAGACGGGGCTGCGGTTACGGCTGCCGGGCGAGGGCGGGGCGGGGCACCGCGGCGGGCCGGCCGGCGATCTCTTCGTCGAGCTGGAGGTGCGTCCCCACCCCCTTTTCCGGCGCGAGGGGGCGGACCTGATCACGGAGGCGCGGGTGAGTTTCGCCCAGGCCGCCCTGGGCGTGGAGCTGGAGGTGCCGGTCCTCACGCCGCCGGGCCACGGGCCGGCCCTGGAACGGGTCGCGGTGCCGCCCGGCACGCAGCCGGGAGACCTCCTGCGGTTGCGGGGGCAGGGTGCGCCCCGGCTCCGTGGGGGCGGGCGGGGCGACCTGGTGGTGCGGGTGCTGGTGGAGACCCCCCGCGAATTGCGCGAGGAGGAGAAGGAACTCCTGCGCCGGCTGGCGCGCCTGCGGGGGGAGCCCGTGGAGGGCGAGGCGGTGCGCGCCTCCCAGGGGCGGGGCGGCGGGCGGGGCTTCTTCGACCGCATGCGGGACGCCCTGGGAAGCCGCTGACGCGGTAGATGACTGCCGCCATGGCGCCCGAGGGGTCCGGCAGCCGGCGTTCACCGGTGGAGAGACAGGCTCTGTCCCTGGTGGAGTGGACTGTCACCGTGCCCGGTGCGGCCGCGGAGGCGGTCGGCCACATCCTGCGCGGCCGGGCGGCGGGGCTGGTGGAGGAGGAAACACCGGGGGGCGTGGCGCTGCGCGTCTACCTGCCGGAGGAGGAGGCGGAGGCGGTGCGCGCCGAGGTGCGGGGGCGGTTGGCGGCGCTGCCCGAGCACTTTCCCGGTCTGGGCCTGCGCGGCGATCCCTTCTGGTCCGAAAGCGAGCGTGTGCTGGGGACGGAGGACTGGGCCGAGCGCTGGCGGGATTTCTTCCGCCCGGTCCGCATCGGGCGCCGCCTCGTGATTGCGCCGGCCTGGCGCCCGGCTTCTCCGGAGGGAGGGCGCGTGACGGTGCGCCTCGAGCCGGGCCTGGCTTTCGGCACGGGGCAGCATGCCTCCACGCGGGTGGCGCTCCGCCTCCTCCTCCGCGCCCTCCGGCGGGGGGACGCGGTGGTGGACGTGGGGACGGGATCCGGCGTCCTGGCGGTGGCGGCGGCGCTGCTGGGGGCGGGGCGCGTCTTCGCCCTCGACGTGGACCCGGCGGCGGTGCGGGCGGCGGCCGAAAACGCGGATCTGAACGGTGTCGCCGACCGGGTGGCGGTCCGGCGGGGCGAGTGGGGGGAGTGGCCGGAGGCGCGGGGTAACCTCCTGGTCGCCAACATCAGCCCGGAGGTGGTAACGGCCCTGGCGTCGCTCGCGGGCGAACGTCTGGCGGCGGACGGCCGCGCCGTCCTGGCCGGCTTCCTGGCCGAGGACGCGGAGGCGGTGGCGGCGGCCTGGGTCGCGGCCGGGTGGACGGTCGGGCGGGAGCTCCGGGAGGAGGGCTGGGCCGGGCTCCTCCTAGGACGCCGGCGACGCGGGTGGCGCCGGCGGGAGCCTCGGCCGGCCGGCGAAGCGGTGGCCGTTGGGGGGCGCGGCCGGGGGAGGCGCTAGGATGCACAGGTTTTTCGTGGAAGGGGAGGGGACTCCGGGCGGCGTCATCCGGTTCCCCGCGGCCGTGGCGAGGCAGATGGCCAGGGTGCTACGGCTGGCGCCCGGCGCCCGCGTGGTGGCAGTGGACGCGGCGGCCCGGCAGTGGCTGGTGCGGCTCACGGCGGTGGAGCCCCGGGCCGCCAGCGGTGTGGCGGAGGAGGAGCTGTGCGAGGACGCCGAGCCGCCGGTGCACGTGATCCTGGCCCAGGGCCTGCCCAAGGGCGACAAGATGGAGACGGTGATCCGCCAGGGCACGGAGGTGGGTGTGGCGCGCTTCCTCCCCACAGTCTGCCGGCGCTCCGTGCCGCGCCCCGCCGAGGCGGGGGCGACCAGGTTGGCGCGCTGGCGGCGGATCGCCCGGGAGGCGGCGGAGCAGGCGGGGCGGCGGCGCGTGCCCGTCGTGGACGGGCCCGTGTCCTTCGAGGAAGCCGTGGGCGAGCTGGCGCGGTGCGACCTTTTCCTCCTGTCGTGGGAGGAGGAGCGGAGCGCGTCCCTGCGAAGCGTCCTGCGGGAGTTTGGCGGCGGGCTTCCCTCAGTGGGGGTGCTCATCGGCCCGGAAGGGGGGCTCGCGGCGGAGGAGGTCGAGGCGGCCGTGGCGGCGGGTGCCCGGGTGGTGACCCTGGGCCCCCGGCTCCTGCGGACGGAGACCGCCGGCCTCGTGGTAACGGCGGCGGTCCTGTACGAGCTGGGCGGCCTCGAGCGCGGATTCGCCTCAGCCGGCGGGCACTCCTCCACCACGTTTTCTTGAGCGGCCGTTCCGGATTTCGGTTGCGGGAATTCGGCCCAATGACCGGTGCAAGGAAGGATCCACGGCCGCCGCGGCCGCGGTGCTCCCGCGCGGTCAGCCTTCCAGGCCCAACTCGCGGAGAACCAGGAGGAGGGACGGGTGAGGCGACTCCCAGAGCCAGGCTACGCGCAGCCAGAAGCCGGGCAGGACCGAGGAACGGTAGACCCCCTCCGCCGCCACAGGCACCAGCCGGTAGCGCCCGTCAGGATGGAGCCGGTAGAACTCGGCCTGCTCCCGCTCCGGGTCGATGAGCCAGTACTCGCCCACGCCCGCCTGCTCGTACTCCACGAACTTCTCGCCTCGGTCCCGGCTCAGGCTGTCGGGCGAGGTGACCTCCACCACCAGGTCGGGCGCACCGTCGAAGAAGGTTTCCTTGAGGAGCGGCAACCGGTCCTTGCGGACGAAGATGACGTCTGGCTCCCGCCCCCGCCGCAGCGGCTCCGGCAGCCGGACGACAAAGGGCGCGCTCAGCACTTTTCCGAGATCCCTCGCGCGCGTGAACTCGGATAACAGGCCGGCCAGGAAAAGCACCATATCCTGATGTCCTGCCGATGCCGGCATCAGCGGCACCACCCTCCCGTCTACCCACTCGGCCTGCGTCCCCTCGTCGAGGGAAGCCAGGAACTCCTCAAAGGAGACGGTGGTCTTTAGCGCGCTCACGGCAGGCTCACCTCACCGTCCGGGGCCCGCTGGGACGGCGGCTTCCCCGTCACGGGTTCGCGGTTCCATTGTATCGCACGGCGCGCGGCCGGCTGCTTTTCCCCTATGGCTCTCCGCCGCCCAGTGCCTCCTGCCCCTCGACCCCGACGAGGTCCAAGGAGCGCTGCACCGGCTTAGGACGGCATCCTTGACAGCGGGACCATAATGCCGTACTTTTCGTCCCGGATAACTTGTTACGGTAAAAATACGCCGCCTAGGGGGTCTATCATGCCCTCGCAACGGTTGGAAGTGCGCCTTGACGAGGAACGTCGCCGCAGGCTGGAGGCCATCCTGGCGGCGCGGGGCGCCCCCATGGCGGCGGTCATAAGGGAGATGATTGATCGGACCTACGAGGAGGTATGCCGTGAGGAGAGACGCAAAGCGGCACTCGAACTGGCGGCGCTCACCCTGGAGGACGTGCCCGCTCCGGAAGTTCTCAGCCGGCAGCTAGATGAAACCTATGGATCAGCCCCTCTTTGTTGATACGAATATTCCCATATACGCCACCGGGCGAGATCATCCCCTCAAGGCGGCCTGCGCCAGGGTTCTCTTGCTGATCAGCCAGCGGCCGGAAGCCTTCTTCACCGACGCCGAGGTGTTCCAGGAGCTGTTCCACCGCTATCTCTCCCTCCGCGTCTGGCCGGAAGGCAAAAAGGCCTTCGACCGCTTCGCCGTGCTCCTGCGGGATCGCGTTGAAGCCGTCCGCTTGGAAGACGTACGCCAAGCCGCCGCCATGGCCGAACGGTATCCCCATTTGAGTGCCCGCGATCTCCTGCACCTGGCCGTTATGCGGCGCGTGGGGGCGCGGGTCATCGTGTCGGCAGACAGGGACTTTGATACGATCAACGAAGTCGAGCGGCTCGATCCCCTCGCCGTGGCCGCATGGGAGGACTGCGT
>FWPU01006723.1_pt1 | contig 22454 bp, 27 predicted proteins | sample 2228361 | NCBI WGS metagenome assembly FWPU01 (sample SAMEA103939777, study PRJEB20133) | metagenome
TAGAAGAAGACATCTTCTTTTCAAGGAGGAGACATATAGATGTTTTGGAAAAAAACTGATTCAGAGGAAAAAATTGAGACAATTATTGGTCAAGAGACAATTCTACAAGGCACAATTAAAACAAAAGGTTCTATTAGAGTTGACGGAAAATTAGAAGGTGGAATACTTGAAGCATCCGGAGTCATAATAGGAGTAACAGGTCAGGTTCAGGGCGATATAAATGCAAAAAGTGTAATCGTTGGAGGAAAAGTTACAGGAAATATAACCTCAACCCACAATCTTGAAATCAAATCAAAAGCACAAGTATATGGAGATATTCATACTGCTGTTTTATCTATAAGCGAAGGCGCGATTTTTGAAGGACACTGTGTAATGTCGTCTGAACAGGATAAAATTATTGAAATGAATATCCCAAGTAGAAAATAGCCTACCTTGAAATAAATTTTTATTTCGTCAGTAAATAAAGTAAACACTTAGAGTTTTTTTCTTTCTCAAATATTTTTTCAGTTTAGATACTAACTTAACTACTCATACTGGCATTGGATTGCTATTTAAAAATCTCACCAATCCTTATTTTTAGCATAAGCTGGAAAATTTTAGCGAAACTATTTTCTCTTTAGAACTTTCTCAACTGCTTCAACAATATTTATATCTTTTAACTTATATTTCTTCAGTAATTCTTCTGGTTGGCCTGATTCGCCGAACTTATCATAAATACCTACAAATTCCATTGGCACAGGATTACTTTTTATGACAACTTCTGCAACTGCAGACCCAAATCCAGCCATCACCTGATGTTCTTCAGCGGTAACTATTGCCTGGCATTCTTTTGCTGATTTTATTATTGTTTCTTCGTCTATTGGTTTAACAGTGTGAATATTTATTACTCTTGCTTTAATTCCTTTTTCCTCTAATATCTCTGCTGCTGAAAGTGACTCATATACCATTGAACCGCAAGAAATAATTGCTACATCATTGCCGTCTTTTAAAACATTTGCTTTTCCAAAAACAAACGGGGTGCTCTGTTCTGTTATTATTGGAACTGGCTCTCTTCCAAATCTTATATATACAGGACCAGGGATTTCTGCTGATTTAATTGTTGCTTTTTTGGTCTCAATATAATCACAAGGGACTATTATTTTCATATTTGGCAAAACTCTCATAAGGGCAATGTCTTCAAGTGCTTGATGTGTTGCGCCATCAGGGCCAACAGAAATTCCACTATGGCTTCCTGCAATTTTTACATTACAATTTGAATAACATACACTTACTCTTAAATGGTCCCAGCATCTTCCTGAAGCAAAAACACTAAAAGTACAAACATAAGGAATTTTACCGACTAAACTTAAACCAGCAGCAACTCCTATTCCATTTTGTTCAGCAACTCCTAAACTTATGAATCTATCTGGGAATTTATCCCTGAATAAATTTGATACTGTTGAAGATGTTAGATCAAGCCCTATTACAACTACATCCGGGTTTTTTTCTCCAAGCTCAAGTAATCCTTCGCCAAAACCCTGCCTTGTAGGTTTTGCCCCAAATGTGTTAACCAATTTTAGATTAGTCCTCCTTTCTAATTGTTAACATAGTAAGAATTTCTCCGTGACTGGTGGTATTGTAATTATAAACCACACCAGACCTCAGAATTTAGAAAATTCCCCTTAATCCCCCTTTCACAAAGGGTTCTCTTTGAAAAATATGGGTTGGGAAAGATTTTTTGGATTATCTCTGATGGATTTTTTGTTTTTTTGGTCTTTACATGATCAATTTACAAAGCTCCTGAATACATTTATTTGTTTGTTCTTTATTCGGTGCTTTTCCGTGCCATTCAGCGATATTTTCCATAAATGAAACACCTTTCCCCTTAATTGTGTCTGCTATTATCACTACTGGTTTATCTTTTATTTTTTTTGCTTTCTCAAAAGCATTATCAATTTCAGAGATATTATGGCCATTTATTCTAATTGTCTCCCAGCGAAATGCTTTGTATTTTTCTACAAGATTTTCCACTCCCATTACTTTTTCAACTTCGCCATCTATTTGGAGATTGTTATGGTCAATAATACCAATTAAGTTGTCAAGTTTATAATGGCCTGCAGACATTGCTGCTTCCCATATTGAACCTTCCTGTTGCTCACCATCGCCCATGATAACATAAACCCTATTTGGTTTTTTATCTAATTTAAGTCCAAGTGCTATACCTACTCCAACTGAAAGTCCCTGTCCTAAAGAGCCAGTAGAAATTTCAATCCCTTGAAGCCCTTTATCTTTAGCAGGATGGCCTTGTAGTCTTGAGCCTAATTTTCTTAAAGTGCTTAACTCTTCATGAGGAAAATATCCACATCTACTCAATACAGCATAAAGCGCAGGGCAGACATGTCCTTTTGAAAGAACAACAATATCGCGACCTTCCCAGTTTGGGTTCTTTGGGTCATGGACTAAATGATTGAAATAAAGCACAACCAGGATATCAATAACTGATAAACTTCCTCCAGGATGTCCAGAGCCTGCTTCACAAAGCATTTTTATTATGTCCATTCTTAGTTCATTTGAAATTTTTTCTAATTCTTCTGGTGATTTTTTTAATGTTTCCATATCTTCCCCTTGAATATAAACCTATCACAATAGTTTTTTACATTTATATCTCAAAAATGCTGGTTTATTAATATCTTCTATTTGGCTTTCGTTTTCAGTTTTTATATTTTCTCTTTCATGGACAAGAATTTTTTTCTTTTTTTGAGGAAATCCTGTTGCAATAACGGTAACCTTTACTTTATTCTCCAACATAGTAGATGTGACATGTCCTAAGTAAACATGAGCGTCATGACTTACAAGTGAATGTATCATGTTCATTGGTTCTTGCATTTCTACAAGTTTAAAGTCATCTCCTGTTGTGAAATTTACAAGGACACCTTTAGCACCATTTATAGTAACATCTTCAAGTAATGGTGAATTCAAAGCATTTCTAACAGCTTCCATTGCGCGATTTGGGCCTTCTGCCTCTCCTATGCCCATAAGTGCTTCTCCCGCACCAAGCATTATTGTTTTGACATCTGCAAAGTCAACATTTACATCTCCTGTATAAGTTATTACATCTGAAATTGCCTGAATTGCCTGACGTAAAACATCGTCTACCAGGCGAAAAGCATCATGATAAAGAGTTGTTTTATCAATAATCTTAAATAATCTGTCATTTGGTATAACAAGCAGTGTATCTGTATACTGTTTTAATTCTTTTATCCCTTGTTCTGCCTGTTGGGCTCTAATTTTTCCTTCAAACTCAAATGGCTTGGTAACAACACCAACAGTAAGAGCTTTAAGTGAACGGGCTATCTCTGCAACAATAGGCGCTCCTCCTGTTCCTGTGCCACCACCCATTCCAGCGCAGATAAAGACCATATCCGCACCAACTAATTCACCTTTGATTTCTTCTATACTTTCTTCTGCTGCTTGTTTACCAATAACAGGATTACCGCCTGCACCAAGTCCTTTTGTAAGATGTGGTCCTATCTGAAGTTTTACAGGAGCAAGAGACCTTGCTAGTGCTTTAGCATCAGTATTTATTGAGATAAGTTCTACTCCCTTTATACCTGCAGAAAACATGCGGTTTATAGCATTTCCTCCACCACCACCGATACCAATAACTTTAATTATTGCACCTTTTTCGTTTAATCCTGGAGAAACAAATTTTATTCTCATTTTTGGAAATAAAAATTTGGAATACTATGTTACCAGTCAATTTCCTTTTTTACAAAAGGAAATGGCAAATACAGTTCATCTAAAGATTTCTCTAATACGGCGCCAGAAAGGTGTCTTTCTTATAAATCCTGGTTTTTCAACAAGTCCACTTGGACGATATTTCAAGAGTCCTATCGCTGTTGCAAAACTAGGATTTGAAATTATATCCTGAGGACCTTTAACTCCCTGGCAAACTCCAAGCCGAGAACTTATCCCAAGTACTTCTTCACATGCTCTATCTATACCACTTAGAAGAGACCCCCCTCCAGTTATAATGACACCACCAGGAACAATAACATCAAAGAAATTTGCATTCTGAATTTCGTTATTAATTGTTTCAAATATTTCTTCAACTCTTGGAGCAATTATCTCAGATAAAAATTTTGTGTTTGTTTTTCTTACTGTTCTACCATCAACACCAACAAATTCAATTTCTTCATTTTTATCTGCATCTATAAACTTTGGCGAAGCAACTCCATATTTTTCTTTAATCTCTCTTGCATTAGCGAAAGAAGTCCTTAAAGCATATGAAATATCCCTTGTTATAAGGTCACTTCCAATTTGTAATTCTTTGCTGAACTTTATACTATTTTCAGAATACACAGCAAGACTTGTTGTTTGTCCTCCAAAATCAATAAGTAGACATCCAAGTTCCTTTTCTTCATTACTAACAACTACATCACATACTGCAAGCAATCCATATATTGGCTCAACAACAGAAAATCCTGCTTGGGCTACTGCTTTGTATATATTATTTAGGTGTGTTCTTGATGCGGTTACTATATAAACATATACTTCAAGATAATTTCCTTCCATCCCTGTTGGGTCAGGAACCCCTCTCTGTCTATCCACAGAAAATTCTTGTGGCACTGTATCTATTATCTCTCTATCTGCTGAGATTTGTATTGCTTTTGCATTCTCAATAACACTTGTCACATCTTCAGTTGTTATTTCTTTATCTGTACGAGAAATACTTATTACTCCACGGTTGGTTACTGTATGAATGTGACTTCCACGGATTCCAAGATACACACTATGAATAACTTCATCTGCTTTTTCTTCTGCTTCTTCTATTGCTTTTTTTATACCATTGGCTGTCTCGCCAATGTTTACAACGACACCACCATTTGTTCCTCTGCAAAACGCTTTTCCCCCAGAGATAATTTCAAGAACATCTTTTTCGTGGTCTATCCTGCCTATAACAGCAGAAATTTGAGATGACCCAACATCTATTCCACATATTATTTCTTGTTTTGCCATTTTCTCACCTCTTTAATATGGTTTTACTATCACTCTTGCTTCACTATAAAGTTTTAGGTCAATATATTCAACTTCACCAAATTTTTTTTTGGCATCTTCCATCACTTTTGATAGGTAGAATAATTTCTTGTCAAAAGAATCATTGCTATATTTTCCCCAAAAAATCTTTGTATTACTTTTCAATAAAAGCACAATCCTATCTTTTATATTATACAACTTTAAGATGTCAAAATACAAATCTGTTTTTTTTGATTTTATATTTTTCAACAAAACTAAAGCATCTTTTCTTAAGTCTATTTCTTCTATTTCAATCTGCGGCAAAATATTTGTTGAATATTTCAATTCAAAAACCACATTTTCATCATCAATAGCAAATTTTTCTTTATTTCTATCAAACATCCATGCAATAGGTTCTCTTTCGCTAACCAAAAATTCTATTGTATCAGGAAATTTTCTTATGACTTTTATTTTTTTTATTTCAACTAAATTACTTTTTATGTTATACTCTAAGTCCATAAAAAGAGTGCTAAGTAAGTTATCTTTTAGTTTTATTCTAGAATATCTCAAAAAATCTTTTTCTGAAATTGACTTGAGCCCTTTGACTTCTATCTTTTTGATTCTGAAACTATCTGAAAGAAATAAAAAATCATAAACTTTTTTACTCAAGAAAGAAAAAATCCCAGTCAAGATAAAAAAATACAGTAGTGTAGTAGCTATTTTTTTTATTTTACTTATTTTTCTCTGTTTTATTTTTGTTCTTACTTTGAAATGTCTTTTAACTTTTTTATATTTCATGGATTGATTTATAACTTAGCGATAAATTCAGTAGTTATCTGCAAAAGTAAAGTTCTCATCTAAATTTTAAAGTAAATTTTGGAAACTTTTTTGATTCTGTATTGATTTTAATGAAAGATGTTAACCATATTTGTTAAACTTGCCAGATAAGAATACTACTTTTAAACTATTTCCTTTTGACATATATTACTCAAAAGATTTTCCAGTCCAGCAATAGAGGCACAGTTTTTCTTTTGGTAAGCCAATTGCTTTTACCATATCTTCAAGGATTTGATATCTGAGAGTGGTAATTTCAAGTTCTTTAGCAATCCAGTCCCAGAGTTTTTTTATAGTAAAATTTTTAAGTTGTGTACCTCTGACTATAGAATCTTCGCAAACTACAATTCTATTCCCTTCAATAATCTCTTTGATTGGTATGAGTTTCATTCTGGCAACAAAGTCTCTTGTTTGTTGAGAAGGCGGAGTATAACTTCTGCCATATCCTGGGGTATATTTTACCAGAGGCCTTCTATAGGGTTTTCCTGATTCACACATCTTTCTCTTACTATTTAAACATTTATACCTTCGTAGCTAGATGCTGGAAAACCTGTGTATATCCATAAAAATGCACATATTTGACTGACTTTACCTTCGGATTTTTTAGTTACCATTCCATTTTCATTTATAAGGATTATTTCTCCGGGTTGAATATATTTTACTATTTCAAAACCAATATTCGGGAAAGCACTTGTCTCTGATGCGACAGCCCATGCTGATGAACTTTTTCCAATAACAAGAGGAGTATATCCAAATCTATCTCTTGCAGCGTATATTCCGTCTTCATTCAATAATAGAATTGAACACGAGCCTTTTATAACTCCAAATACCTTCTCAATACCTTCTACTATATCCTTGCCATGTGTAATTAATTTTGCAACTAATTCTGTTGTATTAATTGTCCCTTTGCTGAATTCACTAAAAGATAAACCTTTTTTAACTAATTCTGATGCTAATTCTTCTTGATTCTCTATAAATCCATTGGTCACAATACAAAATGGGCCAAGTTTGGATTTCAAGTAAATTGGTTGTTCATCAAAATCATTTTTTTATAGTCATCGTAAAATTTTGATTTGAACTGTGTTTGACTTATGTTATGAATCTGACGGACAAATTCATCGCCGAGAACTGCCATACCAGCGTATTCTGTTCCCAGGTGTGAGTGATAATCTATACCATAAAACAGTATCTCTGAACAATTTTCTTTAGAAACAACACCAAAAATTCCACTCATGTGTATATCTCCTCTAAAATAAAAAATAACAGAAACTAATAGCTGCCGGGGGAGGACTCGAACCTCCACTCCTCTGGTCCAGAGCCAGATGTGCTACCATTGCACCACCCGGCAATTGCAGATGTAGCAAACTTGTAATAGTTCAATTAAGGTTATATAAACTCAAAGATATTGTAGCAAACAATTAGTTTTTTTTCAACTACTATTTCAATCTGAATTTGAATTTTATTTAAAAATTTACTAAAATAAGCAAACCTCAAGAAATTTGCATTTTACAGGAAAAGGGAGGATAATATTGTGAGATATCCATTGATTGCAGGAAACTGGAAGATGCATAAAACTATTAAAGAATCAGTAGACCTTGTTATGGCTTTAAAAAAGAATCTCTCAGGAGTTAATCATTGTGAAATTGCAGTTTGTCCACCTTTTACAGCATTGAGTTCTGTTTATGAAATAATAAGAGGCACAAACATCTTTTTAGGCGCTCAAGATACCTTCTGGGAAAAAAAGGGAGCTTATACAGGAGAGATTTCTCCTGAAATGCTTTTAGATGTTGGATGTAAATATGTGATAATAGGTCATTCTGAAAGAAGACAATATTTCCATGAAACAGATGAAACTGTAAATAAAAAAATTCTTTCTGCTTTTTATTCAAGTTTGATTCCAATTGTTTGTGTTGGCGAGACCCTTCAAGAAAGAGAATCAAACATAACTTTTCAAGTTATTGAAAGACAGATTAGAAACGGACTTGCAAATATTCCCGCCCAGAAAACAGAGAATTTAGTAATTGCTTATGAACCAGTCTGGGCAATTGGAACAGGCAAAACTGCAACTCCCCAGCAGGCAGAAGAAGTCCATGCCTATATAAGAGAGCTTTATTCAAACATGTACGGTTCTAAGTCAGCACAAAGCATAAGAATTCTTTATGGTGGCTCAATTAAACCAGAGAATATTTCAGAGCTTATGGAACAAGAAAATATTGATGGTGGACTAGTTGGTGGCGCGTCACTTGATGCAGATTCATTTACAAAAATAGTTATGTATAAATGAAAATTTTTAATTGGTAAACTATAAAAAAGGTTGGATAGATGGTTATTGCATTCGGTTGTGACCATGCAGGGTTTCCTTTAAAAGAAAAAATAACTAAATTTTTAAAATCGAAAGGTCATATTGTCCTCGATTGTGGTTGTTTCTCTGAAGAAAGTTGTGACTATCCCGATTATGCATTATCAGTTGCAAGAAAAGTTTCAAAAGGACTTGCTGAATATGGAATACTTATCTGTGGAACAGGTATAGGTATGGCAATGGCAGCAAATAAAATAAAGGGTATTCGTGCAGCTGTTGGTTATTCAGCGGAAACAGTTATTCTTTCAAGAAAACACAATAATGCTAATATTTTATGTCTTGGTGCAAGATTTTTCAATATATCTGATATTTTAAACTGGATAGAACTCTGGCTTGATACACCTTTTGAAGCTGGCAGGCATGAAAGGCGAATAAAAAAATTTTCATGTAAGGGACAAAAATAGTTTTTTATGCCAGAATATTTTTCTGATATAGAATTAAAAAAAATAGCATCTATTATAGACCATACACTTCTTAGACCAAATGCAACCAAAGAAGAAATCTCGCAACTCTGTGAAGAAGCAAAAATATATGGCTTCGCTTCTGTCTGTGTTAATCCCTTTTATGTTAGTTTTTGTTTTAAGTTATTGAAAGATACACCAGTTAAGGTATGTACAGTTATTGGATTTCCTTTTGGAGCAACAACATCTTCAGTAAAAGCATTTGAAGCAAAAGAATCTGTCTTGAACGGAGCAGATGAAATTGATATGGTTATGAATATAGGAGCATTAAAATCAGGAAATTATCAAATCGTTTTAGAAGATATTAAAGCAGTCAGAGAAGCAACTAAGTGGAAGATTTTAAAAGTTATTTTAGAAACTGGTTATCTTACAGATGAAGAAAAAATAAAGGGATGTCTTTTAGCAAAAGATGCAGGTGCCGATTTTGTTAAAACTTCTACTGGTTTTGGGCCTGGTAGAGCAAATATTGAAGATATAATTCTTATAAGAAAGGTAATTGGGGAGTCAGCGGGGATAAAAGCATCAGGTGGTATTCGTTCATTAGAAGATATTAAAAACATGGTCAAAGCAGGAGCAACAAGAATTGGTACATCTAAAGGTGTTGAAATTATTACAGGTAAAGGTTAGATTTTTAATAGGTTCTATAATATAAAAAAATGAAACCACAGAGGACACAGAGAGAAAGAATACTTATTTAAAGATACAAATGTAAAAAATTCTCTGTGTTTTCTGTGTCTAAATTATATAATTTTTTTCTAAATAGGAGATTAATTCATGAAAGTGGATGAATTATTAAAACTTATGGTAAAAGCAGGAATTTCTGATATACACTTTAAGTCAGATTCTGCTCCTTTGATTAGATTAAATGGAAAACTTATTTTAACAGAGTTTGAAGATTTTACCGCTAAAGACATAGAGGAACTTGCATATAGTATGATGAACAAAGAACAAAAGGAGAAATTTGAGCAGGAATACGAGCTTGATATGTCTTATTCTATTGAAGGTTTTTCAAGGTTCAGAGTTAATGTTTATCGTCAGAAAGGGTCTATTGCTTTGACTCTTCGTGTTGTTCCTGTAAAAATAAAATCATGGGAGGAACTGAATCTTCCTGCAGATATACTTAGAAAATTATGCCATGAATTAAGAGGTTTAATTCTTTTTTCAGGAGTTACAGGTGCTGGCAAAACAACAACTCTTAATACATGTCTTGATTATATAAATAAGAATTTTAGTTATAAAATTATCACAGTTGAAGACCCAATAGAATTCTATCACTCTGATAGAAAATCATTTATATCTCAGAGAGAAATCGGTTCTGATACTAAATCGTTTAAGAATGCACTGAAATATGCTTTAAGACAGGACCCGGATGTAGTTGTTATTGGAGAAATGCGGGATTTTGATGCTATATCCAGTGGAATAACTGCTGCTGAGACAGGACATCTTGTTCTTTCTACAATTCATACTATAGATGCTGTTCAAACAATAGATAGAATTATAGATAACTATCCAGCACATCAGCAGAATCAGGCAAGAATTCAACTCTCTAATGTCTTAAAAGGTGTATTTTCTCAAAGATTATGCTTTACTTCTGATGGAAAATCCAGGATTCCTGCAACAGAGATTCTTATAGGGACATCACTTGTTCGTAAACTTATACTTGAAAATAAAACAAACGAAATTTATAAAGCAATGGAGCAGGGTGGATATTATGGAATGCATACTTTTGACCAGGATTTGTATAGGCTTTACACAGAGAAAAAAATAACACTTGAAGAAGCAATTGATAAAGCATCTAACCCTGAAGACCTGCAACTTAAATTTAAAGGATTGTTCCAGGAAGAAAAATAATATGGCTGAAGAAAAAAATGAACTTAAATCTGTGTTGTCAGAATTAAAAAAAATTCTTGCTGACTTAAAAAAAGAAGAAACTGCTGAGCAATCAAAGATACAACCTGAGAAACAACACCCAAACACAACAGAAAGTTCGCCTGAAAGACCGAAGTCCATACCGATTGTTAAAAAACCTGCTCAGAGACCAATTCCTGTTCAACCAAAACAACAGATATATCAACCACAACCAGAAACTAAACTTGAATCAGAAAAACCTATTAAAGAACCAAAGCCACCTGAATTAGAACAAAAACAAACTACTCCTGTAGTACCTGTTGAACAAAAGCCGATTATTTCAGAAGAAAACTTATTGAGATGTGCTCTTTTTTATCCACCTGGACAGGAAAATTCTAAAGAAACTTTTATGTCAAATCTTGATGAAATTATAAGAAAGACAAGTAAAAAACCATTAGTTCCTCATTGTATTTTTGAAGAACCACTTGAGACATCTACTGCAAACTGGCCTGAAATAATAAAAAAATGTCAACAGAAGAATGTGAGTGCAGCATTTTTGGTTTATTCTCAGGATTATGACTATAGTGAAATAAAGAATAAATTTAATTCAGCAGGTATTTTTTTCCACGGAATTCTTTTTTCGCAATTGAATAAAAAAATAACCTATATAGATTTAGCTGTTGAACTTATTTTGTCAAAAAAATAAGAGGTTTTAAAAATGTTAGAAAAATGGGAATTAACCCCTGCTCCTTCAGAAAAAGACAAAAATAGATGGCGGCTTAGATTAAAAATTTCCGAAGAAGGAATAGATAAACTTTTAAATAAAATAAATTTAGATATAGGTAGACCATTTGCTACACTCAGCGAGGATTTCAATTGGGGTATTTATTTATATAATGTAGATGATGAAGAGAGAAAACAACTTATAAAGATACTTGAAAATGAAACCAAGAAAGAATTTGATATACCAGATGAAAGGCAGGTTCCTACAGAGCAAAAAGAAGAAACAGACACAGAAGATTTCTGGCAGTTAAAATTAAATCCTGATTATACCTTTGAGGAATTTGTTGTTGGCCCTAATAATAGATTTACACATGCGGCAGCAATGGCTGTTGCTGAAAATCCTGGAAAGGTTTACAACCCACTTTTTATATATGGCGGAGTTGGTTTGGGTAAGACACATCTTATGCAGGCAATAGGACATTATGCAAAAAATAAAGATCCGAATAAGAAAGTTTTTTATGTAACAGCGGAAAAATTTATAAGTGAAGTCATTGATTCAATAGGTCGTGGAAAAATTCAGCAGTTTCGTGATAGATATCGTCAGATAGATTTACTTTTAGTTGACGATGTCCAGTTTTTAGCAGAATCTGAGTCAACACAGGAAGAATTTTTTCACACTTTTAATATTCTTCATCAGAATGGGAAACAAATTGTTCTTACAAGTGATAGACCTCCCAAACAACTTACTACACTTGAAGACCGCCTTCGTTCAAGGTTTGAGTGGGGACTTATTGCAGACATTAAATCGCCCTCTCTTGAAACAAGAGTGGCAATTCTTAAGAAAAAAGGTGAACATGAAAATATTAAATTAGATGATAATATGTTGCTATATGTAGCTTCAAAACTAAAGTCAAATATTAGAGAACTTGAAGGCTTTCTTAAAAGAATAAATGCTTATGCTACTATTACTGGCCAGCAAGTTGATATGAACTTAGTTAAATCACTTATGCGCGACCTTTTGCCTGAGTCAGAAATTGAAAAAGTACCAGTTGAAGAAGAACCAGTTGTTTCAAAACCCCCTATTGTGCCACCTGAAAAACCTATTATTCATACGATTCCACCAAAAGTGCCTTCACCAATTGTCTTACCTGATACAATATCTAAACCTACAGAACAAAAACCACCTTCTATAGAGAAAGTGCCAGTTAAAGAAGTCGTTTCTGAAGAAGATATATCTCTTGAACCTGTTGAAGTTGCATTTTTCTATCCTGAAGAGAAGGAAGAACAACTCGTTACAGTTAAGAATAAATTTCGTAGCATTATTAAAAAACATAATTTGAAATTTCGTCTTGTTGGTGTATTTGAAAGAAGCTACAATCCGCAAACTAAGATAAACTATGGTATGTTTGTAGAGCTCTGTAAAACAAACAAAGTAAACATTGCGGTTGTGCTTGGCCCTTATCCAAACTCTATTGTTTCTGATGAAGAATTTTCATCTAATATTTCAACAATTATGGATAACGAAAATATTTATTTACAATATATAAACTGGGATGAACTTAATAAAGATTATAGATACTTAAATCTTGCCCTTGATATAACATTGACAAAGCATACAATATAGTGTCTAATTTCTATCCAGTGGGATTTTGCCCTCCCTTTTGTAAAAGTGGATAAAAGGGAGATTTGCTTCTATCCTTTAAAAAAGGAGTTTAAAAATGGAATTTGAAAAACTAGTTGAAGAAATGCTTAAAAGAAGAGCATCTGATATGCACATAAGAACAGGCACAAAACCTTATCTTAGGATAGATGGTGTTCTATATCCTATGGAAAATTTTCCAGTATCAAAATTAGAAGACATAAAAAAACTTGTTTCAGAAATAATGACCGAACAACAGAAAAATATATTTAATTTGCGGCACGAATGTGATCTGGCAATAAACATTTCAGATAAAGGAAGATTCAGAATAAATATTTTTCAGCAAAGATGTGGCATAAATATAGCTGTTCGTTATATTCCAGTTGATATTCCAACGATTGAACAGTTATCTCTTCCTTCTGTAGTTAAAAAAATTGCTGAGAACAGGCGTGGACTTGTTCTTGTAACAGGACCTGCAGGTTCAGGTAAAAGTACAACTCTTGCAGCAATGATTGACTACATAAATACCAATAGGTCCTGCCATATAATAACAATTGAAGACCCAATAGAATTTATCCATAAAGACAAAAAATCAATCATAAGCCAAAGAGAATTAGGAATAGACACTCTAAGTTATATTGATGCTTTAAGACATATTGTTAGACAAAATCCTGATGTGATTTTGATCGGAGAAATGAGAGACTTAGAGACAATCCAGACAGCATTAACCGCTGCGCAACTTGGACATTTTGTTTTATCTACGCTTCATACTATTGATGCAATCCAGACAGTTACAAGAATTGTAGATATATTTCCACCTCATCAGCAAAACCAGATAAGATATCAACTTGCAGATACACTAAAAGGAGTTATATCTCAGCGACTTTTACCAAAATCAACAGCAGAAGGCTTAATACCTGCAGTTGAAGTTCTTGTTGTTACACCTGTTGTCAAGAAATATATAGAAGAAAATAACTTAAGTGAAATTGTTAATGCTATGAAACAGGGTCAGTTCTACGGTATGCAGACATTTAATCAAGCGGTCTTGAATCTTTATAGAGAAGGTAAAATAAAACTTGAAGATGCTCTTTCTGCCGCGTCAAGTCCTGAGGACCTCATGGTAGCCATCCGTGGTATAGAAACATCAACAGAATCAGCAAGTATAACACTTGAACGGTTTGGCAATAAAAAATAATGTAGTCGCCTGATTTATCAGGTACTATAAACTGCCAAATATAGTTATTGCAATGTGGTTTATCAGAAATGACTTAATTTATAGTGAAATTCTATACAACTGTAGAATAGAACATTTTATTACAACAAAAAAACTGTCTAACATGGCAGACAAAAATATTAGAGATAAATTTCTAAAATCACAAAATATTGACCCGAATATTCTTGTTATGGCAGAGCAAGTTCATGGGAGTAAGGTTTATCAGGTTAAAAAAGACGAAACAGGAAAAAGAATTAACGGAGTTGATGGTCTTATAGCGGATACTGAAAATGTCGCCATTGGTATTTTAACAGCAGATTGTGTTCCTGTATTTATTTTTGATAAAAAAACAAAAAAGACAGGACTTCTTCACTGTGGAAGAAAAGGACTTAAGGAAGGTATAATAGAAAATGGGTTGGCTATTTTTGAGAATTTGCAAGATATAGTAGTTGCTCTTGGACCACATATCTGTAATAAATGTTATCCTGTAGATTTGTCTAAAGAGATTATAAGGCAGCTTGTATCAAAAGGTGTTAAGGAAGATAATATTGAGCCAGTTGATTTAGATAAATTCTGTACTTTTCACAATCAAGAGCTATTTTTTTCTTACAGGCGCGGCGATAAAGAAAACAGAATTATCTCAATAGTAAAGATGTAATAGCAGAATTTATCTTTGTTTTTTTAGACTATAACGGATAATCTTTCCCATTTTCCATCTTTCGTAAAGGGGATTGAGGGGGATTTATAGTCACAGACCTTGTATCTGTAAAAAACATAACAGAGGTAATCCTGGCAACTGCCATTAAAAGGAGCAAAAAATGTCAAAAATTGTAAGATTTGGCGTCTCTATTGATAAAGATCTGCTGCTAAAATTTGACCATTTAATAGAAAAACAGAACTATCAAAACAGGTCAGAAGCAATACGCGACATGATAAGAGAAACCCTTATAAAAAAAGAATGGGCTGAAGGGAAAAATATTACAGGAGCAATTATCCTTGTATATGACCATCACAAAAGAGAACTTGTAAATAAACTGATTTCAATCCAGCATGACTATAGCAACTTAATTATTGCAACCCAACATATTCATCTTGACCACTACAACTGCCTTGAAGTTATAACTGTCCGTGGAAAATCAAAAGAGATAGAAAAACTTGCCTTTACTTTAAAATCAACAAAAGGTGTAAAGCACGGCTCTCTTGTTGCAACAACAACAGGAAAGGAAATCCCTTAAAGGATTTCTTCATATTTCTGAAGAAACAATCTATCTTTTGGTCTATTTGCAATTTCTTTCATTCTTAAAAGATACTTAAGTGCTGCTACTTTAATTTTTTCTTTACCTGCCTTGAATATTCTTACATTTTTCTCTAAATCATCAAATGTATACCCAGAAACATCCAGACAAAAATCAACCAAATTATGATAATAATTTTCACAACTTAATGTTTTTCTTTTTCTGACTATTTTTTCAATTTCCTTTACATCGTTTGATTTTATTTTTTTATTTGCTGCTGTTATAACATATTCTAACTTTTCCATTATTTTTATTGCCCTTAAAACATTATCTGTATCCGGTTTCAAAAATATATCATAATCACCTGTCATTATTATTTCTCTTGCATTTTTAGCATAATAATTTATTCCAGAAACACCAATTACTATATACTTTATATTATTTTTGTTAAACTCAGAAATTACTTTCAAATAAGGGTCTGTCATTTTTTATTCCTTTTTATCTTTAAATAGTGGCCTCTCAATGTCCAGAGAAGTTCACTAATCCATTTTTTTTCTTTTTTCTGTTCAGATTTTTCTCTGACATAAATTGCATGAGAATACTTTTTAGTAAAACTTTCTTTTCTCTCAAGTATATCTTCAATATCTACTCCAAGTGTCTCAGATAACCTGCTTAATTGTCTCAAAGTAATATCACTTTTCCCAGTAACATATCTTGATAAACTTGGTTGTGGTATTCCACTTCTTAATGCAAGTTCAGTCAACGTTATTTTTTTATCCTTACAGAGTTTTTTTAATTTAAGAACATACATATTTCTTCTATAATTATAACATATATGTTATAAATTGTCAACAAAAAAATACAAAAATTTATTATTTCCTCTTAAAAATAAATTGCAGAAGTTCTTTAGCGAATTTTCTCTGGCTAGGTGATTTGTCTTGCAGGATTGCTTCTATCTGTTCTGTGAGTTTATATTCTGTTTTTTTGGAAGGAATATCTGTAAACAATTTTGATATTGGAATATTCAATGCTGAAGCAATTTTTTGAATTGTAGCTAAACTTGCTCTGTTGTCTGCGCGTTCAATCTGTCCAATAAATGCAACGCTTAAATCAGAAAGTTCAGCAAGTCGTTCCTGAGTCATATTTAAACGCATTCTTTCTTGTCTTATTCTTCTTCCAACTAATTTATAAATTTCTTCCATATTAGTTATTAAGCGAATAAGTGAAAAGGGCTAAAATCCTTATTAACCTTCTGCTAAAGCGCAGTAGAAAAAATCTGAAGGAAATGCAACCTAAAAGCAAGTAAATAAGTAAATCAAATAAACTTATCCGCTAAATCTCCATAAATTGAGCAATTACAAAACTTATATTGTAAATCAGTATAGTTAAAATCTAGCTGTGATAACAGAAACTATAAATATTAAAATAAATCTTGACATATAGTTATTGTTATGTTACAATCTTATCAATCCATAAAATTCTATAAATAAAAAAACCAACAATGTTTTGTCCAAACTGCGGCAAAGAAAACTCTGAAATTGTAAATTTTTGTATAAAATGCGGTAGCCAACTTGAACTTACAGAAAATACAGTAAACTCACCCAGTCTTACTCTCAAATTAGTCCAAAGAAAAAATGACACAAAATTACTAGATGAGTCAATTAAAAAAATTCAAAACTGGGCGAACTTAAATAATTTCAAAATCTTAAATATTGTTATTTCAGAACCTAACTTCCAGATAGAGTTAAGTAAAAAATATCCAGAAACATCAAAATTCAATATAGATTTAGTTTTTTATCTTGTATCTCTGGGTGTAATCCTGGCTGCTACAACTGTAATAGCACAGATTAAAAATGAAAAAACATCATTATCCTTACTTTTTATCCCTACTGCAATTTATATAGTCATATATCTCTTCAAAAAAATCAAAAAATTAAATGTGGAATTAAAAATAGAAGGGATTATAAAATCCAATAAAGTTGAAATACAAACAAAAAGCAATAAAAACTCTGAAGCATTGAATAATGACATTTTAAGTTTGAAGAATCTTTTTTAAGAGAAGATAGGTTTAAAGGATATTTTTTAAGACCTTCACTAAATAATCAATATCCTTTTTTGTAATAAGGAATGGTGGAAGGAATCTTAAAACATTCTCTTGAGTGCAGTTAATAATTATACCTACTGGCACGGCATTGAGACATTTTTCAACAATGCTATCACCCTTATCAAAAAGTTCAACACCAAGCATCAGGCCCGCACCTCTGACTTCTTTAATTTTTTCGGGAAATTTATTTTTCAGACCAATAAGTTCCTGAATAAAATATTCGCCGAGTTCAGAAACATTTTTCAAAATACCAGGATTATCAATAGATTTTATTGTTTCTACTGCAGATACACAACTCACAGGATTCCCGCCAAAAGTTGAGCCATGGTCACCAGGTGAAAAAATTTCTGAATATTTTTCTTTGACAACAGTTATACCGAGTGGCAGACCATTTGCCACACTTTTTGCAAGAGTAATTATATCAGGTTCAACATCATAAAGTTGATAGGCAAATAGTTTACCAGTTCTTCCCATCCCGCACTGGACTTCATCAAAAATCAGAAGTAAACTATGTCTATCACAAAGTTCTCTAAGTTCACATAAAAAATCCCTATTTGCAGGATGAACACCGCCTTCGCCTTGAACTGGCTCTATAATAACCGCGACTGTCTTTTTATTAACTAATTTTTTAACTGAATTAATATCATTAAATTTTGCATACTTGAAACCAGATGGCAGTGGCAAGAATCCATGATGGAATTTCTCCTGGGCTGTAGCAGAAAGCGTTGCCAGTGTTCTTCCATGAAAAGAATTCTCAAAAGATATGATTTCAAACCTGTTGGTTTTACTTCCGTATTTTCTTGCAAGTTTTATTGCACATTCATTTGCTTCCGCACCAGAATTTGAGAAAAAAACCTTACCTTTCTTAAAACTTTTTTCAACAATTAGTTTTGCAAGTTCTATCTGAGGTTTTGCATAATAAATATTTGATACATGAAAAAATTTCTTAATCTGATTCTGGACCGCCTTCACAATTTTTGGATGACAATGTCCAAGATTGCAAACACTTAAACCTGCAAAAAAATCCAGATATTTTTTACCTTTATCATCCCAGAGATATTTACCTTTGGCACAAGTAAAAACAACTTTTTGCCTTTTGTATGTTTGAAGAATATACTTTTTCTCAAGTTCAATGTATCTCAATTTTTATTCTCCTTAATCTATATGTAGTTACTCACTCGCTTACTCACCTTAGAATTGTAGGCACGATTTTTAATCGCGCAATAATTATTTAGAATTCAAATTTATTTCTGCACGGTCTATCTGACCGTGCCTACAATAAAATCTCCCCCAACCCATCTTTTTCAAAGAGGGGAGCCCAAGTATGGATTTAACCATACCCTGTGCCAACCTCTCCCTTTGAAAAAGGGGGATTGAGGGGGATTTTTTAAACAAAACCCACCACTACAAATTTTCAAAAAAACTCAAAACAGAATCACCATATTTTTCTCTACGAACTAATCTAAACTTATCAGTATCAACATTCTCTTTTATATGATGCTGTGCAACTATAATACCTGTCTTCTTAAGAATCCCTGCCTTTGATATAAGAGAAAGTGTCTGACTAACAACACAAACTTTATACGGCGGGCCCATAAATATTATATCAAATTTTTTTTCGTTTTCAAAAAAACGCCTGGACCTGTAGCCACTCATCCTATTCCCAATCCATTCAAGCCACAAAAGAACATCCCTTTGATAAATTTCTGCCTGATTTTCTATACCAAGTCTCTTGAGATTTTCCCTTAGAACCCTCACTAAACTTTCGTTCATCTCAACAAAAACACAAAACTCAGCCCCTCTTGAAATTGCCTCTATACCAACTGAACCGGTTCCAGCATAAAGGTCAAGAAATCTTGCCTCTTCTAATCTTGGTCTTAAAATATCAAACAAAGATTTCTTGATTCTACTCAATATTGGTCTTAACTCTATGTCTTTTGGAATTCTTTTTAGTTCTCTATTTTTTAATTTCCCAGCAATTATTTTTATACTCATTATCTTTTTAAGCCCCTTTTAAAAAGTAAAAAACCTATTGACAAAGTTATTAAAACTTGTTATTATAATATTGAAATGACTAAAGCTCTCTAATGAGAGCGAATGGGAACTGCTACGGCAGTTCCTTCTTTTTTTCTACTTCCTGTCTTAAATCCTCAATATAAATCACTCTATTAGATGCTTGTTGAAGTTGCCAATTTGATCTATCTTTATGAGCAATTACTGTGGTCTTTTTATATTTACCTTTAACATATTTTATAAGTTTAGTAAAATAACCATCTCCACTACACAAGACTAATTCCTCATATTCATTTAATTTATCTAATGCTATTATTGTAATTTCGACATCAAAATTACATTTTCTTTTATATTCTCCAGCAGTATAATCATATACACTAGATACTGGTTTTGTTCTTACAATATAACCTACTTTTTTCAACATCTTAAAAAATGCTTCTCTTTCTTTTTTGTATTTAACAAAACCAGATAAAGTATGTGTAGGATGTCTATCAAAAAATGTCTTCTTAGAAATAATACCACCAAAAAAGGTATATCCCAACAGATTCAAAATTGTTTTTCAGCCATTGATAAGATTTTTCATAATCCAATTCCCAAGAGTGTTTTTTGAAACCATAATAAAAATTAGAATCATCTATTAGTATTAAACTTTTATTCTTAGGGTCCATGATTGAAATTTTAAAACAATCCTCTCAGAGAAAAATTTCTTGCGGTCTCTCTTCTATATTTACACCATGGACAGTCATTTGCTGGCTCAGGTGGCCTTTCCATAACAAGAACTTCCATAGCACCTTTAACAAACTCCAGAAACTGCTTATCATCCCTCTTAACTTCTACCCATTTAACACTACCAACAAAAGATTGTCTATCTAATGATAACTGCTCAAAACTTATTGGCTCAAAAAATATCAAGCCCAATTTTGTAATTGGAGCTAAATTCAAACTACTATTATTATCTGGATTCTCTAAAGCATATGCATATGCATTTAATTGTCTTGCATACATCTCAACCTTTTTATCTGAAGGACTTGCTGTCTTAAAATCAATAACTCCGTAGGAATTATCATCAAACTTAACAACACAATCAAAACGACCTCTAATAAAACAACCATGTCTGTCATTGAAACTAATTACTTTTGATTGCACCCACTGCTCATTGTATATAACCACTCCTGGCGGTAACTCAGGACAAAACTCCTCAGTGCGCTTATTAGCATAAAACTCTTTTTGTTTTGTCGCAATAACACTAAATATACCTGGCATCTGCATTGATGGTTGAGAAATATTTAACTTAACTTTCAACCAGAAACAAAATTTACAACCATCATAGAGATAAGTTAAATCTGATGGAGAAAGTTTGTAATTCATTTTAATCCACCCAACAGTGAGGGTCTTCTGCAAGATAATCTCCTGTTAAAGAATGTGTCATGGCTCTACAGCCAATACATTCATTAACTTTGCAGGCCCTGCATCTGCCTTTCAAATTTTTTTTATATCTTACACTTTTAAGAATTTCCGAATTTTCCCAGATTTCATCCAGTGGTTCATCAAGCAAATTGCCCACAGGAAGAAAAAATCTCCTGCACGGAAGAACCCGGCCATCCGCAAGAACAGCCATCCCGTCTCGTCCAACAATACATTCCGCACCAAACAATTCTGACTCATTTTCTTCATTATCAAAACTCACATGAAGCGCCCTATATTTTATCATCTTTTCAGGAATATAATCCGCTCCACACTGCTTAAAAATTTCTCTGTATAAAATGTCAAGCTCATTACCTGAAACAACTTCATCCAGTAATTTTTTACCCTGGCCAAGAGGAACAAACCTTTCAATTATAAATCCATCAAGAGAATTACTTCTGACAAACTCAAAAAGTGATTTTGCTTCTTCAAAATTTCTCTTCATCAAAGTAAACATTATAACAACAGAAATTCCTGTTTCTCTTAAAAGAAAAATATTTTCAAGTGTCTTATTAAATGTTCCTTCGCCTCTAATTGAATCATTTATCGCTTTTGTAACCCCATCAAGAGAAATATAAATTTTTTTTAACTTACTAAATTCTTTAATCTCTGAAATAAACCTATCAATTAATGTCCCATTTGTTATTATACCAAGTTCAGAAACATATTCTGAATTATTTAGATATTCAAGTATGTCCCAGAGTTCACTTTTAAGAAGCGGTTCACCACCAGTGAGATTAGCAACAAGTGTTGAGCCCCACTTCTTCATAGTTGATATTAGATTATCACATATCAAACGAAGGCCATCCCAGGTGAGTTCACTTTCTTTTGTGAACTTCTCTTGATAACAATCAATACACCTTAAATTGCACCTATCTGTAATGTGCCATTGAATGTAGAATTTTTTCATTGTTTAATTTGACCAAATTTACCTGTCACATAAGATGGACAGGTATTTTATGCCTGTTTGGAAGAATAAGGAACAAGCCCGATATCTGCAACCACTATTTTGCCTGTGAATTTTATGGCGCGTTCTTTTATAAAACCTTTTTTCAGAAAACCCATTGTGACTGTTATTTTTGCTTTTATACAATTGCCAAGTGATAGGCCTGTGTCTGCATCCAGTCCTGAGGGGATGTCAACTGCGACAATTGGCTTTCCTGAAGAATTCATTAAAGAAATTACATCTGAGTAAATTCCTTTTATTTTGCCTTTTGTTCCTGTGCCGAGTAAAGCATCAACAATCAAGTCATAGTTTTTTAGTTTCTGTGAGAGTTTTTTTATGTTTTCAGTTTCAATTTTCTGGTATTTTATCTTTAGTTTTTTGACTATTTCATAGTTTGTTTTTGTGTCGTCTGAGAGTTCATCTGGATTTTTTAGAAGAAAGATGTTTACTGATTTGTTTTTATGAAATAAGTATCTTGCACAGACAAGGCCATCTCCGCCATTGTTTCCACCGCCACAGAAAATTGCAACTTTTTTTGCCCGAGGAAACCTTTTAAGGATTGTTTCTGCAACAGTTCTACCTGCATTTTCCATAAGGACAATTGAAGGGATACCTATGTC
>FWPU01001994.1_pt1 | contig 22444 bp, 17 predicted proteins | sample 2228361 | NCBI WGS metagenome assembly FWPU01 (sample SAMEA103939777, study PRJEB20133) | metagenome
TTGCGATTCATGGCTTTCACCTCCAAATCATGAAAACACCTTTGAAGGTAAAAAGCCACGAAATGAAATTATCATGGTTGACAGAGCACTAGTCCTTCTCTTTCTCCTTTTTGGCTTGCGCGATGATCTGCTCGGCGATGTGGGCCGGCACTTCCTCGTAGTGGGAGAATTCCATGGTGTACACGCCCCGCCCCCCGGTCATGGAGCGCAGGTCGGTGGGGTAGCGCTGAATCTCCGCCAACGGCACCTGGGCGGTGATGACGCTCTTGTCGCCCTGCTGGTCCATGCCCAGCACCCGGGCCCGCCGGGTGTTCAGGTCGCCCAGCACGTCGCCCATCTGGCTGGACGGCACGGTGATCTTCAGCATCATGATGGGTTCTAAGAGCACCGGACCGGCCGCCAGGACAGCCTTCTTGAACACCTCACGCCCGGCAATCTGGAAAGCGATGTCCTTGGAGTCCACCGGGTGCTCCTTGCCGTCGTAAACCGCGGCCTTCACGTCCACCACGGGGTAGCCGGCCAGCACGCCCTGCTGCATGACCTGCTTGATGCCCTTCTCGATGGACGGCTGGAAGGAGCTGGAGATGGCGCCGCCGAACACCTCCCACACGTATTCGAAGCCGGCGTCCCGCGGCAGGGGCTCGACGCGCATGTGAACCTCGGCGAACTGGCCCGCGCCGCCCGTCTGCTTCTTGTGCCGGTGCTGGGCTGTGGCCGTGCGGGTGATGGTCTCACGGTACGGCACCTTGGGGACCTCGGCGATGACGTTGACGCCGAACTTGGACTCCAGCCGGCGGATGGCTGCATCCACGTGAGCGTCACCCATGCCAGACAGGATGAGCTGCCGGGTGGCCGCCTCCTGGTGCCACTCCAGCGTGGGATCCTCCTCCACCAGGCGCTGCAAGGCCAAGCTGATCTTGGCTGTGTCCGCCTGGGTCTTGGGCGTGAGGGCCACGGAGTAGAGCGGATGCGGGTAGGTGGGCGTGGGCATGACCACCGGGTGATCGCGGTCGCACAGCGTGTCGCCGGTCACCGTGTGGGCCAGCTTGGCCACTGCCCCGATGTCGCCCGTGGGTATGTGTTTGGTGGGGATCTGCTCTTTGCCCCGCATCACGTAGAGCTGGCCCAGGCGCTCCTCCTGCCCCGCCCGGCTGTTGAACACCCGCGAGTCCGACTCCAGCGAGCCGGAGAAGACGCGGATGAAAGTCAGGCGGCCCACGTAGGGGTCAGCCGTAGTCTTGAACACCTGGGCTACGAGAGGCCCGGCTGGGTTGGGCCCGATGCGCTCGGTCTCCTCCGTGACGGGGTTGGTGGTTGTCTTGGGAGGCGCCTCAGCCGGAGACGGCACGTAGTTCACGATGGCGTCCAGCAGCGCGTGTATGCCGCGATTGGCCGTGCCGGCCACCGCCAACACAGGCACGATGTTGCCGGCACGGATGCCGATCTTCAGCCCACGCTGAATCTCCTCGGTGGTCAACTCCTCTCCGTCCAGGTACTTCATGATCAATTCGTCGTCAGCTTCAGCCGCGGCCTCGATGAGCTGGGTGCGGAGCTCCTCGACTTCACCCTGCAGGTGGGACGGCACGCCCGCCTCCTTACCGGCTTCGCCCAGGAAGGCCTTCCCCTTCACCAGGTCCACCACGCCGTTGAAGTCGGCGGCTGCGCCCACCGGCACCTGGAAGGGCACCACCTTGGCGGAGAAAGTAGAGCGCACCTGCTCCAGAGTCCGCTTGAAGTCCGCGTTCTCGCGGTCCATTCTGCTGATGACCACGAACCGGGGTACGTTGAACCTGTGACAACAGTCCCAGACGAGCTCGGTGCCCACCTCGACGCCGGCTGTCGCGTCCACCAGGACCATGGCCGCCTCGACCGCCTGCAGAGCACCGATGACCTCGCCCACGAAGTCGGTGTAGCCTGGGGTGTCGAGGATGTTGAGCTTGTGGTCGCGCCACTCAACCGGTATCACCGAGGTGCTGATGGAGATGCCGCGCCGAATCTCCTCGGGATCGAAGTCCGATACGGTGTTGCCATCCTCAACGCGGCCTGGCCGGCTGATCACCCCGGCGATGAGCAGCATCGCCTCGGTCAGAGAGGTCTTCCCTGCTCCGCTGTGGCCCAACAGCGCAACGTTGCGCAACTGCTTAAGGGCATATTCCTTCATGTACGTATCCTCCCATCGGTTAGCATCTATATCATTATACCACATCGCGGCGCGAAGCGCAAAGGGCTTGACACTTGTACCAGCATCTGCTATAATTCTGACTGTAATCGGGGCGTAGCGCAGCCCGGGAGCGCACTTGAATGGGGTTCAAGAGGTCGGCGGTTCAAATCCGCCCGCCCCGACTCATCAAGGGGGATGCCGTAGGGAACCGAGAGTTCTGAGGGGAGGGGTTTTGGCCCTCGCCACCAGGCGATCCAAAACCCCATTTGTGTCTTATGAAAGTTCAACCGACGCCAGGGTCGGTAGTTGGGTGCGCAGTTATGGACGAAGTGGTCCTCGGTTGCCAGGGTTTGTCAGATACAGAATGCAGCTTCTTGGAGCATATCAGCCGGGGTCTGCCCATCCTGGCCGACGTAAGCCGGGCTGACGTGCTGCTCTTCTGCGCCTCGGGTCCCGACACGGCCCTGGTCATCTCCCATGCTGAACCTCGGTCAGTGCCATCAACGCGCGCAGCCTCGCTGAAGGGGCAGGAAGTTCACTCCGAGGAATACCCTTTGGTTTTCCGAAGCCTCAAATTCGGCCAGCCTAGCCGGCGGTCCCGTGGTTTGACCGTGGAAGGTACGCCGGTGGTCCAGGAAGTGTTCCCCATCACTTACGATGGCCACGTGATCGGCGCGCTAACCGTGGAGAAAACCCTCATCGAGTTCGAGCGACATCGCCGGCGGCACGAAATCTTCAAACAGGCACTGCGCTGCCTGCAGGAGATGGCGTGCGCGGGGCAGATCAAAGGGGCAGAGGCTCTGGCTCCCTTTCGTGAACATGACGGCATCGTGGTGGTGGACCCGCAGGGCTGCATCCTGTACGCCAGCAGCGGAGCCGGCAACCTCTATCGCAAGCTGGGGCACGCCGGAACCCTCTTCCGGCGCTATCTGATTGAGCTGGGCACCAAGGACGATGAGCTGATCAGGTCGGCCATCGCCCGGGGCGAATGTGTGCAGGAGGAGGCTGAGGAGGGCGCTTTCGTCTGGGTGAAAAACGCCTTGCCACTCTACGGGCATGTGCCCTTGCAGAGTGGCTGGCGCCGTCTGCTGCGGGTGTGCTGGCGTGACCCGGCCCTGGTGGGCGTGATGCTCACCATCCACGACGCCACCGAGGAATGCCGCAAGGAGCAAGAACTGCGCCTCAAGTCGTTAATGCTCCAGGAGATCCAGCATCGCGTGCGCAACAGCCTCCAGACCATCACCGCGCTCCTCAGGTTGGAGGCCCGGCGGGCCACCTCCGAAGAGACCCGTCAGGTGCTCCAGGAGAGCATCTCCCGCATCTTAAGCGTGGCCGCCGTCCACGAGTTCCTCTTCCAACCCGGCGGCCAGGTGGTCAACCTGCGGGCGCTCACCGAGCGCATCCTCAATCAGACGGTCATTGGCGTGCTGGATCGCGATCAGCGCATCCGGCTGGACCTGTCTGGATCGGAGGTGTATCTGCCGGCCGAGCAGGCCACGCCCTGCGCCCTGGTGATTAACGAGCTGCTCCTGAACGCCGTGGAGCACGGCTTCCCGCGCGATGAGGAAGCTGAAGCGCGGGGAGGGCCGGGCAGACCAACTGGCGTCATCACCGTCAATCTGGAAGAGAGTGACTCGGACATCGTGGTCACCATCCATGACGATGGGCGCGGTTTGCCGGAGGACTTCGACCTGGAGCAGAGCGGCCGGCTGGGCCTGCGCATCGTGCAAACCCTGGTGGAGGAGGGATTGCACGGCCAGTTCGAGATTCGTAACGACCACGGGGTGTCGGCCATTGTGCGTTTCCCCAAGGCGGGGCGCGCCTGGCAAAGGGTAGAAGCAAAGTAAGAGTCTATCCGGAAACCCCGCTATTCGACGGCGTCCTCGGGCGACGGCAATGCCGTCGCGCACCCCGGGGCGAGCCTGTGGGCGCCAGTCCCCCCTGTGCCAGGGACTGGCGTGGCACAGGGGTCGTACAGACGCGGACGCCCCCTCCTGAGCGGTTTACGGATAGGCACTAAGGAGGTGGCAAGCCTTGAACGAAACGCGGGTCATTGTCGCTGATGACGAGCCGATCACTCGGCAGGACATCTCCGAGATGCTCACCGGCCTTGGCTACGTGGTGGTAGGCGAGGTGGGCGATGGGCGCAGCGCGGTCAACCTGGCGCGGGAACTGAGGCCCGACGTGGTGATCATGGACATCAAGATGCCCAGCATGGACGGCATCGAGGCGGCCAGGATTCTCACCGAAGAGCGCATCGCGCCCGTACTGCTCCTCACGGCCTATCACGAGCAGGACTTGGTACAGCGGGCCAAGGAAGCCGGCGTGGTGGGCTACGTGGTCAAGCCCTTCCGCGAGGCAGACCTGGCACCGGCCATCGAGATAGCCCTGGCGCGGTTTCAGGAGTTCCTGACGCTGGAGCGAGAGGTGAAGGACCTCCAGGAGGCTCTGGAGACCCGCAAGCTGGTGGATCGGGCCAAGGGCATCCTGATGGACACCAAGGGGATGACCGAGGCAGAGGCGTTCCGCAAGATTCAGAAGATGAGCATGGACACCCGCCGACCCATGAAGGAGATCGCCCGCGCCATCATCATCACTCACGAGGCCGAAAAGGGGTCAGGGTAGACCGATTTCGGCCAACCGGAGGTGCACTGTGGACGACTCTGCTCCCCGCCGGGCCCTCCACGAGGTTGTGGACCGGCTGCCCGAGAAGGACCTGGCCCTGGCCGGCAAGCTCCTGACCCCGCTCCTGGATGCAGACGCCAGGCCGGATGTCGGGCCGTTGGGCCGTTGGCTGGGCATGCAGTTCACCGCCTGGTCCCATGGTCGGTCTACTTGTGAACTGGACCTGGACGAGCGCTTCTGGAACCTCTACGGCATCGCCCACGGCAGCGTGGCCTACGCCCTGGCCGATTTCGGCATGGGCGCGGCCGTGACCAGCCTCCTGCAGCCGGGTCAGCGCTGCGTAACCATCGAAATCCACATGCACTATCTGGTCCCCGTCCGCCAGGCCCGCCTCATCTGCGACACCCACGTGGTTCACATGGGCAAACACGTGGCCTTCCTCAGCTCTGGGGTGCGCATGCGAAAGGGGGCCCTGGTCGCGCGCGCCACAGGTAGCTTTTTCATGCTGTCCGACGGGCACAATCAAAGCAACTTGCCAGAAGTTCTTTGCACTTTCTCCTCGCAGCAAAACGGCTATCAAGGGGCGTCCGCGTCTGTGCGACCCCTGTGCCGGGGACTGGCGCGCACAGGCTCGCCCCATCCAGCGGCTGTTGGACCCTGAAAAACAGGGCGGGGATGCCCCTCTGTAACGGTGGAGAAGTTCAAAGAACTTATGGTTACCTGCTAAGATGCGAATGATTAGACTCGGCCTGGCGCAGATAAACACCACGGTCGGTGACCTGGAAGGGAACCGACGCAAGATCGTGGCCTACATCGAGCGGGCGCGGGAGTTAGGGGTGGACGTGGTGGCGTTTCCCGAACTGGCCATCCCGGGCTACCCGCCGGAGGACCTGCTCCTGAAGACGGACTTCATTGAAGCCAACCTGGCCGCCCTGCGAGCCATCACCCCGGCTACCAAGGGCATCACGGCGGTGGTGGGCTTCGCCGACGCCGCTGATGACATCTACAACGCCGCAGCCGTGCTCCACGACGGCGAGTTGGCCGGGGTCTACCACAAGCAATACCTCCCCAACTACGGCGTGTTCGATGAGAACCGCTACTTCCAGGCCGGGCGTGAGGTCCCCGTCTTCGTGCGGGGTGAGGCGGTGTTCGGGGTCACCATCTGCGAGGACATCTGGTACCCGGCCGGCCCGGCCGAGCTGCAGGCCCTGGCCGGCGGTGCCGAGTTGCTCATCAACATCTCCTCGTCGCCCTACCACGCCAGCAAGGGGCACCATCGGGAGCGCATGATCGCCACCCGGGCCGCCGACAACGTGGCCGTGGTCGCCTACTGCAACCTGGTGGGTGGGCAGGATGAACTGGTATTTGACGGTCATAGCGTGGTTTACGGCGCGCGTGGGGAGCGGATTGCCCGGGGGCCGCAATTCCGCGAAGAGCTGGTGGTGGCCGACGTGGACCTGGATGAGGTGTTCCGCCGGCGCTTGCACGACCCCCGCCGGCGCAAGGAGAAGCGAGCCCTGCCGGCCGACGGCCTGGTCCGCCGGGTGCACCTGCCCGCCATTTCCGCCACCCAGCCAAAACCACCCGTGGAAACCACAGACGTGCCACTGCTTGATCCCCTGGCCGAAATCTACCAGGCTCTCATCCTGGGCACCCGGGACTACGTCCACAAGAACGGCTTCGATACCGTGGTCATCGGGATGTCCGGCGGGATTGATTCCTCCCTCACCACCGTCATCGCCGCTGATGCGCTGGGGCCTGATCACGTGGTGGGCGTGGCCATGCCCACGCGCTACTCCTCCTCCCACAGCCTGGAGGACGCCCGGCAGGTGGCGGAGAACCTGGGCATTCGCTTCCTGGTGATTCCGATTGATGACACCTTTCAATCCTACCTGGACATGCTGGCGGAAGTCTTCCAGGACACCCAGCCCGATGTGACCGAGGAGAACATCCAACCGCGCATCCGGGGCAACGTCCTCATGGCGTTGTCCAACAAGTTCGGCTGGATGGTGCTGACCACGGGGAACAAGAGCGAGGTGGCGGTGGGCTACGCGACGCTGTACGGGGATACAGCCGGCGGCTTCGCGGTCATCAAGGACATCCCCAAGACGATGGTTTACCAGCTGGCGCGCTACCGCAACACCTGGCGGGACGGCCCGGTGATCCCGGAGCGCGTGTTCACCAAGCCGCCTTCGGCCGAGTTGCGCCCCGATCAGAAGGACACCGATTCGCTACCACCCTATGAGCTGCTGGACCCGATCCTGCAGGCATACGTAGAGGAGGACAAGGGACTGGAGGAGATCGTGGCCCTGGGGTTTGACCGGGAGATGGTGCGGCAGGTGATCCGCATGGTGGACCGGAACGAGTACAAGCGCCGGCAGAGCCCGCCGGGGGTGAAGATCACCCACCGGGCGTTTGGGAAGGACCGGCGTCTGCCCATCACCAACCATTACACCCGGTGAGAGCAGCGCTCAGAAATCGCCACCCTTGTCCAGGAGCACATTGGGGTCGGCGACGCGAACCTCCTCGGCGATGCGGGGGCCACGCCGGTAGGCCTGGATGAGGGTGGTCCGGTCACCAGGGACTTCGGGTCGCTCTTACTCCAGGTAGACGAGCAGGGCCCGGCGGATCAACTCGCTGCGACTGAGCTTCAAGGCCTCCGCCAGCGCATCTACTTCCTCCAGCAAGGCAAAGGGCAACGAGAAGGTGACCCGCTGGACGCCGGTCGGTTTTGCCATGACTCCGCCTCCGTTTCGTCACCTCTCCCTTGAGGGAGGGGCAGGGAGAGGGTGAGACCTTGGTACGCTAGGCCGACAGGCTGCAATGCGAGTTGTTCGAGTGTGTGCGTTTCACCCCCACCCCGTCCCTCCCCCTCCAGGGGGAAGGAGCGTTGCACGCTGGCCTGGGTTAGCCAGGAGGCACCCGACGCCTGAACGGCGCGGGTTTCGACTACAGTTAAGTATAGCCGACTTGCTTCGGATGTCAACCGAGGTACGATGAGTGCCAGCACAAAGCTTCAGACGACCACGGTCAGCCCGGAGCGGCGGCAATTGGAGGCCCTGCGAGAGATCGGCCGGGCCATCAACGCCGCCTGGGATCTGGAGACCACCCTCAACCTCATCACCCAGCAGACGGCCCAGGTGATGGGGATGGATTCCTGCTCCATCTACCTCCTTGAGCCGGGGCAGGAGACCCTGGTCCTCAAGGCCACCACCGGGTTGGACCGGGAGGCCATCGGCCGGGCCCGGCTGCGGGTGGGCGAGGGCATCACCGGGTGGGCAGTGCAGGCCGGCCAGCCGCTCGCTGTCAGCGACGCCGCCAGCGACCCGCGCTTCAAGTATCTGCCCGAGACCGGCGAGAGCCGCTTCACCTCCCTCCTGGCCGTGCCCCTCATCAACCAGGGCCGGGTCATCGGCGCCATCAACGTGCAGACTGCCCCCTTTCACCACTACACCCAGGACGAGATCGAGCTCCTGTCCCTCATCGGCGACCTGGCGGCCGGTGCCCTGGAGAAGGCCATGCTCTACGAGGACCTGCGCCGGCGCATCGCCGAGCTGTCGGCCCTGGCCGAGGTCAGCCGCACGGTCATCTCCGACGCCTACCTGGAGGAGGTGCTGGGCCTGGTGGTGGAGCTGGCCGCGTCCATCATGCACGCCCGACAGTGCTCCCTGGTGCTGGTGGACGAGTCGGGCGAAGAGCTGGTCATCGAGGCGCAGCCCGGCCGGCCGGCCACCCGTCGCCGTCAGCCGCGCCGGGCGCCGGGCGAGGGTGTCACCGGCCACGTGATGCTCACCCGGCAGCCCCTGGTCGTGCCGGACGTCCGCGTTGATTCGCGCTACCGCGATCCGCAGCGGGCCCGGCGCCAGGGCCTGTGCTCCCTCCTGGCCGTGCCTCTCAGCGTGCGCGACCGGGTCATCGGTGCCATGCGCTGCTACACTGCCGAGCCTCACGACTTCACCCCCCAGGAGATTGCCCTGTTCATCACCCTGGCCAACCAGACCGCCCTGGCCATCGAGAACGCCAAGCTGACGGTCAAGGCAGCCGTGGTCCAGGAGATGCACCATCGCATCAAGAACAACCTGCAGACGGTGGCCATGCTGCTGCGCCTGCAGATGAGCGAGGCCGAGGCCGCCGGCGCCGGACGCATCATCTCCGAGAGCATCAACCGCATCCTCAGCATCGCCGCCGTCCACGAGATCCTGTCGCAAGAGGCCGTGGGGCTGGTGAACTTGCGCGAACTCACCCGGCGGGTGGCCGATGAGGTTGTGCGCACCATGGCCCGGCCGGGACAGAAGGTGACCGTCGACGTCAGCGGTGATCCCATCCTGTTGCCGTCTCAGCCGGCCACCGCTGCCGCCCTGGTGGTCAACGAGCTCATCCAGAACGCCATCGAGCACGGGTTCGGTGAGCGTGCCGAGGGTCGAATTGACATAAGCCTTCAGAAGGGGTCGCATGGCTGGGTGGTGGAGGTGCGGGATGATGGGGCCGGGCTGCCGGCCAGCTTCGATCAGGCGTTCGGCCGAGGCCTCAGTCCGAGGGCCAGGGAATCGAGCCTGGGGCTGGAAATCATCACCACGCTGGTGCGCGACGACCTGGGTGGGGAGTTCACCCTGCGGCGCGAGGATGGCGTGACCGTGGCGCGCGTGGAAGTGCGCCAGTCGGCGGGGTAGGCTGACCGTGGAAAGGCTGCGGGTGCTCATCGCCGAGGACGAGTCCATCATCCGCCTGGGGCTGAAGCGGGTGCTGGAGGAGATGGGGCACCGGGTGGTGGCGGCTGTGGCGGACGGGGAGGCGGCGGTGGAGATGGCCCGCCGGCTGCGCCCGGACCTAGCCATCCTGGACGTGCGCATGCCTAAGCTGGATGGGCTTAAGGCTGCCGAGGCCATGTTCGCCGAGCGCCCCTTGCCGATCATCCTCCTCACGGCCTACAGCGATCAGGCGACGGTAGCCCGCGCCCGGGAGGCGGCAGTGTTGGCCTACCTGGTGAAGCCCATCCGCGAGGACAACCTGAGGGCGGCCATCGAGCTGGTGCTGGCCCGCTTCGCCGAGCATCAGGCCCTGGCCGAGGAGCGGGAGAGCCTGGAGGAGGCCTTGGAGACCCGCGAGTTGGTGGAGCGAGCCAAGCTGGTGCTCATGGAGCGGGAGGGGCTGACAGAGGCGGAGGCCTTTCGGAGGATTCACCGGGCCAGCCGGTCGAAGCGCGTGCCCATGCGAGAGGTGGCCCGGGCGGTGCTCAACGGTTCAGCCACCTGAGCGCCTATCCAGAAACCGCTCAGCAGGGGCGTCCGCGTCTGTGCGACCCCTATGCCACGCCAGTCCCTGGCACAGGGGGGACTGGCGCGCACAGGCTCACCCCAGGGTGCGCGACGGCGTTGCCGTTGCCCGAGGAGGCCGGCGGATAGCGGGGTTCCCGGATAGGCTCTAAGTGCCTATCCGGAAACTGCTCAGGAGGGGCGTCCTCGCCCCATCGGACGGGGCGAGGACGCCGTCGGTTAGCGGGCTTTTCGGATAGACTCTAAATGTCCTGCCAAAGGCGCCAGTCACCTCCAGGGTGACTATCACCTGTTGCCCAGGGGCTCCAGCTTCTGGCCCTCGGGGGTGTCACGGACCTGCCAGCCCAGCTCGGCGATGCGCTCGCGGAGGGCATCGGCCGTCGCCCAGTCGCGCCGGGCGCGGGCTGCTGCTCGCTCCTGCACCAACGCCACAACCTCCGGCGACGGCTCCGGCCGGTCCTCAGCTTGCGCCAGCCTATGCGTGGCGACGACCTGCTGCCAAACCTCCGCCGGCAGGCCGGCTTCCGGTGCCGGGCACCGAAACTCCCCCAACTCGCCCATGCCGAAGACCTCCCCGCGCTCAAAGCGTTGCTCCTTGCCACCTTGTACCAGTGTCACACCCCCCTTGCCCATCACCTGGCAGGTCTCGGCCGCCGGGTCCATCACCAGCGCCGTGTGTTCATCAATCCCCAGTACCACGGCCTCGGACGGTAGCATCTCCAGCAATTGCTGGAAGCGACTCCGCCCCATGAAGCAGCGGCTGGTGTCCAGTTCCGGGCCGCCTTCGGCGTTGTTCCAGTGGGTGACGATGACCAGGGAGAGGCCGTAGGGGGTGAAGAAGCTCAGCCCTTCGTGCCAGTGGAGGTCCTCCCCGACCTTGTAGATTTCGTACACGGGCAGGGCGTGGGACCCGGCGGCGATGGCCGCAGCGCTGGCCAGGACGATGGCTGCTCCCAGCCGGTGCCGGGCCACGAGCATGTGCCAGGCCAGGCTGTCACGCAACTGGCGCACGGCGTAGGTGGGGCTGCCAGGTCCCATGAAGACCACGTTGGCCCGCAACAGGGGTTCCAGGATAGCGGGGTCGTCTGGGCTGAAGGGCGTACCGCGCTTACGGGCCGGGATCACGGTGACCTGGGGGCGGTAATTCTGCAGCCGGTGGTGCAGGAAGTTGGCCACCCTGCCGGCCACCCGGTCGGAGTTCAGCTCAAAGCCGGCGGGGGTCTCCAGCACGGCCACCCGGATGGGCGGCGAGAGACGCTGAAACAGCCAGTCGAACACCTTGCGACTGCTGCTGGCCGTCTCCCCTGAACTGATCAGGACGATCAATCCCGGTTGCTCAGACACCGTTCACCCTCTCGTTGGCAGCGTCCAGGGCTGCGACTTCGGGCCGTCAGGCGCCAGCCGGTGGCGCCGGCGTTCTATTCCGCCTAGTGGGCGTTCTTGGCACCTGGGATGGGCAGGGCACCCTTGCAGATGACCCGGTTTAGCGCCACCTGGGCGGACGTCTTGCCGCCGTGGGCCTGGCCGATCTCCCGCAACAGTCCGATCAGCGGCTGGATGCTCGCCAGGCGTTGGCGCGAAAGCGGCGCAACCCGGGCAGAGGGTTGTCGGGCGTGTACTTTCCGCAATGCCTAGGACCAGGTCTTTGGGCACAGCAACCCTCTACAAGGAGACCATCGACCCCACATTTCAGACGATCTTCACGGGGGAGTTCTTACCGTGACCGGGCTGGATCGAAGCAACAGCGGCAAGTAAATCCGCGGCTTGGACATCGCCCAGTCGTAGGCGAAGAGGTCGGCCAGGTACCGGTAGGCTTCGTCGGATTGCACCATGATGGCCAGCTCGCGGTTGACCTTGTGCGACACCTCGTTGCCGTTGATACTGCCCACGTGCACCCAGCCTCTCCCTCCGATCCACGCCAGCACCATCTTGTTGTGCAGCCCCTCGCCGGTGGGGTTGCCCAACCGCACCTCCAGGTCCAGACCTTCGGCCTGGGCGATGGCGTTCAGCTCGGCGAAAGTGGCGGCGTTGCTCATGGGGTCATCCGGGTCGTCGAAGTAACGGTCCAGGAGGATGCGCACGCTCGCCCCCCGGCGAGCAGCCGCGAGGTAAGCCTCCAGCCGGGGGTTCCGGTCGGCGGGGTCATCGGTCTCCCATCCCCAGCGCCGGCGCTCATAGAGCTGCTCGACGAGCAGCACGTCGCCAGGTCCCGCTCGCCCCACCAGCCCCAGCAACCCGTCCGCCTGGCGCAGGGCGTTCTCCGGCGCCTGGATCAGCTCGAATTCGAACACCCCCTCCAGCTCCAACGGCTCAGGCTTCTGCACTAGGTAGACGGATCCGCCGGAGGTGTAGACCGGGGTGAAATCAATGGGCGGCGCGCCGTAGAGGGGGTCACCCGCCATCCACGGGAAGATGTCGCGGTGATGGGCTTGGTCCAGGTCCGCCCGAAAGATGGCCTCGGCTCTGGCGACCAGTGACGGCGCGTCAGTCATCAGGTATACGCCCCGCCGGCCAGAGGTCCCATCGGACTTGTCGTCGTCCGGCGCTGCGCCATAGTTCAGGTTCTCCGATCCCACCAGGAGCGTATGGCCGTCAATGATGATGAACTTGGCGTGCTGCATGGCGTAGCGATCGTGACCGCCCCGCCGGTCGTTCACCATGTACCACACCTGTCCGCCGGCTTCCACGATCTGCTGGGTGACCCACTTCTGCTGGTCCTCGATCCCGCCGCTCGGTGCCCCTTCCAGCAAGATGGTTACCTGTACTCCGGCCTGCAACCGCTGGACGAGGACCTCTGCCAGGGCGGCGTTCTTGAAGGTGTAAGCCTCGATCTCGATGCGCTCCTGGGCCGCCTCGAAAGCGGCCTTCAGCGCGTCGAACAGATGATCCGGAGCGACCATGACGCTCAGGTGGGCGTGCTCGACGACGTGCAGGGGGAGGAAGAAGCGATCCAGGTCCCACCCGGGGTACTGCACCCGGCGGCCGTCTATGGGGTCGGCAGGATCCTGGGCCCAGTCGGCGGCGGTATCGGTGTCCGGCACGGGCAGCCCGGTGGCCTGATGGCGCTTGCGGTAGAGGATCTGGCCTTCCGCGGGGAAGCTGCGGGTAGGGTTGTAGGGCTGGATGGCGGGCCCGGACCAGCCCTCGATGCCGGTGTCGCCGTCCTCGTAAACTACCACGTCGTGGAGCGCTCCTTCCGCGTCACGGAGCACCAGCTCGTCGCCTGCGTTGGCGAACCTGGGGGCCGACCCACTCAGGTCGGGCACGGTCGGGTCCGAGTCGCCGCCGTACTCGAAATCGGGCGGGAAGCCGAACTCGTCGGCGAAGGCGGTGGCGGTCTGGGCAACCCAAACGTGTTGGCCGGGCTGCAGGGTGGCCGCCGGGAAGGTCACCGTGCGCCTCCGGCTGGTCAGGGTCCAGCCGGTGATGTCCGCCGGGGCCTGGCCCACATTCCACAGCTGGAAAGCTTCATCGGGCTCGCCCGTCAGGTAGGTATCGTAGTAGACGGCGGAGATGAGGACGTGGGGAGTGAGCGTGCCCGGGTTGGCAGTGACTCGTTGGCCAGCAAGGCCCAGGGCTACCAGCAGGGATGCAAGAAGGAGCCCGCGTCGCAATCTCACGGCAAAGTCCTGCGCGAGGTTTATAGCTTCTCAGCACGAGGGGGCGCTAGAGTAGCCACGCGTGCTGCCAGGTCGCCGATGCTGAAAGGCCGGCGCAGCAGGGCGACAACCGGCAACTCTGCCTCCGTCACTCGTTCCAGGTCGAAGGCACCGGCGCACAGCAGCACCCGCGTCGCCCGGCACAACTCCACCAGCCGGTCCAGTTCCTCCCTGTCCTGTCCCACTGCATCCACCACCGCCAGGTCGTGGGGCAGCCACCGGGCGGCCGCCAGGGCTTCGCGGACCGAGGGGAAGGCGGTCACCTCGTGGCCGGCCTCCTTCAGCTCCCCTTCGATCATGGCCCGCAGCAGGCCATCAGCCTGCACCAGAATCAACTTGCCCACTTTCGGCGCCTGCCACCGGGAGAACGAAGGCGAAGGTTGCACCACGCCCGTCCGGACCTGAGGTGGCCCAGATGTGCCCGCCATGGGCCTCCACCAGCTTCCGGGCAATGGCCAGGCCCAGCCCGGCGCCGCCTTCTGCTCGGGATCGCGACTTGTCCGCCCGCCAGAAACGCTCGAAGACGCGCTCCCGGTCCTCAGGAGGGATGCCTGGGCCGGAATCGGTGACACTGACAAGAAGGGCGGGAACTCGGGAGAACCCATGCGCCTGAAGTTCCCCGAAGCCCCCCGAAGTTCCCCGGAGTTCCCACCGTTGCTCAAGTCCCCTCGCTTCTACGCGTATTGTCCCCTTCGCCGGCGTATGCCGCAAGGCGTTGCTCAAGAGGTTCCGCAGGACCTGCTCGATGCGCCGGGGGTCTGCCGTCACTCGGGGCAAGTCCGGCGCCAGATGTACCTCCAGCCGGACGTCTTTTTCGGCGGCCTGGGCCTGAAAGGCCTGGACAGTGCGGGCCACCAGATCCGCCATGTCGGTGGGTTGGAGGTCCAGGCGGAGTTGCCCGGCGTCAGCCAGGGCCAGCTCCCGCAGGTCCTCCACCAGCCGGGCCAAGAGCAGCGTCTCCTGATGGACCGAGGCCAGGGACTCGCGGTTCAGGGGAAAGACCCCATCGAGTAGCGCCTCCAGATTGCCCTGGATGACGCTCAGCGGGGTGCGCAATTCGTGGGCGATGTCGGCGACCATGTCGCGGCGCAGGGCTTCGGCACGCTCCAGGCTCTCGGCCATGCGATTGAAGGACCGGGCCAGGTCACCGATTTCATCGTCGGAGCTGACTTGCACGCGCTGGCGGAGGTCGCCGCCGGCGATGTGTTCGGCGGCCCTGGTGAGGGCGCGGACCGGGGCGGTGACCTGGCGGACGATGAGCCCGGCCAACAAGAGGGCCATGAGGCCGGCGGCCAGCCCGGCCAGCAGGACGGCACGATTGACGCGGCTCAGGAAGTTGCGCTCCAGCGGCCCAAAGGTCGCTGTCATCCCACCCTCTACGATCAGGGTGCCGACCCGACGACCATCAACGGTGATGGGAACCCCCTCAGCCAGTTCGCCGTCCGACAGCCGGCCACCGACCCGGCGCCCGGCAGTATCCGCCACGACCCGGCCATTGGCGTCAGCCACGATGAGGCTCGAACTCATCATACCGGGCATCCCCATGCCCATCATGCCGGGCATCTCCATGCCCATCATGCCCCCCGGCCCGTGGCCCATCATCCCGCCGGTGCCGACCAGCGCTGCGGACAGCCCTTGCCAACTGCCGTTGCTCGCGTAGTACCGGGCCAGGGCATCGGCCATGTCACCAGCTTCGACCATGGCGCCGCGGAACATAAAGTGACGCAGCTCGGTGACTGTGGCCCGGTTGGCTGCCCAATACACCACTCCCAGGGCCACCATGACCACCAGAGCGAAGGCGACGATGAGTTTGGCGGACAAGGATAAACGCATGACCATCACTCGCAGGTGTTTGGGGCATCTGCTAACTCGTTGTTGCCCGGTTAGTTGCGGCGGTGCAGGTTGCTAGGACCCTATCCGCGAACCGCTCAGGAGGGGCGTCCGCGTCTGTGCGACCCCTGTGCCACGCCAGTCCCTGGCACAGGGGGGACTGGCGCGCCCAGGCTCTCCCCGTCTGAGATGTCAGAAACCGCAGAAGGCGGGGCGAGGACGCCCCTCCGCAGCAGTCATGACTGCTCAAGGAACCGATATCCCACCCCGTACACTGTCTCTATGTAGGTGGGGTGTTTGGGGTCGTCGTTCAGCTTGGCCCGCAGGTTCTTGATATGGGCGTCAATAGTCCGCTCGTAGGCTACGTAGGTCTCGCCCAGCGCCAGGTCCATGAGCTGGGCGCGGGTGAAGGCCCGGCCTGGCTCACGAGCCAGCACGGCCAGCACGTTGAACTCGGTGGGGGTCAGCTCGACCGGCTTGCCAGCCCGTGTCACGGTGTGTCGGGTGAGGTCAATCACCAGGTCGCCGGCCGTGATTATATCCGGCGCAGCCGGCTCCGCTCCCTGGGTGCGCCGCAACACCGCCCGCACCCGGGCCACCACCTCCCGAGGGCTGAAGGGCTTGGTGATGTAGTCGTCGGCGCCCAGCTCCAGCCCGATGAGCCGGTCGGTCTCCTCCACCCGGGCGGTGAGCATGATGATGGGCACATTGGACTCGCGGCGCATGATGCGCGCCACGTCCAGGCCGTCAATTCGCGGCAACATCAGGTCCAGGACGACCAGATGGGGCCGCTCGTGGCGGAAGATGGTGAGGGCCTCCTGGCCATCGTAGGCCGTGACCACGCGGAAGCCGGCCTGTTCCAGATAAGCTTTGACCAGCTTGACGATTTTGCGCTCGTCGTCTACGACTAGAATCTTCTTGCTCATGAATTGGCACTCCGCCGGCAGTTTAGCACGGTTGCCGGGTGGTGTCAAACAGGATCCCGTTGTGGAGCAACCGCAGGTGATCGTAGGGGCAAGGCTTACCCCGCCTCAGGGCGACCGCCAGGAGTAGGGATGCCGGGGCGGGCTTCACCTCACCCCGGCATCCCTTGCTACGCTACGTCCTGATCCTACTCGATTTCCTAACGCCCCATCATGAACGCCCGGCTGCCGCGCCGACCCCACCCGGAGGACTGGCCCGTGTCGAACATCGGGCAATCCTCGTCGGGCCCATGCTCACCCAGACCCGGCTCGCTGATGTGCTCGGCGACCTCCTCGGCCATGTGGTCCAGCATCAGGTTGGCCTGCTCCTGGGTCAGCCACCCCGTCCTCACTGCCTGCTGCAAGGCCGCCTGGTGCTTGGCCAGGAAGGCGTCTATGATGGTTTGGGGTTCAATCCCGCGTTCATCGGCCAGATCGGCGATGGACTGGCCAGCCTGCAGCTCTGAGATCAGGTCCGCCGGCTCCATCCCCAGCACGTCGGCCGCCACCTGGATCAGGCCGGCGCCGTGCATCCCCCAACCGGCACCCATCATTGGGCCGTGGCCCCAACCGAAGCCCATCATGGCGCCTTGACCCCAGCCCGGTCCCATCATCGGGCTGTAACCCCAATGCGGTGCCATCATGCCGCCCCAGGGAGGTGTCCAACCTCCATCGTCCTGTGGTGGTGTCCACCAGGGCCCTTGGGCAACAGCTACCGTAGTACCGGCCACGATCAGCACGCCAACCAATGCCACAACTCCCAACACAACTTGCCAACGGTTTGACATCTCGTTACCTCCTGTATTAACCTGGAAACACCAGGTGGTCTTGATTTGCGCCTGTAGGATAGCCGAAAGTTGTGAAGGAGTTGTGAAGATGTTGTGGGGGTCTCGTGAAAGATAGGCGTGTGGATCACGAGGACTGCTTCCAGGCTGAAGCATCTTGCCGCCGGGTGCAAGAAGCCACCCCTGGATTGTGAGCAACTAAAGCCGGCCCCGACCTGGGTCATCCGGATTGGCTGCGTCAAAGGATGGTTAGATCAGCGGAGGGAGCTTGCTGTTGAGCTCGTTGCCGTGCCAGTTCACGCAGCCTTTGTACAGCTTGCGAGGGATGTAGGTCTTGTTCCTGGCGTTGGCGTTCTATATCCTGTTCTACCGCTTGCAAGTACGCCTCAACCTGCTCGCGATTATGTTAGTGTGGCGTAAACCTGTTCCAGGGACAGAGTACGATAACGTGAGGCAATCTGTTTGGGGAACAAACCCAAGTCCAGATAGTCCCACAGGATGGTTTCAATACCCACGCGAGTGCCCTTCACCCGAATGTCGTTTGGCGCCAGGAAATCAAAATGGTGAGCGTCAAATCCGGAAACCGCTCAGGAGGGGCGTCCGCGTCTGTGCGACGCACAGGCTCGCCCCGGGGTGCGCGACGGCATTGCCGTCGCCCGAGGATGCCGTCGGATAGCGGGGTTTCCGGATAGGTTCTAATGAGGCTATGCCGCCCTCAAGCGAACTGCAAACCAAACTCTGAGCCTCGCCGAAGTGTGCCGGACGGTTGCCGGTTTGCAGGTCAGGTGGCCTGGCCGGCTGCCGACAGGATAACGGCGACAAGGTCCTCCGGGGTCAAGCCGGGGGATTGAATGCTCAGTGAGCGGTAAACGCCTGTGAGATGCGCTGTGAGGGTCTGGGGGTCGGCGGGCAGGCCACGGACGGCTTGCTCCAGGCTGCCGAGGGCCGACGCCGGTAGCAGCGTGAAGTCGCCGGAGATGCTCACGTCGTCAATGCGGTCGCGGCGCAGCCGGACGGTGACGCGGATCAGGCCGCCGGGCGCTTTGTGGGCTGCCTCAACCACGCGCACGTCCTCGTGGATCTTGATCCCGGCTTGCCGCCGTCCGCCCCTCTGGTACAGCCATTCGTCAGAGACGAAGCGCGCATCGAGCCGGCGTGCAGCGGCCTCCTCCTCGGCTGTCCACTCGCCAGGGACGATCTTGACTCCCAACGCCTCCACGCAGTGGGACAGGTACAACTCCTTGACCTCCTGCCGGTCGGGCACCTGCCCCAGCTCCTCCTCCATGGTGGTCATGTACTGCTCCAGGCTCTGGAAGACCTTGTCGCGCATCTTCTCCGAGGGCACCTTGAGCACGCGGGCCATGGTGGCCTTGTCGAAGGTGAACATGAGGCTCCCGACGACCACATCGGCCTGGCCAATTTGAGCAGCGCCCGTACCGCCAATCTTCTTGCCCCTGACGTGGATGTCGTTGATGGGACGGTGGTAGGCCGGGATGCCCAGGGAGCGATACGTCTCCACAAGGGGGCGGATGTAGAGGGCGAAGCGTTCGTCCAAGGCGCGGGGCAGTCGGCCCGTGTGAAAAACCCACTGGACGAAGAGTTGACCATTATCCAGGTACACCGCCCCGCCACCTACCTCGCGGCGAAAGACGGGCAGGCCGTGAGCGCGGCAGTAGTCCAGATCCACCTCGCGCTCCAGGTCCTGATGATAGCCTATGCACACGTAGGGCTCCGATGGCGACACCAGGATGATGGTATCCGGGGTGTCCTCGGTCATGGCGTAGGCCACGGCGTGATAGGCCGTCTGCGAGCGCAGGGCGGAAACGTGCCCCAGGTCCAGCAAGCGCATGCGAGCCATGGCAATGCTCCATAGAGCTTTGGACAAAGTCCAGGAAACCTGGTGTCTCCTGCCGAGAAACCGGGTTTACGATCGTCAAATCCGGCGGGTAGCTCATAGCTAGTGGCTTGAACGACGGGCTGAGCTCATAGCGAGACTTAAAACCCGTCCGGAAAACCCCGCCAAGGACTGGCGTGGCACAGGGGTGCCACAGACGCCCCTCCTGAGCGGTTTCCGGATAGGCACTTATGCCCGTGTTGTCCATTATGGCCAGGCATGCTATAATGCCCCTGCCTGCCGGAGACGGGCAGAAGCCCCCGTCGTCCCACGATGACGCGTAACGAGCCCGCGGCTAGCCCTGGCCGAGAATCTCCAGGAACTGCCGCACTACCCGGGCGGTGAAGCCCCAAATGGTGTACCGCCCGTAGTCGTAGAAGGGGACCAGCATGGGGCGTCCCCTGTGGATCCAGTCCTCGAGCCGCAAGTTGCTCGGATCGCGGAAGAAGTCCAGCGGGACGCCGAAGAGTTGGGCGATCTCGCCGGAGTTGGGCTTGAAGTCGTAGGGGTAGGGGATGATGCCGACGAAGGGTGTGACGATGAAGTCGGTGACGGTGGGGGCGTCGTCCAGTTCGCCCAGCACCTCCACATCCTCCGGGCGCACGCCGATCTCCTCGTAAGTCTCGCGCAGGGCGGTGTGCAGAGGGCTGGGGTCGTCGGGGTCGCAGGCGCCGCCCGGGAAGGCCACCTGCCCTTTGTGATGCTCCACTTTGTCGGTGCGCAGGGTGAACAGCAGGTGCCACACCCCGCGGTCCTGATACAGAGGCACGAGGACGGCCGCCCGGGTGAAGCCCTCCCCGTCGAGCGACGACTTCTTGCGCCGGGCCAGAACCTGACGCACGTGAGCCTTGAAATCTACGTCGGCGTTCATGGTGCAAATCATAGCGCCAACGTGTTTGCTTGTCAAATTCGCAGGAGGACAGGGTGAGCATCGTGGATGCGCTGCTGGACAGCCTGACGCAGAATCCCCCCGTGCAGGACGTGTGGGTGGGCTTGCACTGGACGGTGGTGGTCCTGGAAGGGCAGCCGGGTGGGCCACCGCGCTGCGGCATGGCCGCTAGCGTGCAGGCCGAAGATCGGCCTCACGGCTACCGCAGGATTCGCGACGCCGGCCGGCTGCACCAGCTCTCGGCTCGCGAGCTGGCGGAATACGTGCGCTCGGACTATCCGCCGGAGGCCAGCATCGGCTTGGCGGCGATCAACGCCTTGGTGGAGCCAGACCTGAGCCGCTGCGTGGAGCTGAACGCCGGCGACTTCCTGATCGAGAAAGGGCGAGGCAAACACGTGGCCCTGGTGGGGCACTTCCCCTTCATCCCGGCGCTGCGCCAGGCCGCCCGCAGGCTGTGGGTGCTGGAGATGGCGCCGCTGCCGGACGAGTTCCCCGCCGAGGCGGCCCCGGAGGTCATCCCCCAGGCTGACTTGGTGGCCATCACGGGCTCCACCTTCATCAACCACACCATTGATGAGCTCCTGTCGCTGTGCCGGCCGGACGCGCTGGTCCTCGTCCTCGGCCCGAGCACGCCCCTGGCCCCTGTGCTCTTCGACCACGGGGTGGATGTGCTCTCGGGGGTGCAGGTGGTGGATCCGGCGGCGGTGCTGCGCACGGTCAGCCAGGGGGCCGGTTTCCGGCAGGTGGAGGGCGTGCGCCTGCTTACCATGGCTCGGGATCCGGGGACGATATGAGCCACATAAGCACGCAGAAGCTCACAGACGCATAGTCTGTGTCCTTCTGTGGTCCAATCCCAACAAGAGAGGGGCGCGCTCGGCCCTGAGCACGCCCCTCGTCCCTTGGGGGCCACCGTGCTACGTCCCGTCTGCGGTTGGTTGCACATGAGCTAGTCGAGGCTCGCAGAGGGACGCTGCGCCGGGAGGCTGCGTCTGGTAGAACCGTTGCGGCCCCGCAGGTAGTCAATCATGGGCTGGGTCACCAACGGCACCACGTCCCCGATCATGTGCGGCATCAGGTTGTCCATGACCTTTGGCATCAACTCCGGCATCTGCTCCCGCATGTAGTCCGGCATGGGGATCCGCTCTGCCACGCGCTCCAGCATGACCGGCATCACCTTGGGCATCATCATGGGCAGCAGCCTGGGGAACAGGATCGGGAACATGGGCTTCATCAGCTCCAGCGTCCCCGGGATCTTGCCCATGAGCCGCATCATGGGCCCCATGCCAAAGGGCATGGCGTCAATCAACTCCGGCCACATGGTGCCCATGAGGTCGGCGAAGCCCTGAGGCGTCATCAGCGCAATCATGGCCTCGAAGACGGCCCACTGGCGCTGCACCTCGGGATTGGGGTCGGGGAACTGGTAGCCCAGGGCCGAGGCTGCGAAGCGCGCCAGGTCCACCACCTCGATGGGCACGTTCTTCTTGTCCGCCGTGACGCGGAGCTGGAACTCGCAGCACGGACAGAGGGCCAGGATCTTCTCCGCGCCGGCTTCCAGCGCTTCATCCAGGCGCACCTTGCCCACGTCGGCGGCCACCGGCGGGTCCTTGATCAGGGTGAGCACCGATCCGCAGCAGTGGGCATTCTCCCGGTTGTGGCTCATCTCCACCAAGCGCACGTTGGGGACGGCCTGGATGAGCTGACGCGGCGGCTCGTACACGCCGGACACCCGCCCCATGTGGCAGGAGTCGTGCCAGGTGACGGTGACCGGCTGGCGGCCATCCTCCGGGAACCTGAAGTCGCCGGCCTGAATCCTCTCCGCCACCACCTCGCTGTAGTGCCGGGTGGTTATGTCGTACTCGATGCCCAGCTTCTTCGCCCACATGGGGTAGACCTGCCGCCACATCATGTCGCAGGCTGGGCAGGAGGTGATCACCGTCTCGGCGCCGGCCTCCTTGATGGCCTGGATGTTCCGCTTCATGGTCTCGGCGAACAGGTCCCACTTGCCGGCCACCAACATCGGGGTGGCGCAGCAGGACTCCTTCTCGCCCAGGTAGGTGAAGTCCACGCCGGCCGCGTCCAGCAAGCGCACGCTGGCCATGCCGATGTCGTGCTCCACGTAAGAGGCAGTGCAGCCGGCGAAGTATACGTTCTTCGACGTGTGCTGTGGACCATGCTTCTCCAGCAGGTCCTCCGGGAACCAGGCCGCGCGGTCCTTCCGATAGCCGGCCCAGATGTCGCCTTCCTTGGCCAAAGCCGCGGCCATCATCTCGAAGGGTGGGAAGGTCATCTTCTTGTCTTCGTTCACCAGCTTGTCGCGCAATTTCATCCACGACGACTCGATGGGCAGGGCCGCCGAGCAGCGCCGG
>FWPU01006731.1_pt1 | contig 22423 bp, 28 predicted proteins | sample 2228361 | NCBI WGS metagenome assembly FWPU01 (sample SAMEA103939777, study PRJEB20133) | metagenome
TTGGCCGGGCTGAAGCATGGACGGGGCTCGCTAATCCGGCCCGGCGGCTCTTCATCGCTTTCTCGTGATCGCTGCCGCCGGAGAATGCCCTCCCATCGCTTTCACTGCCGATTTCGTTGGGATTTGAGGCCCCGACCGGTGTTTCGAAGCAGGTGAGCCCCTATCGGGGGATTCTGCAAGGCGCAGGCCCCTTTTACTGATCCGGCTCTTCAGGAAGTCGTGTGGGTCTGTTCTTTTTCCCTCTCCCTTGAGGGGAGAGGGGAGGGTGCGGTGAGGCCGAACATCGGAGTTGGGGGACAAGACGGTGATGCCCATGGAGGCCCACGACGTTTAACAGTCAACGCCCCATGCCGATGTCCCCCTCACCCGCACCCTCTCCCTCGCCAAACGGGGGCGAGGGATGTCCCGGAGTTCTCTACCCGCACAACATCCGGAAGAGCCACTTATCTTCGGTATACCACCTCGACGCGCTCGAGAAATTCCAGCAGGGCGCCAGCGTGCCGGCGGATCTCCCCGGTGTCGCGTTGCGCCGAGGCTTGTTCCAGCGCCGTTCCGATCTCGCTGATGGGGTGGAAACCGTACCCTCCGCCGTCGCCTCTCATCCGGTGGCCCAAAAGACGGATCTCTTCGAAATCTCCTCGTTCGAGTGCCGCCTCGATGGAGGCGAAATCCTTGCGCCTGTTCTCAAGAAACCGGGGCACGAGGGGTTCCAGGTCGGGGTCCAGGCGGACCACGATTTTCTCTTTGGGGATCGGGTTGTGCCGGATCATGTCACGTCGCGTCCTCCGTGCGCCGCCAGCATGTCGAGCAGCGTCGACTTCCTGATCGGTTTTGTCAGGTGAGCGGTGCAGCCCGCCTCGAAAATCTTCGCCGCTTCCTCTTTGAGCGCCAATGCCGTGAGCGCGACGATCGGCGTCTCGGGAAGGCGCTGCTCCCGTTCCCATTGGCGAATCGCGCGGGTGGCGGCATAGCCGTCCATCACGGGCATCTGCATATCCATCAGCACCAGATCGTAGCGACCCGCCTTGAACAGATCGACGCCGATCTGCCCGTTCTCCGCCACGTCCAGCTTGTGCGGAGTGGGCTTCAAATACGATTGGATCAGAAGCTGGTTGTCGGGCGAGTCTTCGACGAGCAGGATGCGCAGCGAATCGGCGGGTGTTGCAGGTGCGGCCGGAGACGGGTCGGGAGGCGCGAGTGACAGACCCTTGGTTCGGCCGAGCGCGATGCTGATGGTTTGGAGCAGGTCCGATCGCCTGATCGGTTTCACCAGATATCCGCCGAGTCCCAGTTCATAGGTGCGCGCGATATCGTCGGCCCATCGATCGGAGGCCAACATAATGGTCGTCAATCCCTCGAGAGGCGGCATACTTTTGACACGTTCAGCGACCTCGAATCCGCTCATGTCGGGCATGCGGCAGTCCAGCAGCAGGATCTGGAAAGGGCTGCCGGCGTCGGCGGCTCGCCGGAGCTCAGCCAGGGCCTGCTCGCCGCTCCCGGCTTCCGTCACAACGGCGCCCCACGCCGTCAAGGTTTCGCGCAGGATCAGCCGGTTGGTCGGATGATCGTCGACCACCAGCGTCCGGAGACCGGCCAGATCGTGGGCGACGGACGGTTTGGGTCTCGACGGCTGCGGTGGTGCGGAGAGCCGGACCACGCAATGGAACGTGCTGCCTTGGCCTTCGGTGCTCTCGGCCCAGAGTCTCCCGCCCATCAGTTTGGCGAGATGCCTGGAGATGGAAAGGCCCAACCCGGTTCCCCCGTATTGGCGTGCGATGGATGTATGGGCCTGGGTGAAGCTTTCAAAGATGGCCTCGAGCTTGTCCTTGGGGATGCCGATGCCGGTGTCGGTGACGGAGAAGCGGATCGCGCCGAGCCGGTTGATTTCAGGATCGTTGAGGATGCGGACGACGACGGAGCCGTGTTCCGTAAACTTGATGGCGTTGCCGATCAGGTTAACCAGGATCTGATGCAGGCGATTCGGATCGCCGACCAGACGACAGGGCACGTCGGGGGAAACGTGGCAGGCCAGCTCCAAGCCTTTCTCGTTGGCGCGCATCGCCAGGATCTCGATGGCTTTGTCGATCAGTTCGAAGAGATCGAACTCGATCGCCTCCAGCTCCAGATGGCCGGCCTCGATCTTCGAAAGATCGAGGATGTCGTTGATGAGCGATAGGAGATTGCCGCCGGCCCGCCTGAAAATGCGGACGTATTTTCGTTGATCCGGGGTCAATTGCGTGTCCCACAGTAAATCGGCCATGCCGATGATGGCGTTCATCGGGGTCCTGATCTCGTGGCTCATGCTGGCCAAAAACTCGCTCTTGGCCCGATTCGCCACTTCGGCGGCTTCCTTGGCGATCCGCAGCGCCTGTTCCGCTTCTCGCCGCTCGATCGCTTCCATGGCGAGTGTGGCGATGGTCGCCAGGGAACTGGCGAACTGTTCTTCTTCGGTGGTCCACTGACGGGGGCCGCCGACGTGTTCATGGCGAAGCACCCCGACGACCCGCCCCTTTCGACGGATCGGCGCATCCATCATGGCGCCGATACCGAGCGGTTTCAGATAGGACTGGGAAAACTCCCGGGTCCGGACGTCCTGATGCGCGTCATGAGCGGCTAACGCGCGGTCTTCGTGTTCCAACGCCGAAAAGTACCCCGGATAATCGCGTGCGGACAGGATGGCTCCGGAGGAGTGGCGATCGTGCCGCAGTTCGTACAGATCGCACAGCCGAATGCTCGAACGAGTGTCATCGTACAACCAGATGCTGGTCCGCTCGACTCCCAACGTGCGGCATCCGGTCCGGGTGACGGCCTGAAACGCTTGCGCGATGTCTGCGCCGTTGACGGCCTCGCTCTTGGCCAATTCAAGCAGCGCGTGTTGGTGCTGCTGCAAGCTGGCGACCCGTTGCTGCTCGATCAGTTCGGCTCGTTTTCGCTCCGAGATGTCGCGGGTGATTTCGACGTAACAAACCGGCGAACCGGCGGGGTTGCGGATGGCAAACAGCGATACCTCGAAGGTTTTCTCGATCCCGTCTTTCGTGCACCCGCCTACTTCACCGCGATAAACTCCTACAGTCTCCAGCCGCTTGAGGATGGCGGCGAACGCTTCCGGTCCCAGGACGGCCGCGAGGGTCTTGCCGACCAATTCGTGGTCGGCGTATCCGGTCAATGCGGCGTGCGCGGCATTCTGGTAGGTCAAGCGCCCTTGCCGGTCGAGAATCGCGATCGCGTCCTCGGCGTGCGTAATGATCTCCCGGTAGAGACGGAGATTGTCCTCGCTCCGCATGCGCTCGATTTCCGCCGCGGCCCGGGAAGCAAAGACTTTCAGGATCGGGGTGATGCGGTGTTCGCCGTCGATGGGCTTGTCGTCCATAATGCCGAGGTGCCCGATCGTGCGGCCGGACCGGTCGACCATGGCGATTCCCAGATAACTTTCGACCCCGAGATCGGCCAAAAACTTGTCGCTGGGAAACGCTTCCCGCACCGAATTCCGGTAATAGGCCTTGCCGTGTTTGACGACGTTCTCGCAGGGGGTCCTGGTCGCGTCGTATTCAACCGGGGAGCCGGGCCTGTCACCCATCCAGGAGACCAGGGTGCGCATCCATGACGATTCGCCGCCCACCAGCTCCGTTACAAATACGTATTTGACGCCGAGCGCGCGCGCGATCTGCCGGACGAGCGCGGACAAGAACTCGTTCCCGGTCACGGAGGCGGTTCCTTCCACCACCGCCCGTTGCACCCGGTCCGTCCACTCTTTCTCGGCGGCGTCGAGGCCGTCGTTGTCTCGCTTTCGTTTGGGGCGGTCCCCGCCCGGCTTCGCAGTGGGCCGACCCGGCTCCGCGTCGCGCGACCGAACGAGCGATGCGAATTCGGCGGACACCCTGCGCAAGGCTTCTTCGGCTCGCTTGCGGGCGGCCCGTTCGAGCCGCAACGCTTCCCTGAGGCGATCGGAAAGCGTCGCGCGTTTCGGTGTTCGTTTCGAGCGGGCAGGGGTTACTTTTCTGGCCATCGTCCCGATTTCACGGTTTTCGTTCGTGCACGCCGATCGGCGTCTTGCCCGGAGCCCGCCCCGCCGGAGGCTGTTCCCCGGGCGCCGCGCTCACGAAACACGGGATTCGCGCGGGACGCCGAAACGACTCACACGCCCGCAGGCACGCAAGCTGTCGGGAGAGGACGGCGGGACATCGTCGGGCAGGGCGGTGAGACATCGGTGATTCGCGATCGGCACAAACCTGACGGCTCCGGTTCATGCAGGATCAGTCTTTGTGCGAGTCCTCCACCAATGAGAGGAGGTGTGCCTGTTTGGTGCGGTTGCGGCCTTCCTGTTTCGCCTGGTACAGCGCTTGGTCGGCCGCCCTGATCAGGTCGGTCGGCGACGCTGCGCGCGTGGGGATCGTGCTCGCGACGCCCAGACTGATGGTGACCTGCTCCCCGGTCGAATGAGCGATCCCCGCCGTTTCGATCTTCCGCCGCAGCGTTTCGGCCACCTGGACGGCTCCGTCCGCATTGGTGCCCGGGAGCACGACGACGAATTCGTCTCCGCCGTAGCGGGCGACCAGATCGCCCGGCCGGTTGACTGCGCTGGAAATGACGCTGGCGACCTGCTTCAGGCACTCATCCCCGGCCTGATGGCCGTTGCTGTCGTTGTAATATTTGAATCGATCGATATCGAGCATGATCAGGGAGAGCGGGGTCGCATCGCGTGCGGCGCGCCGCCATTCCTGGTCCAGGAAATCGTCGAAGTGACGCCGGTTCGTGATGCCGGTCAGGCCGTCCAGGCAGGAGAGGCGGAGCAGCATCTGGTTGGCTTCCTGGAGCTGGCGCATCACTTCGAGCAGTTCCTGTTCGCGCGCGCGGCGGCGGTCGATCTCGTGGACCAACCGCAGGACCGAACGAACGCGCGTGAGCAGTTCGACCTTGTTGATCGGTTTCCCGATATAATCCATCGCGCCGGCTGCAAACGCCAACTGGAGGTCGACCGGATCGGACTTCACCGTCACCATGATGATGGGGATGTCGCGCAGCCGTTCGACCGCTTTGATTTGGCGGCACGCCTCGATGCCGTTCATCTGCGGCATCATAATGTCCATCAGGATCAGATCGACACGGGCGACGGTCTGTCTTCCGCCGTCCAATCCGAGGTGGTGGAACGCGGAGGCCGCCGAGTCGGCCACGATGATGTCTTCATACCCGGCCGCGGTCAGGATCGACTGCAGGAGGAGACGGTCGTCCGGGGAGTCGTCAACGATCAAAATGCCCATCGAGGCACCTTATTCCGTGAAGTCGTCTTACGTAGGAACGTCCACCGAGGCGGATGGTAGCAGTTAGGGTTCATAAACACCAGGATAAAGCTTCTTGATGCAGGGGGTGCAGAGTCCGTGACTGAACTCGGCTTCCGAATGCTCCTGCAGGTATTCCTCCAATTGCTGCCACGATCCGAGGTCGTTCCGAATCTTCTTGCATGATGCGCAGATCGGGATCAGGCCGCGCAGAGTCTTCACCTCCCGGAGCGCCCGCTGCAGCTCCTCGTTGCTGGCTTGGAGTTCTCGTTCCCTGGCCTTCCGGCAGTCCATCTCGCGTTTCAGAGCGAGCGCCGATGAAACCCTGGCCAGCAGTTCGACGGTGTTGACCGGTTTGTTGATGTAATCGATCGCGCCCGCGGCGAACGCCTCTTTGAGAGTCGACGGGTCGTTCTTGGCGGTCACTATGATGACCGGGATGTCCTGCAGGTATTGTTGGGCCTTGATCAAACGGCAGGCGGCCACTCCGTCGATTTCCGGCATGAGATAGTCCATGAGAATCAGATCGACGGCCGGAGGGTGGGGCCCGGACGACTCGGTCAACTGTTCCAACGCCGCTGCGGCCGATTCGGCCGTCACCACGTCGGGATAGCCGGCCCTGTGGAGGATGGTCTGGAGCAAAAAACGTTGGTCCTGGGAGTCATCCACGATCAGAATGCTCATGCGCGCGACTGCTCTCTGGACATGACCGGGGAACGCAATGAGGCCGGTGAAGCGGCGCTGGATCCGAGTGAAGGGCACCGGGCGTCCGGGGTTCCGGACCGCCCGACTCGCTCAAGTCGCAGTAACAAGTATAGCAGGTACACTGCGGGGCTAGCGAAGTCTCAACCGGACCAGGTCGCTGATCAACTTCCCATCGACGGCTTGGCCGGCCAAGCGAGCCATGACGGTTTTCATGACAGTTCCCATGTCTTTCGTCGAAGTCGCGCCTGTTTCTTGGACGACGGCATCGATGATCTGAGAAACTTCCTCCGTCGTAAGCGCGCGAGGGAGATAACTTTGGATGATCGCGATTTCCTTGAGTTCCTTGCTGGCCAAGTCTTCCCGCCTGGCCTTGTCGTATTGTTCGGCGGCTTCTTTGCGTTGCTTGATCAACGAGGTCATGACGCGGGTCATTTCCGCGTCGTCCAGGTGTTTCTTGAGTTCCAGTTCCTTGTTCGTCACCGCGGCCTTGATCATGCGGATGACGTCCATACGGAGCTGATCCTTGGCCTTCATGGCGTGTTTCAGGTCTTCGGCGAGACGGTCGTGAAGCGACATGGGGCTCCTCGTTGGCTGTCGGTCCGTAGAAATCGCCGGCCTGGTCGACAAAGGCAGAATAGCCCGGCGCTCCGATTCCGTCAATCGGTCGACCACGACGGTCTTCGGCCCTGCGCCGGAAGACGCTCCGCCGGCTTCGCGCATCGTCACAGAGAACGTCGCGCCAGGCGTCATGGTTTTCCGTTCAGAAGGGGAGTAAGATGTATATCGGTTATCATATCTTGCGGTCGTGGCGGGCTGGAAAGATCGATCAGCAAAGGGGCGCGCGCCATGGCTCGGTCGCCGACACTGGCAGGCTTGCTCCCGGGTACGATCGTGTTCGCGCTGATCGGATGCCAGACGCCCGTGCCGCCCGCTGCACCGGTTCCTTCCACCGACGCGGTGTTGCCTCCTTCGTTCGTCGTCCCGATCGACGTCCAGCGGTTGGCCGTCTTGTATCCGAAGACGGCCAACCGCGAGTTGATGGAAGCCTATTTGCGTCTGGAGGGCGCGGCGTTTCAGCTCAAAGCGCAGCGTCCGTCCCTCAGAATCATCGAGCGATTCCACCTCGCGACGGTGCTGGGCGAGCAACGGTTTCAGTTGGGAGGGGCGGTGTCCGAAGAGTCGGCCATCCGCCTCGGCCGGTTGCTGGGCGTGGACAGCGTGCTGATTTATCGCATCGAGGGCCCCACGCTGAGAGAGCGGCTCTGGGCCAGGCACCATGAGGATCTGCCGCCCTACACGGTGACGAGCAAGATCATCCGGGTCGAGAGCGCGGAAGTCGTGTTTCACAACGTCGTGACGGCGCGGGTGGAGCAGCCCGATGGCTGGAGTTTAGCGTCGGGCGATTCGCAGGATTTCCAGCGGTTGACTCGGGCCGCTTTGGAACGGGGCATAGCCGAAACGGTGGCAAATCTCCGGCTGGCGTTTCAGTAGGCGGGCCGGTCGGTTCATCCCATCGTGAACAACGAAAAGGAGGGTCGCTCATGAAAGGAGGCGCGCGCGGGTGGGCGCGGAAGATCGGGGCGGCGGTGCTATCGCTCGGTGTGTGTCTTTGGTGGACGGCATGTGCGAGCGAACATCCGAAGGGGCCCATTCAGCCGACGCCGCAACAGGTCCGCGGCAACGCCGATCGGGCCTTTGAGAAACTGAAACAGGAGGAGCACGAACGATCCGGAGGCGGCGAGTCGATGCCGCGGTAGGCGCCATTCTCGACGGAGTCCGGTCGCCGTCAGGCGTGCAAACGTTTTCCGCTGAAGAGCTGAGTGAGCGGCTTGATCAGTGAAAGTCCCCGGACCAGCCGGCTCGGGGAGATGAGTTCGACGGCGCGCGGTTCACGGAAGGTATTGAGCAGGCCGGCGGAGACCGCCAGCCTGAGCAAGCCGGAAATCAGGAACACGATTGGAAGGTTGGAAACCGGATGAAGCTCCAAGGGCAGGAAAGCGATGGGGATGGCTGAAGGTGTCACGGTCGTCAGCCAGCTTCCGATCAGGGCCCCGACGATCCATCCCGCCGCATTGATCGCATTGGTCACCGCGACGCCTGTGGCTTTGTCTTCCGCGCGGACCGCGTCGAAGACGTAGTTCTGCAATCCGAGGGTCATACCCGCCCAGATCAGGCCGCCCAGGAAATTCACCGCCAGCAGAAACACCAGGTTCGTGCTGAGCAGATACAGCATGGGCAGGAACGGCACCGCCCAGCCGGTCACCGCAATCACCATCTTGTTGCCGAACCGGTCGCTGATGCGGCCCCAGGGGTTGAGCGCGATGAATTGTCCGAAGGTGCCGGCGGCCAGCCAGGCGGCGTACTGCAGGTAACTGAAGTGGAGGTCGCGAAGCATATACACGACGAAAAAGGGGCCGGCGATGAGGACGCACACATGCATGAGCCCGGAGAACAGCAGAAAGTGCCTGAAGTCTCGGCTCGACGATCGTCCGAGAAAATCAAGGAACCGGCCGTCGGTTCGCCGGGGCGCCGGCGCCGCCCGCTCGTCGATCTTGGCCAGACAGTAGGTGGACAGGCTGCGCGCCGCTGCCGCCGTCAGGAAGATCAGCGCAAAACCGACCCATGGAATCCCCGAAGATCGTCCGGCGTCGAGCAGGAGCCCCGCCGCGAACAACGCGCAGAAGCTGGCGACCGCCATGAGACGCGCACGCCGAGCGAAATACGCGCCGCGGCCGTTCGGAACCACGAAATCGGTGATCAGGCTGTTCCAGGCGGGAATGGCGAGGTGCCCCATCGCACCTGGACGGTCGCCACGGCGATCAGCAGCCAGGGGGCTGCCCAGGGAGACAGGAGCGGCAGGATCAGGATGGGTAGCCACAGAGCGGCCTGTCCTGCCGCTCCCAACAGGATCAGCGGCTTCCGATGAGCAACGTGATTCAACGCTTTCACGGAAACCAATTGGGCCCAGGTCCCGATGAGCTGGGGGAGGGACGACAGGATGCCGATCTGAACGGGGGTGGCATGCAGGAAGAGCGCGAAGGCTGACAGGTAGTTCTCGCCGCCTCCTTGAGCGACGGCTTGAAAGGCGCCCTCGCGGATGCCATATCTCCGGTTGCGCTCGTGCGAGGGGTCCTGCTCATCCGCTGCAGGTCCTACGGGTGTGGGTACAGGCGATGGATCCGTCACGGTACAGGTAAGGAAAGTACGGGGCTGTGGGGAGCGGTTGGGATGCTCACGAGATCGGAATTCGGATTGCGCTCGGTCGCGGCCCCGTTCGCGGTATCTTGAAAAAGCGCTCACGATAGCTGGTTCGATGTGAAGAGCCCGGCGCTGCCTCCGCGCCATTATAGCAGACCACTCCTCATGGGCCGACGAACCATTGAAATGCCCGGGGGTATGCAGTAGGCTGATAACAGTTAGCAGAACGTCTCATCGTTTGCCCGGTCGATCCGGGAAAGCGAGAGGAGGTGCGGCATGAACGTCACCAATCATGGCCCGACTCCGCCTGTAGTCCGTATGACGACGCTCGTCCTTGGCCTGGCCACATTTGTCACGGGAATCGGCTTCGCTCCGGTCAGTCAGGCCAGAGAGTTGATGACACCCAAGGAACAGTCTGAGACGGAAGTGGACCCGACGACGGTCCCCTCGTTTGACAGCCAGAAAAAAGGCGTTCCGCAGTCTATTTTTGTCTGGATCAAGTTCGCCAAAGGGTTCGAAGAGGAATGGGATAGTTTCGGCCGGAAGGGGTGGTACACGCAGGACCCCCGGTTGAAGCCCATCGGGGCCGGTACCACGGTGTTTACGTCGGACACCCCGTCCATCTACATCGTATTTGAGGTGGCGCCGCTCGAGGACCCCGCGCAGTTCAGCGCCCAGTGGTTCCTGGAAGAGGAGGGCGGAAAACTCTCCGAGACCCCGATCGGCAAGGATGCCCTGGAAGTGCCGGGTCACTCGCGATACGGGTATCTGGAATTGAAACGGCCCGACGGCGCCTGGCCCAAAGGCGACTACCTGGTGAAGATCTACATCACTCCGCTCGGCCAACAGCCGTTCCATGCGGCCAATCAGGTCGGCACGATGCGGTTTACGATTTCGGATCAGCCTGCGCAAGCCGCTCCCGCTGCTCAGAAATAGGACGGCCGCCGGACCTTTCTTTCTCCTTGGGACCACCGAATTCGGAGAGGGGCGATGCCGATCTATGAGTACCTGGCCGAACGATGCGACCTTCAGTCGACTTGTTCTCTGAAAAAGGAATACCTGCAGCGTGTGTCGGACGCTCCGCTCACAGCTTGTCGCGAATGCGGCGCGCCGATTCGCCGAGTCTTCTCCTCCTTTGCCGCTCGGTCCGGCGCGGTCGGCGTTTCCAGACCCGACCCCACTCCGCTCAACATCACGGGTATTCCGGCGCCGACGCAAATGCCGGGCGGCGGGGCGGAAGGACCGTGCGGCGGGTGCCATGGCCACGAGCATTGAGCTTGCCGGTGGCAGCGCTCGCAGGAGACCACGTGTGAAGGCTGAGAACAGAGGGACAGGGAGAGATGAAGGAGACGGATCCGGACAAGCTTGCGCTCTTGTACGAGCGCTTCAAGGACGTGTGTCTGGTTGAGAAAGAAATCTGGACTGAAGTCTTTCTGCCGCGGGAGATCAAGCAGGGCCCCGTGCGCACCAATGTCCAAGATCGCTACGAAGTGGTGATCGACGATAAAGATGTCGAAGCCGCGCTCGAAGCAAATATTCCTCTGGGAGGCAAGGCCCTGGCTGCAGCGATCCAGGAATATCGCGCGCACATCAGTTTTGTGAAGAAAGCCTGAAGGCGCGATGAACAAGACACGCGCGACACGGTTGATGCGGTTCGCGCGTTCTCGCGAGGTTTAGTGCTTCGCCAGCGCCGTCTCGATTTCCCTGACGATGTCGTCTGAGAGCGGTTTCGTCCGATGATGGTAGCGCGCGATCACCCGCCCTGATCGATCCACCAGGTATTTCTGAAAATTCCACTCCACCTCGCCGGGAAACGGGCTTTGCTCCGTCAGATACCGGTACAGCGGATGCTTGTCGGGACCCTTGACGCTGATCTTGCCGAACAGGGGAAACGTGAGACTGTACTTGGTGTAGCAGAAGCTCTTGATTTCCTCGTTGGTCCCCGGCTCCTGCTGGCCGAAGTTGTTGGCGGGGAACGCCAGGATCTCCAGCCCCTGGTCCCGGTATTTCTCATATATCTTCTGCAAGTCGGCGTATTGCGGCGTGTTCCCGCAGAAGCTGGCGGTGTTGACGAGCAACAACACCTTGCCGCGAAATCGGCTGAGCGACACCGGCTTGCCGTCGATGTCGTCGAGCGTGAAATCATAGACGCTTGAAGATTGTGCGGCCATCGCTCCCGTCCTTTCTTGAGCGGCCTGTGCCGGGCCCGGATGGAACACATATCCGGACCCGCATCCGGTGACCGCCCCGAATCCTAAGACGAACCACGAAAGCCCGTGTTTCAGCAGCGGCATAGGAACACCTTGGGTTAGAGCCTCTGGAGCGCGGCGATCCGTTCCTCAATCGGCGGGTGCGTGGCAAACAGTCCCAGGAAACCGGAGGTTTTGCCCGAGATTTTCATGGTGGCCAAGGCGTCTTGAGCGGAATATTCGAACTGAGCCCGAGCCACCCACCGGTCAATCGCCTGCAGGGCCGAGATCATCGCGTCTTTGCCGTAGACCTTGGCCGAGAAGGCGTCAGCTGCGAACTCCCGACGACGGGAGAACCAACTGATCGGGATCATGGCCAGGATCGACAGCACGAATTGCAGGAAGAAATAGACGCCCAGGGCCAGGGCTTCGTTGCGTTCGGCGAGCTGTCGATAGACCCAGCGGCTGATCAGATAGACGAAGGTGTTCATCAATCCGGCCAACACCGTGGTCGTGAACATGTCGCCGTTGTAGACGTGGCCCATCTCGTGTGCCAGGACCGCCCGCACTTCCTGCTCGTTCAGATTGTTCAACAGGCCGGTCGAGACCGCCACCATGGAGTTGTTCTTGCTCGGGCCGGTCGCGAAGGCATTGGGGTCCGGCGAGTCGTAGACCCAGACTTCCGGCGTGTGAATCCGCAGGCGCTGCGCGATCTCCTGCACGGCGCCGTACACCACCTGCTCCGCATGAGACCGCGGTTGCGTGATCTGATAACAGTCCAGCATGGACCGCGCCATCTGTTTCGAGAAGGCCAAGCTGAGGAAGGCGCCGCCGAATCCGAAGACCATCGCCCAAACCAGATCCTGCTGAGCGACCACGCCTCGCACGTCGATGCCGAAGGCCGGCAGGACGACGTTCACCAGCAGGTTGAACGAAATCGACAGCGTGACGAAGATCAAGACGTTCGCGATCAGGAGCAGCGTCATTCCCTTAAGCCACTTCATTCATGTCCTCCTTGGTCATGTCCTTGCTTATTTGGCCGTACCGTTTCGCAGGTCCAGGGGTGAGACCGTGACCCGATGGTTGCCTTAATAATACTACAGCGCGCGGGCGGCAATAGCATCCCCCGGCCTCTCAGGCGGTCTTATCGGGGGCTATGATAAGGCTCGTTGCGTATCGGTCAAGTCGTGGCACGCCGACGCCAGGCGTCCTGTAAGTCCTTGAGGTCGCGAGACTTGTTGACCCGCGTCACGCCTTCTGCTACAAAGCCCCGCGTGAAACGCGCTTGTCGCATCACCCTGACTCCAGCGGTGGCGCTGATTGTGGCCGCCGGTCTGGCCTCCGGCCTTGACGCACTGGCCGATCAAGAGAAGCCGGCCGAGCCGGTCGTCGCGACGCTCGGCCCCGACGGGATCCAGCGCGCATCCCTCACCCTGGACAGCTATTCGTATGCGCCGAGCCATCTCATTGTCGAAGCCGGAAAACCGGTCGAGTTGACCCTCACCAGCGTCACGCTGCTCACGCCTCATAACTTTGTGCTGAAAGACGCGGCGGCCGGACTGGCGGTGGAGCAGGATGTGAGCGCCGGCAAGACGATCACGGTCCGCTTTACCCCGACACAACCGGGAACCTATACCTTTTACTGCGACAAGAAGCTGTTGTTTTTTGCCAGTCATCGTGAAAAGGGGATGGAAGGCGCGCTCGAAGTTCGCTAGAGGTCCGCCACGCGTCCACATTCCTCCCAACAGCCGCTGTTGCGCGACATTCTCAAAGACGTCTCCCGGTCGTTTTACTTAACCCTCGTCGTCCTGCCCGCCGCCGTGCGGAGTCAGATGGGCCTGTCCTATCTGTTTGCGCGCGCGGCCGATACGATCGCGGATACGGATCTGATCGACCGCGGACAACGTCTGTTGTTCCTCAAACGGTTCAGGGCCCAGTTCGCTGAAGACCACGTCAACTGGGAAGAAATTCGAACCATCCAAACGGCCCTGATTCCCCGTCAAACCGATTCGGCCGAGCGCACCTTGCTCGAGCGGCTCGAAGACTGCTTCCGGCTGTATCTCGAATTTACACCGGGGGACCGCGCCCGCATCCGGCGGTTAATGGGAACGCTGCCCAACGGCATGGAGATGGATCTGATGCGATTCCCCGGCGATTCGGCGTGCGACCTGACTGCGCTGCAGACGATGGACGACTTGGACCTCTACACGTATTACGTGGCCGGCTGCGTCGGAGAATTTTGGACGCGGATGATGTGCGCCCATTTCCCGTCGTTGGCCGGTCGGGATGAGGCCGGCATGTCGGCCCTCGGCGTGCGATTCGGCAAGGGATTGCAGCTCACCAACATTCTCAAGGATCTCCCTCGGGATCTCCGGCGCGGGCGTTGCTACATCCCGGATACGTTCCTGAAGGAGGTAGGACTCGCGCCGCAGGATCTGCTGAAGGCGGAGAGCCTGCCCGCCTTCAGGCCGGTTCTGCGCAAGCTGATCGCGATCGCGCGTGACTACCTCGATCAGGGCTGGCTCTACACGATGGCCATTCCCCGGCGAGAAGTGCGCCTGCGCCTCTCCTGCATGTGGCCGATCCTCTTAGCTGGTGAAACGCTCCGATTGGTCACTTCGTCCGGCGACCTGTTGAATCCCGCCGTCACCGTCAAGGCCTCCCGCGGCACCGTCTACCGCGTCATGGCCTTGACCACCCTGACGGGAGGCTGCGGCTACATCGGCACCGCCTATTGGGGGTGGCTCAGGAAGCACATCGGTTAGCGGATCATTCAGGAAATGGCATCGAGGAAGGTTTCACTTGAAGACGAAGGATGGAACACGCGTGATCGATTTCGTCCGAGGCGCCTATATGGTCATGGTTATCAAGACAATGCGGTCCTGTTCCAAATCGCCCTTGCAAATTTCTGCGTCTCTGCAAAGTAAGTCGAGAGAGCGACTGTTCCAGAGCGACGGGTTCCCGGCACCGTCTCCACGCTTCTTTTCCCCCTCACTCTTTCCTCGCTGCTGGCTGACGCAACCTTTCAATGGGCTGGATGAGCCGGCGTCGCGACTTGCGCGGAGGATCGGGTCACCGCACTGGCCGAGCAGATGCGGTCCGTGCAAGCGGACGGTGAGCACTGTTCGAAGTTCCGCTCAAGCTATGCTTTGAGCGGAACAAGTTGCGCAGCCGAGCAGATGTGAGGCGTAGTGCGGTCGAGCCGGAGCGCCTAAGCAGAGCCGGCTCATCCAGCCCGTCTCCTACTTTTTCTGCGGCTCCAGCAGCTTGTCCCCCTTCCGGAATACCGCGTAAATGGCCTGCGACGGGCAGGCGTCAAGGCAGAGACGGCAGCTTTCCAGACAGCGGGAGGCGTCGAACTTGAACGGCGGGGTGGAGAGCCAGGCGCCGGTCGGACAGATGGGAATGCAGACGGCGTTGTGCGTGCACCGGTCGGGGTGTCGGACGAGGTGCTCTCTGACGACCATCATGGGTTTGACTCCCTCAAACAGAGCCTGGGAAAAAATCTCCAGCATGTTTTTCATGGCCGGCTCGCGTTACTTCCACCGATCCACGAGTTGCCGAAGCCGCTCCTTCAGCTCCGGGATCTGCTCCAGATTGTTTTCGATCGCGCCGATGATTTTTTCCAGCCGTGCCGAGCGGAGCGCCTCTTGATCTTGCCGAACCAGCCGGTCATATTCGGCGTACGCCTCCGGATGCCTGGGCTCCAGATACCTTCTGGCGCAGTTGAGGGCTTCGCCCAATTCCCAGGGTTCCGGACTCAACGGCGGGGCCACGGTGAACGACCCGTCCTGAAAGACCAGCACCGCCGCGCCGGGCTTGCCGGTCAGGGGCGCCACCGCTTCGATCGATTTACCGACCGCGCGGTCCCACGACAGGGTCAGGCCGGGAAACCGCTTCATGAAGGCGACCTTCTCCTGATTGGCTTTCCACTTTTCCTCGACGGGCATGACCGGCCTCGCTTTGCTCTAGGCTGAGATTGAGGCTGAGGTTCAGGTTAACGTTAACGTGATTCGAGGAAGGGACGAGGGGCTGACCTAACTCGTTTCTGTCTCAGCCTGAGCCTTGACCGTAACCTTTTTTAGGGGCGGTTCATGGTCGGGCATGAGCAGGCGTTCAACGACTTCGCCTTTCAGAATGTGCCGCTCCATGATCTCCGTGACGTCGGCTTCCGAGCCGACCCAGTACCACACGCCTTCGGGGTAAATCACGACGCTGGGACCGTATTCGCAATGGTCGAGACAACCGGCCTTGTTGGCCCGGACCGTGCCTTTCAGCCCCAGGCGCTCCACTTCCTTTTTAAAGAACGCCTGCAGCCGTTCGGAGCCGTGGTTGGCGCAACAGCCGCGCGGATCTTCTTTCGGCCGCTGGTTCACACACACGAAGATGTGATGTTTGAACGTGGACACAAGCGTCCTCGGTTACGAGGTCAAGGCCGAGGGCTGAGTCTGGAGTCGGTGAAGGAGGCCGGTGACTTCCCCAAGATTGATCAAGGGCGAGCTGCCTCCCTGTCCGTCGAGAATCGCCGCGATCTCCCGCAACCGCAATTGTGCCCGCTGCAGTTCTTCGGCGCGGGCCAACTCGGACGGTTGTCCCGAGCCGAGCTTCTCGAACTCCGAGCGAATGTCGCGGAAATCCCGCTGCAGGTTCTTGTGCATCGAGCAGCCTTCGCAATACCACCTTGGGCTCTGATCGGCGGACGGCGACAAGCGATCGTAAGGCCGCCCGAAGAAGTCCTTGCCGAGCGAAAGTTTCATTAACGGTTTGTTCGTTGTGCCGCAGGCGTGACACACACCGGACGACAAATCCGTGTCCTCCTGTCTCTGCGACCGGATCGCGGTCGCCCGTGACGGGTGCCATCTTACACCAGGCTTCCGCAAGGTGTCCACCACGCACGGGACGGTTCGGTGCCGGTCAGAGTATAATGGCGGAGAAATCAGGCCGGGGCACAGGAGGAGCAGATGATCATCGGCGTTCCCAAGGAGATCAAGGACCATGAGTATCGCGTCAGTGTCACCCCCGACGGCGCCCAGGCGTTGCTGAAGGCCGGCCATGTGGTGTGGGTGGAAGCCTCCGCCGGCGAAGGCAGCGGGTTTTCGGACGATGCCTATCGACGAGTCGGGGCTCAGGTCACGTCGTCCAAAGAGGAAGTCTTTCAGAAGGCCGACCTGATCGTCAAAGTGAAAGAGCCCCAGTTGTCCGAATGCCGATTCTTTCGTCCGGGACAAGTGTTGTTCACCTACCTGCATTTGGCGTCCTCGCCGGAACTCACGAAGGCCTTGTTGGATGCGCGCATCACCGCCATCGCCTATGAGACGACCGAGGACAGGCATGGGAACCTACCGATGCTGAAACCCATGAGCGAGATCGCCGGGCGCATGGCGGTGCAGATCGGCGCCCGGTATCTCGAGCGGCTGCCAGGCGGGCGTGGGGTGCTGTTGGCGGGCGTGCCGGGAGTTGCGCCGGCCAACGTCGTGATTCTGGGGGGCGGCACGGTCGGGAGCTCGGCGGCCCGAATCGCGGTCGGGATGGGCGCCCATGTGACTGTCATCAATTTGGACCTGGAACGCTTGCGTTATCTGGATGATCTCTACCAGGGGCGCATCATGACCCTGGCCGCCAACCAGGCCGATATCGACCGTGCGGTGGAAACCGCCGATCTCGCCATCGGCGCCGTCCTGGTGCCGGGCGCCCGCGCTCCAAAGCTGGTGTCACGCGCGGTTGTTTCCAGTATGGCACCCGGCTCGGTCGTCGTCGATGTGGCGGTCGATCAAGGGGGCTGCTTCGAGACGACCCGACCGACGACTCATTCCGATCCGGTTTATGTCGCGGACGGTGTGCTGCACTATTGCGTGCCCAACATGCCGGGAATCGTGCCCCGGACGGCGACTTTGGCCTTGACCAACGCGACGCTACCCTATATAGTCCGCTTGGCTTCGGAGGGGGTTGAGCGCGCAATTCGCTCTGACCCTGGCCTGGCGAAGGGCGTCAATCTCATGGGCGGCAAGGTGACCTGCAAAGGCGTCGCCGATGCGCACAGCATGACGTTCGAGCCCTTGACCTGAGCAGGCCGGCACATCGGGTGATGGGATCGGGGCGTAGCGCAGCCCGGTAGCGCACCGCGTTCGGGACGCGGGAGTCGGAGGTTCAAATCCTCTCGCCCCGACCACACCGCGCTTGCGAGGTCGAGCGCCATCCAATAGCTCTTGGCGCGAGAGGTAGAACGCCTCAGCCCTTGCGATTGATCTTGGCGACGGGATAACCACCGACAGCGTGTTCCACCTTCCTCCGCAAGTTCCTTTGCGTGCGGTCGGCGACTTCTGGTTTTCCTCGGCGTGACGTCCTCTCTTTCCCTCAAATTCCTTCGCATGTTCTCAAGAAAAGCGTGACGTGTGAGGGGAGGTATGAGAATATCCTCTCCCGAACGGTCTCCTCTCGGTGAATCCGGCGGCATGGGCATGCAGCCATGACCGAACCGCGCAACAAGTCGCTTGTCAGAGCCAGAATTCTCGTGAGCGGACGAGTGCAGGGAGTCGCCTACCGTGCGTTTACCCGTCAAGAGGCCGTTCGTCGAAACCTGTTGGGCGGCGTCAGGAATTTGGACGACGGGCGCGTCGAGGTCGAGGTTGAGGGGGAAAAAGAGTCGATCGCGGATCTGATCGAGGCGCTCAAGGAGGGCCCTGCGTTGGCGCGCGTCGACGACCTCCAGGTGATGTGGAGCGCGGCGACGGGCCAGTACAAAGATTTTCGGATTTGGCATTGACGACGGTGGCAGCGGGTGAAAGGAAACGATGATCGTGAGCGATGACGACGATCTGAACGAATCGGTCGACGCCCAGGACGAGGACGGCGCAGAGGACGAGGAGATTCACGAAGCGCCTTTGCCCAACGGCCGCAGCGTCAAAGTCAGAGGGCGGAAAGCAGAGAAGTCCGAAGGGCTCGATACGCTGAAGTCCTATCTGCGGGAAATCCGACACAACTCCCTTCTGACCTACCGGCAAGAACAGGAATTAGGCAAGCGCGTCATGGCGGGCGACATGAGCGCCCGCGAACGGATGATCGAAGCCAACTTGCGCCTCGTGATCAGTATCGGCAAGCGATACATGAACCGAGGTTTCCCGTTCGCCGATATCGTCGAAGAGGGGAATCTCGGGTTGATCAAGGCGGTCGAGAAGTTCAACTATAAGCGAGGGTTCCGTTTCAGCACCTATGCGTCCTGGTGGATTCGGCAGTATATTGAACGGGCGATCATCAATCAGGGTAAACTGGTCAGGCTCCCCGTTCATGTGGTCGAGCGGCTCAACCGCTACCTGACCAAAGCCGAACAGCTCGGTCAGCAGCTGGGACGCGAGCCGAAGACGCACGAGATTGCCAGACGGATGAAGATTTCCGAAGAGGAGGTTCTCGATCTCAAGCAACTGATCCGCACGACCTGCTCGCTCGACAGCCCGATCAACGATCGAAGCGACACCTTTCTCCGCGACGTGATCGAGGACCCCCTGAGCACCTCTCCTGCGGAGACCGCCGAGGGCGTGATGCGGCGTGAGGAATTGATGGCGTGGGTCAAGGAGTTGCCTGAGAAGGAGCGAACTGTGGTAATCTCCCGCTTCGGTTTGGACGGCGGAGAAGCTCAGACCCTTGAGGAAATCGGAAAGGATCTTGGTCTGACCAGGGAGCGGGTGCGGCAGATCGAAACCGCGGCTCTGGTGAAGCTCCGGACTTCGATCGAGAAACGAATGATGAGGCAGGACGATTTGTTGTAGAGGGGCCGAGCGATCGATGGACTACAAAGCGCTTATTCGTGAAGTGCCGAATTTCCCCAAACCGGGCATTCTCTTCTATGACATCACCACGCTGCTCAAGGACGCCCGCGCGTTCCAGAGCATCGTGGAAGAGCTGACGACGCGCTATCGCGGCCGGCACATCACGAAGGTGGTCGGCATCGAGTCCAGAGGGTTCATCCTGGGCGGGACTCTCGCGAATCAGCTCGGCGCCGGGTTCGTACCGGTCAGGAAGCCGGGTAAGTTGCCGGCCGACAGCTTCGAGGTCAAATACAATCTGGAGTACGGCGCGAGTTCCCTGGCGATCCACCGCGATGCGATTGCGATCGGCGAACGGGTGCTGATCGTCGACGATCTGCTGGCCACTGGCGGAACGGCGGCCGCCACCGTCCACCTCGTCCGTCAACTGGGAGGCGAGATCGCCGGCCTGGATTTTCTGGTGGAATTGAAGAGCTTGAACGGACGCGACAAGCTCAGCGGTTACGAAGTTCATTCGACGATCATCTATCCCTAGCCCACGACCTTCGAGGGCTCGAACGGATCTTCTTGCGCGGTACGGTTCCTTTGGGCGTCAGCTTGTTCTGACACCCTACCGATTTCATGCCTCGGCGTAATCCGACCTTTCCGTCCGAACAAGGTCTTGCACAATCATCTACACCGTGCTATGAATGCCGAACTTTTTCGGCCGTCCGGCCGATCCGGTGAAGGTGAGGCGACATGGCGGGTAAAGTGCAGGCCAAGAAGAAAACCGCGTCTAAGAGCAAGGCGCCCGGCAAGCCCGCGGCGAACCCCCGGGTATCCTCCAGCGCCGTTGAGATCAAGGAACCTCGATCGCTACAGCCTCGCGCGTCGGGCAAGGACAAAGAACCCGTCAAGAGCAAAGAGGAACAGGAGCGGCGACGGGAAGCACTGTACCGCATGTTGATGGGCAAGCGCCAGGAAATCATGAAGGAGATCGAAGGCAACCTCGGTCAGTCCTTGACGGAGGATCAGCAGCGGCGGCTTGAATCGGCGCGCGACGTCGGCGACCAGGCCCTCATGGATTTGGAGCGCGAGTTGGGCATCTCGTTGATGGAGATGCGGAACCGCAAGCGCCAACTCATCGACGAAGCGCTGACTCGCCTGGCCGAGGGTACTTACGGGGTGTGCGCCGAATGCGGCGTGGAGATCAGTGAAAAGCGACTGGCCGCGGTGCCGTTCGCGAAGCTCTGCGTCGAATGCCAGTCCAAACAGGAGTTGCTGGAAAAAATCGAGAAGGAAGAGGAACGCGAGTAGGCCGTTCCTCGATCGGTTCCTCGGCCGAGAAGTTTCCGCCTCGTGTCCACTCGATTCACCCTGTTCTCCCCTGGGCGTTTTCTTCGACGAACGAGCTCCCGGCCCGGCGGCCTGACCTTCATGCGGGCGATCGGATACAATGCCGTCTGCGCCAGGCGGACGAGAGAGGACACGGGAGGGACGACTCGTGGTGAAAGCGGTCGTGCTCGCGAGCGGCGGTCTGGATTCCACCGTCACGGCGGCCGTCGCGAAACAGGACGGCTGCGCCCTCTATTTCTTAACGGTTTCGTACGGGCAGCGCCATCGGATCGAAGTCGAGCGGGCGCGCGAGATCGCGCGGACCCTGGGCGCCGCCGATCATGTCGTGCTCGAGTTGGACCTGCGGCCGTTCGGTGGCTCCGCGCTCACGGGCGCTGAGTCGGTGCCCAAAGACCGGACGCCCGCTGACCGGGCCGAAGGCATCCCGGCGACCTATGTGCCGGCCCGCAACACCGTGTTCCTGTCGCTGGCCCTGGCCTATGCGGAAACGTTGGACGCCCGGCACATTTACTTCGGGGCCAACGTGCTGGACTACTCGGGGTATCCCGATTGCCGGCCGGAGTTCATCCAAGCGTTCGAAGCCGTGGCGAGACTCGGTACCAAAGCCGGAGTGGAAGGACGGGCGGTGACGATCCGGACCCCGTTGCTATACCTGTCTAAAGCCGAGATCATCCGGACCGGCGTGGCGCTGAAGGTGCCGTTCCATCTGACCCACAGTTGCTATGATCCGGTGCCGCCTGGCCTGGCTTGCGGCCGCTGCGACAGTTGCCTCATCCGGCGGGAAGGATTCCAGCAGGCCGGAGTTGCCGATCCCATTCAGTATGCGGTAGGTTAGCCGAGTTCGATGCCCGTCTCTCCGGAAGAATTCTTCATGTATCTGACGATCGCGCTGATCGTGCTGGTTCCGGTGTCGGCGCGTCTCTATCGGCGCGTGACGATGAAGCGGACGACCGAGATGTTGCGGCGGCAATTCGGCCGCGCCGAGGCGCCGGAGCGAAAACCCGAATGAGCACACGGGTGACGCGAGAATATAAGGCGGGTGATCCCGGGGCGCCGAGGGCCTCAATGCGGGCGGGGTTGGCCCTTTGTCTGCTGGTGGCCGGTCTTTCTTCCGCCTGCGCCGACGGATCGGCGACACAGAATGCGGCGGTTCCGGCGGAGTTTCGGACCGGCGAGGCCAAGTTCAAGGCCAACTGCGCCGGCTGTCATGGCGAGCGGGCGGCCGGCACGACTCAGGGCCCGCCGCTGGTCCACAAGATCTACGAACCCAATCACCATCCGGATATCACCTTCCAGCGAGCGGCCGCGAACGGCGTCCGCGCCCACCACTGGAACTTCGGGAACATGCCCAAGGTCGACGGGGTCACGCCTGAAGACGTCGATCAGATCATCCGCTATGTCCGCTGGCTCCAGCGCCAAGCGGGAATCAACTGAAGACCCGGCGCAATCCCTGCCTTCCCGCTGTTCGCACGTTCCAGGCCCGCTCCCGTCTCGGCCGCATCAGGCGGTTTGACATTTTCTCCAAGCGGTTCGTAAGGTAAACCATCGGTCTCCGGAGCTCCTAGCTGCCGGTCATGAGGTGACATCTACAGACAGTTCATTGACACGACTGGTTCCATAAAGGAGGGAGTTATGACACGGTCAGGGAATTGGTTGATAGGAGGGCTTGGTGCGGTCGGTCTCTTCCTGACGACGTCGGGCTGCGCATTGGTGGCGATCGATGCGGGACATGAAGGCGTCCTCGTCGAAAAGCCGTTTTTCCTCGGTCACGGCGGCGTGGATCCCGTCCCGGCGACCACCGGCCGCGTCATGGTGGCGCTGACGACCCAGGTGATCGACGTGGATGTCCGGCCGATTCAATATGCGGAGCACTTCGACATCATTTCGGCGGAGAACGCCCCGGTGTCCTTCGACGCGTTCCTGATCGCCAACGTGATCGAGGGCCGCTCGCCCGAGCTGA
>FWPU01006732.1_pt1 | contig 22408 bp, 21 predicted proteins | sample 2228361 | NCBI WGS metagenome assembly FWPU01 (sample SAMEA103939777, study PRJEB20133) | metagenome
CCGTTCTGGGGGCAAAAACTGCTTCTTACCCTCTCCTCTCCGCGTGCGGGGAGGGGTGAGAACCCCTTCTTGTGTGCTCAACTGCGTAACTCTTGGTAATTTTACGCATTACACATCACGCATTACGCATCACGCCTCAGAGGTGCTTCCAATGCGCATGACCAACGCCGAACGCGATTTGCGACTGGACATGTTGAACAGTTTGCTGACCACGCCACACCGTCAGTTGGCGCAGGTGGCGGAATTGCACAGGACGATGGCGAGACTGGACCCTATCTTTTACGGTCACCTTGCCGTGTGGTATCAACGCAACGGCGACGTGCGCGACCACAAGGAGGTGTTCGTCGGCAATCTGCTGACCAGCGACGTTCCTGAGCACCGTGACGCGGGCTTCGTGCTGCTGCAGGAGTTTCCGCCTTATCAGGTGGCGCGCGTGGTGGACTTCATGAAGACGCAGCAGGGCAAGGTGCCGCGTTCGACGCGCACAGCCGTCGTGCGTTACCTGCGCCAGCGGGAAGCCGACCCAGCGTTTTTCGACCGCGCCGCGCTGCGCGCTCGTAAGGCGATGAAGCATCTTTACGCGACGCTGCACGTCAAGCCGAACGCGCGCGCCGACGCCGTGCTGTTCAAGGACGCGCCGCCCGAGGACAGCCTTGCCTTCGCGCTCAAGGCGTTGGCGAAGGCGAAAACGCCCGCAGAGCAAGCGCGGCTCATCGTCGAGAACAATGTTCCTTACACGATTGCCGTCGGCGCGGTCAAGAAGTTGACGCCGACCGTGCTGGTCGCGCTCATCAACGCGATGAGTCCGCAGGAGGTCATCAACAACCTCAACTCGCTCAAGCAGCGCGGCGCATTGGAGCACAAAGAGGTCAAGGCGCTGATTGACGAAAAGTTGCAGCAAGCGGCGAAGTCCGACCGCGTGTCGGCGTTCAAAGCGTTCAAAGCATCGGAAGTTGCAGACGTGGATGCAGAGACCGCAGCCCGCCTTGAGAAGGTCGTGGACAAGCAGGTGAAGAAGCGCGGCAGAATCACCAAGCCGACGGCATTGCTGGTGGACAAGGGCGGCAGCATGACGGTTGCGATTGAAGTCGGCAAGCACATCGCGTCGCTCATTTCGGGCATCGCCGCTGCCGACCTGTTCGTCTATGCTTTCGATTCGATTGCGTATCCCGTAACCGCGCGCGGCAAGGAGTTGTCCGACTGGGAGAAAGCGTTCCAGCACATCTTTCCGCAGGGCAGCACCAGCATCGGCGCGGCGATGGAGACGATGCGGCTGAAGAAGCAGGCGGTAGAGCAAATCATCGTCGTCACCGACGAGAACGAGAACACGTCGCCTTACTTCAGCGACGCCTACCCGTGCTACTGCGCCGAGATGAAGGTCGCGCCGAGCGTGCTTATCGTCAAAGTCGGACATCACAGCAACCTCTTGGAGCAGCAGTTGTACCAGTGCAAAGCCGCCTTCGAGACGTTCACGTTCGGAGGCGACTACTACGCGCTCCCGAACCTCGTCCCGCTGCTCTCGCGCCCATCGCGGCTGGAGTTGCTGATTGAGATTCTGGAGACGCCGCTGCCCACGCGGGACGAACTTCCGCTCTGAATCGGAGACCTAAACATCATGCGCAAAATTCATCACCTCCTCAACCAACTCGCCGCTGAAGAAGCCGCCTTCCGTCAGACGACTTTTCTCGCCCCATGCGTGCGCGGGGGGAAGGTGCAGGCGAAGGTGGCGGGGATGGCGGTGACGTTCGCGCCGAAGCCGCGCAATTTTGAGGGATGGGGCATCTTCAAGCCGTTGGACGAGAAGGAAGCGCAGGTGGTCGGGGAAGCGAGTCTGCCGCTCATGGCGGAGTATCTGCGATTGTTGAAGCCGCTGCGCGTGCGACTGGCGCGCGTGTTGGAGCGACAGACGTGGCTGGCATATCCCGTCAACGAGTCGGATGCAAAGCAGCGGTTGGGCGAGGCGAAGCCTGTGCCCGTGCATCTCGTCAGCGAGGGCGCACCGTTTGAGCAAGTCGTCGCCCGCTGGGACGGCGGCGCGTTGTGGTTTGAGGACGTGGACCGCCGCGCGGACCCGCGGGTTGCCGAGCAGTTGAAGGAACTGCTGCGCAAACCGACTCCCCCCGAACAAGCGCAATTCAAAGGCATCACCCCAGAGATGCGCGCGGTCTACGACCTTGCCTTTCAGCAGACAGCAGAATATCAAGCGCAGTTGCAGCAGAAACGCAACGAAGCCCGATTGCGCGACGCGCTGCGCTTAGGCGGCGGCACACTGCGCGAGTATCACGACCGTGGCGACTTCTGGCTCATCGAGTGGACGACCCGCGATGGCGAGCGACACACGTCCGCCATTCGCAAGAATGACCTCACCGTGTTGAGCGCGGGGATTTGCTTGCACAACGAGCGGGAGTTTGATTTGCAGTCGCTGGTCGGTGTGATTGAAGGACGATGGTCGTGAACGTAGAGATGAGGGATGAGAGATGAGAGATGAGGGATAAGTGGTGTTGTCATCCCTCATCTCTCATCCCTCATCCGCAAAACATGGATGCTTTTCACCACGAGAGAGTCTACCGCACCGAAGAGGTCATGCGCCGATGGCGCGACTTTGCTGTGACCGTCTGCGGCGCGGGGGCGTTGGGGGCGAACGTCACGGAGAGCCTGGCGCGGCAGGGCTTTGCCAAACTCCGCGTGATTGACCGCGACCGCGTGGAGGAGCGCAACCTGTCCACGCAGCCTTACTACCGCTCCGACATCGGGGCGTTTAAGGCGAAGATTCTCACGAACACGCTCTACCGCGCGCTGGGCGTGACGGTGGACGGACGCGCTGAAGAGTTGACAGCCGCGAACGCGGGGAAACTCCTGAACGGCAGCGCGTTGGTGATTGACACCTTCGACAACAGCGCGTCACGGCAAGCCGTGAAAGACTTCTGCGCGAGCGCGAACCTTCCGTGTCTCCACATCGGATTGGCGGGGAACTACGCGGAAGTGGTTTGGAACGAAGTCTACCGCGTTCCGTCGGCGGCAAACGATGACGTCTGCGACTATCCACTGGCGCGGAATCTCGTCATGCTGGCGGTGAGCGTTGCTTGTGAAGTCATCGTCGCGTATGCGGCGACCGGAGAACGACGGAGTTTGACAATCACCCTGGAGGATTTCGCTGTCAAGCCGCTTGCGCTATAAAACTCGCCAACGCTAAAATCCCAACTCTTTCATCATCCTGTTCTGCTGCACAATAAACTTCACCGAATCTTCCACGAACTGCGTGATGGTTTGCTCCTCCTGCAATGTTGCCATCTGCTCGCGCACGCGCTGGATTTGCTGCTCCCACCCCTTGCGGGCGTCGGGGTCTTGTTCGGCGTCGCGCAGGCGCTCAAGCGTCTGAAGCCGCTGCGCCAACGCCTCGCGCAGAATCCCCAACTCCTCCGCGCTGGGTTCGCCTTCAAGGGCTTGGTCTAAGGCTAATTGCAGATCTTGGTCTTCGATGGACATCGTGCTGCGCCTTCTCGGTTTTTAGAACGTTTGGCAGTCGCCACGTTGCAATGTCGGTGCGCATTCCATTCTACCACCCGTCTGAGGGGTATGTCAAGTCCCACTGGAACAAGCACTCGGTTTGCGTCGTCCATGCCGTTGTGTTATGATTGTGAAACGGAAGAAATCCAGCACTTACTGGGATGGGTTGTGGTCCCCCGACTACAACCCCACAACTGACCGCAGGTCTCCCAAACGATGAGACCTTCGGTCAGACGTTTCGGCGCGGTCAGGAGACCGCTGCCAATCAGAGAAATCCAGCACTTACTGGGATGGGTTGTGGTCTCCTGACCACAATCCCACATTGATCTCCGTCCCGTGTTTCATGGGTGCAACCTGCAAGGATGACGGCGAGAGCGGTGGAACGAACGCTAAAGGCGATTCATAAAGTTACAACTTGAGGAGGTTTTTGTCGTGGTTATCGTGATGGTGACTGGCGCGACGGACGCCGACGTGGAACTGGTTGTGAAGGAATTAGAAGGTCACGGCTACGGCGCGCACGTTTCAAAAGGCGTGGAGAAGACAATTATCGGCGCCATCGGCGTCAAGGATTCCGCAAAGGAACTCCTCGCGCAGCAACTACAAGCGTTGCCTGTCGTGGAGAGGGTCGTGCCGATTATGCGCCCGTTCAAATTGGTCAGCCGCGAGTGGCAGCGCGAGACGACGGTGATTGACGTGGGCACGTGCAAAATCGGCTCGCGGCAGGTGTGCATCATGGCGGGACCGTGTTCGGTGGAAAGCCGCGCGCAAATCATTGAGACGGCGAAGGCGGTGAAAGCGGCGGGCGCGACGGTGCTACGGGGCGGCGCGTTCAAGCCGCGCACCTCCCCTTACGATTTTCAGGGGCTGGGGGAAGAAGGGTTGAAGTATCTCAAGGAGGCGACGGACATCACCGGTTTGCCCGTCATCACCGAGGTCATGGACGTGCGCGATGTGGAACTGGTCGCCGAACACTGCGCGATTTTCCAAATCGGCGCGCGCAACATGCAGAACTACAACCTGCTGCGTGAGGTCGGCAAAACGCATGTGCCCGTTTTCCTCAAGCGCGGCATGTCCTCTACGATTGAGGAGTGGCTGAAAGCCGCCGAATACATTATGTCTGAGGGCAACCATCAGGTGATGCTGTGCGAGCGTGGCATTCGCACGTTTGAGACGGCATATCGCAACTCGCTGGACTTGAACGCCGTGCCCGCCGTGAAGAAGTTGACGCACCTGCCCATCCTCGTTGACCCCTCGCAGGGCACGGGGCGACGCGACATGGTAGCGCAGATGAGCCTCGCCGCGATTGCCGCCGGAGCAGACGGCTTGGAAATCGAAGTCCATCCGCACCCCGAACACGCTCTCTCCGACGCGCAGCAGCAAATCACACCGGCAGAGTTTGAGCGGCTGATGAACGCCTTGCGTTCGGTGGTGGAAGCGGTGGGGAGAACGTTGTAACAGCGGGGAAGCCAGGGCAAGTAGAGGGAAGTGAGGGGAAATAAGGGGAGGAAAAGTCTGAACCGTTTCCCCTTCCTTCCCTCTACTTCCTCTGGCTTCCCTTTACTTCATGCTCGCAGATACAGTAGCCATCCTCGGCATTGGTCTCATCGGCGGCTCTTACGGCTTGGCGATGAAGGCGCGCGGTTTAGCGCGGCGCATTGTCGGCGTGGCGCGGCGCGAGACGACGCTGCGCGATGCGCTGGAAGTCGGCGCGGCGGATGAGGTGACGAGCGAGGCGCGCGAGGCGGTGCGCGAAGCCGACTTAGTGATTCTTTGCACGCCCGTCGGCAGCATCGCGGACATGGCGCAACACATCGTGCCCGCGCTCAAACGTGATGCGGTTGTCACCGACGCGGGCAGCACGAAGGCGGGCATCGTGCGCGATTGCGAGGCGATTTTGGGCGGACGATTCATTGGAGGACATCCGATGGCGGGGTCGCACGAAACGGGCGTGCGGTTTGCGCGAGCGGATTTGTTTGAGGGCGCAACCTACGCGCTGACGCCCACGCCGCAGACCGACCGTAATGCGCTGGAAACCGTGCGAACTCTCGCAGAAAGACTCGGCTCGCGCACGCTCATCCTCGACGCGCCAACGCACGACGAACTCGTCGCCTTCACCAGCCACCTGCCGCACGTCGTGTCTTTCGCGCTGGCGAACGCGGTTGCTGCCAAGCAAAACCAGAATCCACTTGCCGCGCAGTTAGCCGCCAGCGGATTCCGCGACACCACACGGCTCGCCGCCAGCGACCCGCAGTTGTGGACGGACATCTGCCTTGCCAACCGTGACGCAGTGTTGACGGCAATTGCGGAATTTGAGCGACAACTGCGAGCGCTAAAATCTGCGCTGGCGGACGGCGACGCGGAAGGATTCACATCGGCTCTGCAAGCGGCGAACGAGGGCAGAGCGCGCGTTGAGGCAAAAGAAGGGCAGTGTTAAAATAGGACGCGGAGGTGAGCAGAATGGGACACCAACTGACGCTGGAACTACCGGACGAGATTTATGAAGCGGTGAAGAAGGCTGCCGACGCAACAGGCAAAACTCCTACCGAATGGATTGTGACGGATCTGCGCCAGCGGCTCCCCGCGCGCGACGAGCGGTTGCGCCGTCACTTTGGGTCAGTGCGCAGCGGGAATCCGCGTTCAGCGGACAACGAGCAAATTGATGCAGACCTCGCGAAGGAATACGGCAGCACGCACGAGGAGGAGTCCTGATGCTGCTGGACACATCGGGCTTGCTTTGCCTCTTTGACGAGGACGATGACCGCCACACGGATGCCGTTGTGCTGTTTGACATCGCCCCGATGAAACTCACGCACAGTGACGTGCTTGCGGAGTTTGTGCCACTTGCCAACTCTCGCGGATTCCCGCGCCCCGCGAGTTTGGAGTATGTAGCGGACGTTCAGGATAGCCCAGAGGTCGAAGTCGTTTGGGTTGACGAGGCATTGCACCGCAACGCCTTGAAGTTGTTGCAGCAGCGCCTGGACAAAACGTGGTCGCTCTGCGACGCTGTCAGTTTTCTCCTCATGCAGCGGCGCGGCATCCGCGAGGCTTTGACGACGGACCATCACTTTGAGCAGGCAGGCTTTGCGCGGCTGCTCAAGCCGTGACGCGAGGTGTTGTTTGTGGATGCTCCTCGATGTGTCAAGGTCTCTGACCTTGACACAGACTTGACCGCAGGTCTCCCCATCATTGAGACCTTTGTTTCGGCGTGGTCAGAGACCACTGCCAACCACAAGCATCAATCGCCAGGGTTTGAAAGATGGACAACTTCACCTCCCTCCTTAACTCCCGCCGCACCGAAGACCGCATCCGCGCCGTCCAGCAGATTGCGCGGTCGGATGAACCGACGAAGCGGACGCTGCTGCTGAAGGCGTTGAGCGACCGCTCCCACTACGTCGCCGCGCTGGCAGCCGAAGCGTTGTGCGAGTGCGCGGATATGTCCGTTGCGCAGGAGATGGTGGAGCATTTTCTTTATCTGAGCGAGGATGGATTGAAGCGCGACCCCGGCTGTCACGTGCGCGCTCATCTGGCGATTGCGTTGGGGCGGCTGGGTTATTCGCCTGCCGTTCACGCGCTGCGCGTGGGGATTCGCACGGTGCAGATTGAACCCGTCGGCGGCGTGCCGTTCGACACGGGCGCGCACCTGCGGGCGAACTGCGCGCTGGCGCTCGCGCAGATGAACGCGCCCGATGCCGTCCGCGACATCGCGCTGCTGTTGTTCGACAGGCGACGCGAATCCGCCGCGAAGGAAAACGAACACCGCAAGGTCGCGGCGCGGGCGTTGGCGCGGTTGGGCGACCCGAACGCGATTGTGCCGCTTGCGCTGCGGCTGACTTTTCCCGACGATGAATCTGCCGACGTTCTGCAGGAGTGTATGCAAGCCGTCGTCGAACTCGAAGACCCGCGCGCGCTGGAACTGCTTCAACCATTTTTGCAACACCGCGACCAAGACCTCGCCGCCTTCGCCGCCTTGATGATTGCGCAAACCCGTGCCCCCGAAGTGCCGAGTCTGATACGCGATGTCATCCCGCGACTTTCGGGTAGCCCGCTCAAAGCCGCCGTGCTCGCGCTGACCGTTGTGCGCTCCGAAGCGGGACGCGCCGCGCTGCACGACCTTGCGACGGACAGACGCGAAGCCGTGCGCCTCGCCGTCGTCGAAGCGCTGGCAAGTTTGCCCGATGAAGCGAACACAAAGCGATTGAAGCGGATGGCGGCGGAGGACCGTTCAACGGCGGTAAGGAACGCTGCGAAACGCGCGCTCTCTGGATGAACGCGGGAGTTTCGCTGCCGCCCTGCGTGGGGAAGATGAAGGCAGAGCGCTCACAGAAGGTGGTCGCAATGAAAGAACCTCTTCCACGCAAAAGACGACGTTGGACTTGGCTTTGGGTTGGGCTGGTGGTTGCCTGGTTTCTGTGGACAACTGATCCCATCCATTTGCGCTGCGCACGAGTCAAGGCGCACTCGGCTATCTGCCACAATAACCTGAAATCCCTTGCCAGTGCTCTCTTGACTTACGCTGAAAAACACGACAACCGCCTCCCACCTGCCGAGAGTTGGATGGACGCCATCGTGCCCTACGTGGACAACCCGTAGGTGTTTCGCTGCCCACACACGCCCGCACATCTGAAGTATTCATACGGCTTCAACGCGAATCTTAGCGGCGTGTCGGACAACGATTACACCGACCCTGCACACACGGTTCTGCTCTACGAAGCCGCCAGCGGTCAGCCGAACGCCCACGATGACCCATCGCGCTTGCGGTCCATTAACTGGGATGGTCAGTATGTTCATGGGCAGTCGTCACGGTGGGCGAACTTCGTCTTTGCGGACGGGCATGTGCAGGCAATCGGGATGTGGCGCTATGAGGAACAACTGGACAACGGAGAAATTCGGGTGAAGCCATGACCTTGCCCCAAATCGTCGTCGAAAACCTCGTCAAAACCTTTCACATCGCTGAACGACAAGCGGGATTCTGGGGCGCGGTGCGCGGTCTGGTGCATCGCAAGCATCGCACGGTTCATGCGCTGAACGGCGTCTCGTTCTCGCTGGAGCAGGGCGAACTCGTCGGCTACATCGGTCCGAACGGCGCGGGGAAATCAACGACAGTGAAGGTGCTGGCGGGCATCCTCGTTCCCGATAGCGGGCGGTGCGAAGTTCTGGGGCGCGTGCCGTGGAAGGAGCGCATCGCGCACGTTCAGCGCATCGGCGTCGTGTTCGGACAGCGCACGCAACTGTGGTGGGACCTGCCCGTGATTGAATCGTTTGATTTGCTGCGCGACATCTACCGCGTGTCACCCACCGATTACGAACGCGCGCGACGAACTCATCGCGCTGCTGAACCTCGAACCGCTGCTCGACGTGCCCGTGCGTCAACTCAGTCTGGGACAACGCATGAGATGTGACCTCGCGGCGGCATTGATTCACGCGCCGTCGCTGCTGTTCCTCGACGAGCCGACCATCGGTCTCGACGCCGTGTCCAAACTTGCCGTGCGCGATTTCGTCAAGCGGCTCAACCGCGAGCGCGGCGTGACCGTGATTCTGACAACGCACAACATGGATGACATCGAAGCCCTTTGCACCCGCGTCATTCTCATCGGTCAGGGGCAGATACTTTCTGACGGCACGCTGGAAGACCTGCGCCGCCGCGTCACGCGAGAACGCTGGCTCATCGTTGACCTCGTGGACGAGCGCGAGCGCGTCAGCGACAATGATGCCGCCATCATCAGTCAGGACGGGCACCGCGTCATCCTACGCTTCGACCCGACGCACGTTTTGCCCGCTGAATTGATTCACCGCTTGTTGAGGGAAATACCCCGAACAAGTTCGGGACTCCGATTCTCTAAACGACCGATTACGAGGACGACGACGAGGACGACGACGATTATTTCCCATGCCCCCCTACCTCGCCATCCTCTCTGCCCGCTTCCGCACGCTGCTTCAGTATCGCGCCGCAGCCGCAGCGGGTTTTGGCACGCAACTGTTCTGGGGCTTGATTCGCATGATGATCTTCGAGGCGTTCTATCGCTCGACGACGGCGGCTCAACCGATGAGTTACGAGGAGGTCGTTTCCTACGTCTGGCTGGGGCAGGCAACGCTGGTGCTGCTGCCGTGGAACGTGGACCGAGAGATTCAGGCGATGGTGCGCAGCGGCACGGTGGCTTACGAGATGCTGCGACCGCTCGACCTTTACTCACTCTGGTTCACCCGCGCCGTCGCGTGGCGCACCGCGCCGATGCTGCTGCGCTGTGTCCCCATGTTTATTGTCGCGGGGGACGCGACGGCTGGTGGTGCAGGGTGGGTGAGTAGAGGAAGTAAGGGGAAGTAAGAGGAAGCAAGGGGAGAAAACAAACGACCTTATTGTTTCCCCTTATTTCCCCCTACTTCCCCTTACTTCCCCCAAAGATGTTAGACTCTTTTCGCCTCTACTTCCGCTACATCGGCATTTCCATTCGCGGGCAGATGCAATACCGCGCGTCGTTTGTCATGCTATCGGCGGGACATTTCTTCGTCACAGGGATTGAGTTTCTGGGCATCTGGGCGATGTTCGACCGCTTCGGGTCGCTGCGCGGATGGAGTCTGGCGGAGGTGGCGATGTTCTACGGGATGATTAACGTCGCGTTTGCCTGCGCCGATGGCTTTGCGCGCGGGTTCGACATCTTCCCGCAGATGGTGAAGAGCGGCGACTTTGACCGCCTGCTGCTGCGCCCGCGCAGCACCGCGCTTCAGGTCGCCGCGCAGGAACTTCAACTGATGCGCGTCGGGCGGTTGATGCAAGGACTCCAAGAGTTACGCGGTTGCTTCCCCCGCTTTTCACCCCACCCCCGGCCCCTCCCCGCGTGCGGGGAGGGGAGGGAGGGGGGGCTGGACACGGAAACAAAGCCGTTCTGGGGGCAAAAACTGATTCTTACCCTCTCCTCTCCGCGTGCGGGGAGGGGTGAGAACCCCTTCTTGTGTGCTCAACTGCGTAACTCTTGGACTCATCATCCTGCTGTGGGCGATGAGCGCGCTGCATGTCGCGTGGTCAGTGGCGAAAGTCGCGCTGATAGTTTTCGCCATCATCGGCGGGGCGTGCATGTTCTACGGGTTGTTCGTCCTGCAAGCCACGCTGTCGTTCTGGACGATTGAGACGCTGGAGATTATGAACACCGTCACTTACGGCGGAACGGAAACGGGGCAATATCCGCTTACGATTTACCGCCCGTGGTTTCGTTTGTTCTTCACCTTCGTCGTGCCGCTCGCGTGCATGAACTATCTTCCCGCAGACATCATCTTAGGGCGCGGCGAAGCGACGGCGTGGCAATGGCTGTCGCCTGCGGGGGGCATCATCTTTCTCATGGTCACGCTGCAAATTTGGAAAATCGGCGTGAGGCATTACCGTTCGACGGGGAGTTAATCCACGAAGGACACGAAGGGACACACCTCAGTCGCTAACGCCTCAACCCAACCGTCCGATGACCTGAATCGGGTAGTAAGTGATGAGGATGACTTCCTGGTTGTATTTCCGCTCCAGCTGCCCTTTCCAGCGGGTGAAGTAAGCGAGGGATTCCTCTTCACGTTCGGCGGGGACAAGCACCATAAAGGTGACGAGTCGGTCGGTCTCGATGCGTCCCCGACTGAGGTAATAGCCTTTGAAGGGCGGCGCGGCGACGGGATTCGTCTCAGTAAGACCACTATAACGCTGAATGGTCTGAACCAGAAAGCGGCGAAGAGACAGGCGGTCTAACGTGCATCGTTCGCCTGTCGCTCGGTCTGTGTAGTCAATGGGTAAGAAGATTTCATACTTGATGTAATGCGCCATCAGCGCTTTGTCCTTTGGGGCTTTTTGTTATCAGGCTGCCAGTTGTCCAGCACCTTGTAAGGAATTTTCTGTTCGTCTAACACACGCAGGGTGCTTTCAGGTACGTGATAAACGTTCATCTCCACCGTAGGGACAACTGTGCCTGCGAACAGGATGACCTCAAACCCCTTGTTGACATACCGCCTGGGAAATGTAATGGTTTTCATCTTCTCTCACCGCAGACGATTATAACATAGTCAACACGGGAAAGCAACTGAGTTGCCCGTTTGTTCAATCCGATGATAAATCAATCCTCCACCATCACCCTGACCAATCTCACAATCTTCCGCAACTCCTGCTCGCTCCGCCCTCCCGATGTATCGGGACAGTTCCCGCCGCAGCACGTCATCAGAGGTGCTACAATATTGCTGGCAATCAAGAATTTGCAAAATCGCCCCTGCCTTTGTTTTGGAGGAGGCGAGGTGAGTCTGAAAGGAGGACGGGTGTCCATGGAATTGAAGCGATGTCTATTTATTGCAGTCATCATCGTGTCCCTGTGTTCCGCAAGAGTCTATGCCAGCCAAATATAGTAGGGACACCAGCCGTCAAAGGTGTGGACGTTATCGGTGCTGTCGTGTCCGGCAAGGCAGGGGCAGTCAATGTTAACGTCGGACCACCTATGACGGCTGCCCAAAAAGCCACAGCAATCGACGTTCTATCACATGGGCAAGGTGGTCGGTCTCAGCAATTGTGAGACCGTAGCCATTTTGTGTGACGGGGCGCGTGCAGGTGCGCCAAAACTCGACTAAATTCTGCGATGTATAGCAAAGTTGCTCCCCGCGCTACCGCAAGGCGCGAAGGGCAGCGCGAACCAAACCAGTCATCCGCTGCGGAGTTTGTGTCTCTGCCTCGGCAAGACGGAGCTGCCTAACGGTCAGCGCAACAAGGGCTTTTGTCGTGCCGTCAGGGTTGACGAATTCCACCTCGTAGGCGGGCGTCGGCTCAGTGTAGCACTCTACAATCGTGCCGCCTTCTCCCTTCCGAACGTTGCGCTCAGGCAGGTCTTCTGTCAACACCACCACGTCCAACAACTTGGGCTGCATGACCACTCCTCCTCTAAATCCCTGCCGTTCTGCACAACGCCTCAAACTGGTCTCGGATTTCGGGCTTGTCCAGGACTTCGGCGAACTCAGCGAGCCAGCCCCGCACATAGGCGAGGTCCAGACGCCCCTTCTGTCGGATGAGCACCCCCTCCATATCTGCGATGTCCTGCGGGCGGCAAGCCACCGCCTTGTGAATAATCAGGTCTTCCGCCGAACAGAGCCGAACCAAGCGTCCGTCTCCGATGTCATACTCTATCGCCCTGTGCATCACCTCAGACTCGTAGCCCGGCAGCCCCAGCGAAATGTCCGCGTCACACAAGTCGGGAACCGTTATCAGTGCGACTCTATGCACCAGCGCGAAGGCAAGCGCATCCTCCATACGCGGTGGGAACGCCGACAGGATTGCTTCCAGAGCGCTCCTCTCGTTGCCCGGCTCCACCATCACAGTAATGTCCACGTCGCGGGTGAACCGGGGTTCGCCCCAATACTGGACGGCGATGCCTCCGATGACGACGTAGGGGATTCCGCGTTCGGTCAGGAAACAGTGGAGTCGCCAGGCAGCCTCCAGTTGGGGGTTCGCCGTCATCGCTGCCTCCTTCCCGACAAGGCATCCAGGCGGCGGCGACGCTCCGCCAGAAATTCCTTCCGACGTTTCTCCAGGTCGCCCATCGGCTGGATGGCTCCGCTCCCATACCACGTCGCACACAGCGCGTCGTATTCCTGACGCCCCTCCTCAACGGTTAATCGGCTCAGGCGTTGAATCCGCTCTTGAGCCATCACCTCATTGGCGACACGGTGTCCCTGAACAAATTGCACCACGTTGGCTTTCTTCAGTTTCATCCTATCATCCCGTGAGACGCCCACAAGGGGCTAGGCTACCATAGCGACACCCTCCATTGTAGCACATCGGCGTCTCTCGCGCAATCGGTTTCCGCAAACAAAAAAGACGGGCGCGGACGCAACCAGCCCATCCGCGCCCGTCCATCCCATCGGGGGTATGATTACTGCACCGCGCCCGCCTGCACACCCCCCAATCCACCGCCGCCAAATCCGCCTTTGCCGCCGGCAAGTCCTGGCACGGGGGCGGCGTTCGCGTCGGCTTTGCCGCCGGCGAAGCCCATGATGTTGTTGCGCAGGTAACTGTTGAGTTTGCCTTCGTTCGCCCGCTGCTGCTGCGCGAACAGATTGCGCGCTTGGTCTTTGAAGGCGACGCCGGGCGCGGGGGCTTTGGCGCGGGCGATGGTCGGCGCGGGGGGCGGCGTGCGGACGAGGTGGGGTTGCAGGATTTTCTCGCTGCGGTAGAAGGCGTAGTCGCCGTCTTTGTAAGCGATGACCGTCGGTCTGCCGCGCACGTCGTCCACGAACACGATGCCGCGCAAGTCCGTCGTGCCGCGCTTAAAGGTGTCGTTGTCCGTGCCGACGACCCACACCTCCGCTTTCGGCTGCAAGCCGCCTTTGGCGCGATTGACGACGTTGACGCGCACGCGCCCGCTGCTGGGGTCTTCCTGCACGTCCACCTCAAGTTCCGTGCGCACGACGATGCCTGACGATTGTATCCGCTCCGTCACCGTCGCGGCTCTGACGGTGACGAAGTATGCCCCCTTGTCTTTGAGCGGCAACTCCATCGTCTTCTCTTTGTCCACGAACTCTTGCTCGCCCAAGTCCACCTTGCCTTCCCACGTCGGCTTGATGCCCGCGAGGTTCATCTGCCCCAAGTCCATCAGGTTGCGACGGTTCTGGTAGAACTTCAGAAGGTCAACTTTGTAAACCGACACCTGTGCCTCTTTCACGTTACGCGCGCTGATTTTGACCTTCGCTGCGTCGTTCGGACCGACGGCGACGACTTCGGGAATTTTCAGCGTCTTGGCGCGGAAGTAGTCGGCAGCTTCGCCCGCGTCGGGGAACTGCTGCGTGACCTGCGCGTAATACTTCACCGCGTCGGCGGGTTCGTTGCGGGCGTGGTGAATCTGCGCCGCGATGTAGAGCGCGAACAGACGATATGGGCTTAACGCCTTTGAGCCGTCGGGCTGCGGATACTCCGTCGTCGCCAACGTCTGCGCCATCTTCAAAGCGTCGTCGAACTTCTCGCCCAAAAAACTGGCGTAGGTAGCGATGTAAGCGAAGTCGTCAGCATATTGACTCCTCGGGTAACGCGCTGCGCTGCGGGCGCACCACTGCGCCGCGTCCTCAAACTGCTCCTGTTCCACGAGGTTCACGCCGTAAGCGAAACTCGCTTCGTCGGCAATCGGGTGCTCAGGGTAGAGCGCGAGGAAGTCTTGGAGCAGGCTGGCAGCCCGCGTGACGAGGTCGCGGTGGAGTCGGCGCGCGCCCCGCTGTCGGCTCATCTCGGCGCGTTGCGAAATCGTCTGCGCGAGGGCGTAGAGCGAACTTTCGACCGTCGCCACATCGGGATACTCCTGCGCGAGATTCGACAGGTGCGTGTAGGACGCGAGATATTCACCCTCGTCTTCCAGCACGCCCGCCACGCGCGCCTCGTTGCCGAACGACGATTCGGCGGTGGCGCGGTAGATTTGCAATTCGCGCTCGCGTTCGCCCATCGCCTTGTATGCCTTCGCGGTCTGCACGATGTCCTTGAACGGAATCACTAATGACGGAAACCGCTCGCGCAGCACTTCAAAGAAGCGCACGATTTTCGGCGAATCGTTGCGACGCAGCGCGAGCGTGAACAACATTCGCGCCGTCTCACGCGCTGGGTCGTCGCGGAGTTTCCAGCCCTTCGGGTCGGCGTCCTTGTCGTAGAGTTCGGTCAGGTAACTTTCCGCGTTCTTGAGGTCGGATTCAGCAGGAGCCTTGCCCTCCCAGAGGGCTGCCTGCGCGCGGTCGAAGTGCGCCTTGCCGAGGAAGAGAAGTTCATCGGGCGTGAGTCGGTAAGTGTCCGACGGCTTCGCCTCGCGGTTGAGCACGGCGAACTTCTTGAACGTTCCGTAACCGTAAAGATGTGGTTGGTCGAACACCCACGCCTTCGAGGGCAGCGTGCGGTAGTTGCCTTCTAATGAGCCGTAGAGGTCGTAGTTCACGTTGCCGCTGCGCTGCTGAGAGAAGAAGAACGTAATTTCCCCGCTGCCGATTTCGTAGCGCTCAAATGAACCGCGAATGGAATCTTCTAACACGCGGCAACCCGACGGAATCGGCTCGCGCAGCACGACGTATCGCCCGAGGGCTGCTGAGACGTTCGCTGCGCTCAGTCCAGGGTTGGTCGGCGTGAACCACGAGACGGATACTTCGACGTGCTTGCCCGCCGACACCTCGTTGGCGATGTTCGTCCACGCCGTCACGTTCGTCACCGAACTGAACCCACGCGGCACCGGCTTGCCGTTCCAAACCCGCGGGGCTTGCGTGAACGTGCGACGCACAACAATCGGTCGGGAGGGTGAGGCTCCCGCCGAATCCCGTTCTGCCAGCATCTTGTCATCCATCATCCCTTCATCCGTGAACCCTGTCAGCACGCACGAATACGTGAACGTCCCTGTGCCTTGCAGCGCAAACGACACCTTTGCGCTGTTCGCCGTGACGAGGTCGGACGGGACTTCAATCGTCTGCACGTGCGCATCGCCCGCCACGTCAATCTTCTTCACTTCTTTGCCGTTCACGCTCACGACGAGCGTGTATTTCTCCGGCGCGATTTGCTTCGCCCGTGCGTGCTGAATCAGCGCCGCCAACACCCACGCCGTCTGACGCGGCGTGGGCCAACCCCTGCCAATTCTCCGCCCCATGAGGAACTGCGCAAGGTCCTCGAGGATAGGATTCTTCGGCTCGACCCGCGCCATCGCCAACGTCACAATCGCCACATCCTCCAATGTCAGGGCGGGCGTCTCTGCCAGCCCTTTCGGTATCCGCTCCCCCAACAACCGCGTGCAATCCTGCGCCATCGGCTCGCGGTTCATGTTCGCCAACGTCAGCGCGAGCAGGGCGAGGCTGCGCGTGTCCATCGAATTGCGCAGGCGGTGCAAGCGGTTGACGAACGCGAAATCCGCCACGCCCGCGACGCTCTGCGCGTAAAGGATGACCGCCTTCGTCGCGTTGTCGCTTTCGCCCGTCTGCTGGAAGCGGTTCTGCAAGAACGCCAGCCCCCGCGCTAACGTTTGAGTCGGCACGACGAACCCCAACTGCTTCGCCTGCGCCAAACCGCTCACGACATCCGCTGTCACATTGAGGTCGCTCACGCGGCTCGTAGGAGCGCCATTCATGGCGCGTTGTGGTAACGCCCAACTCCAACCGCCGTCCTGATTCTGCGCCGCCACCAGCCGCGCCACGTTGCTCTCCAACTCGGAGGAAAACCGCCGAAATTCCGGCGTGTCGCCGCGATTCAGCGAACGTAAATACCCGACTACGTTCGTCACAATCAACAACCGCTGTGCCACGCTGTCGGTGAGCGGTTGACCCCAGCCGTAACCCGACGGATTCGCCGCGATGTCCATCAGCGTCCTTTGCAGGTTCGGTCCGACAGTGATGGTCAGGCGCTTGCTAAGATACTTCGCGTCCGGCAACTTGACCTCCACCGCTCGCTCCGCCTGCGCCGTGCCGCCCGCCGTGGCGACATGCTCAATGCCCCACGGACGAACGGGGACCGTTTGTTCGACCGCATCACCCAAATTCGGCTGGTCCGTCGTCACCTTCACGTTGAACGTCAGCGACTTCGCATCGGGAACATCCACTCTCATTGGCACCTCTGCAACGCCGTTGGCAGGGACGCTGAGGGTTGAGGATTGAGGGTTGAGGGTTAAGGGTTGATTCAACCCTGAACCCTGAACCCTGAACCCTTGGGCACTCACTGTCGCCTTCACCGCTTTGTCTGTGTTATTGTGGAGCGCCGCCGTCACCGTCACGCTATCTCCCTGCTGCATCACCGGCGGCGTTTTGAGTTCGACGAGGAACGGCTTGCTGGTGGTGAATTTTTCCGTCCCTTCGCCCACGAGCGTTTCCACCGTCACGCCGCGCGCCGTCATGCGCCACTCGGTCAGCGTGTCGGGCAGCGTGAACTCCACCGTCGCCTGTCCCTTCGCGTCTGTGACAATGTGCGCGTCCCAGAACGCGGTTTCGGAGAAGCGGTTGCGGAGGGCGTTGATGATTTGGTCCGCCTCTTTGTCGCCTAAATTCTTCGCAAACTCTTCGCGTAACTGCTTCAACCTGTCCTCTTTGCCAAACACGATTAGCGCGTTTTGCGGGTCAAGGGCGATGATGGAGTCGACCCCTTCAGGCAGGATCTTGTCAAGGGCTGGGGCTCTTTCACTTTGACGGAACAATCCGCCGATCACAGGCAAGTCGCCCCGCAGAGGCCCGCGCCCGCGCCCGCGCTCACCGTCAGCATAACCGCCTTCGCCACCTATGCCACCACCGCCCATGCCGGGCATTCCCGGCATACCCATACCGCCTTGCCTTACTTGCCCCTGTTGTGGGAACTGAGGTGGGGGCGTCGCCGCCTTCGCCTTGTCTGCCGGTTCATTCGCCAATCGTTCCTGTTGTTTCAATTCCTTTTGAAACTCATTCGCCAACTGACCCAACGCCCGGCGCGCTTCATCAGCGGAGCGGTCACCTTGAGGTCCAGAAGGTCCAGCAGGTCCCATTGGTCCCAATGCTCCGGGCGCGCCGGAGGCTCCTGACGGTCCGAGTGTTCCCGGCATCCCCGGCATTCCGCCACTAAATCCACCGCCAAATCCTCCTCCGCCTCTTTGAAGTAGAGTCCCCCTGAAAGTTTGGCTCTGTTTACCAGCATATTGTCCACGCTGTCCGTAGGCTAACGATTCCGCCTCCTCCGCGTTCACGCCCAACCGCTCCAACGCCCGATTCAGCATCGTCGCCGCTTCAAAGCGATTAAGTGTTTGTCTTCCCGGCGGAGGGAAGTTTTCAATTAACCCCGCTGCCGCCAACTTCTGCAATTGGTCGTATGCCCAATGTCCCGGACCGATTTCCTCGCCCGCGCCCACGCCCGCGAGCATGACGTTCATCATGCTCTCCGCCTCGCGCACCTGCAACACTTGCTGCTTGGCTTCGTCGGAGTAGTGGAAGGTGCAGGAGGTGCCGGTCAAAATCGCATTGTCAACAGGCGTCCTTCCCATGAACTCATGAACCCATGAACTCGTTTTCTCGTCACCCGCAATCGCCCACAGCGCCTCGTCCACCACCGCTAAACTCAACTCCGCCGCGATGGGTTCGCCGTTCTGGTCGGTGGTCTCGATGACGACGCGCACCTTGTCGCCGGGGCGGTATGCCGCTCCGTTGCCGTCGCGGCTCGGATTGACGGCTTTGACTTTGACGCGCAACTCCCGCTCCACGCGGAGCCACTTTGACGCCTCGTGAAATTCGTTCCCGTCCATCAGCGCGATGGAGAACTGAAAGTAAGGCGCGAGCGGCGAGGTCAGAGGCACTTTGACGTCGTTCTCACCCTTCTTCAACGTGACGAGTTGATAACCGTAGATGCGCTCGCCTTCGTAAGTGACCAACGCCAGTTGATTCGCTCCCTCGCGGTCGCGGCTCGGTTTTTCGCTGCCGCGCCATATCACGCGCACGTTGGCGGTGTCGCCTAACTTGAACGTATCCGTGTCCGTCAGAATCCGCAGGCGGACTTTGTCCTCGTCACCGACGACTTTGGTGAACGTCTCGCTCGTCAGCGGGTTTCCGTTCGCGTCCTGACCCAGAAGTCGTAGCGTGTAATCGCCCGATTCGGCAAGGCTTAGAGAGACCTTCGCTTTCCCGTCTTTGTCCGTCTTCACAGGCAGCGATTGCACCTCGCGTTCGGCGAGACGCCCCGCTTCGTCCTTCTCATGTTTGAGTGCTTTCAGAGTGAACGCGCCCGCGAACGGTTTGTCCGCAAGGTCTTTGGCTTCCACCGAAACGTCAAACTTCTCGCCGACGAGGTGCAGGTCGCGCACCATCGTCAGGCTCGCCCGCACGCCGACGGTTGCCACGTAAGCCGCCGACTGCGATGCTGCGCCCTCTTCCTCCATCCGCGCCCACAGGTTCACGACCTCCTCCTCCTCAAACTGCCGCGTGGGAATCGTGAACTCAAACTCGCCCTTCTCGTTCGTTTCCCGCTCCTCGCCCACCTCGTTGTTCCATCCGAACTTCACCTTTCGCTTCGCCAGCGGCTCGCCGTAGTAATACTTGGCAATGACCTTCCCCTTGATGTCCTCCCCCCGCAGATAAACGGGCTTGGGCAAATCAATCGTCAACCGCACTTTCTCCAACTGATAAGTCGCAACGTCGAAGTAGCCTTCGGCTGAGAACGGCTGAGTGGGAGAATGGGCGAGTGGGGGAGCGGGAGCGTTCTCCCCTTCGCCCACTCTTCCATTCTCCCTTTCTCCCACTCGTTTTTGCGTTAGCACGATTTTGTATTGTCCCAGCGGCGCTTCGTCGTGCAGCACGAGGCTGTCGCTGAACGTGCCGAAGTCGTTGAGTTGCACCTTGCGCGTGTGAACGACTGCGCTGTTGGCGTCGTAAATGGAGAGGGTGAACTCGTCGCCCTTCTTGAAAACGTAAACGCCGTTCTCCACCTTGCGCACGATACCGCGCAGATGCACGGGTTGACCGGGGCGATACACCGGACGGTCGGTGTAAAGATACGCCGTCGGCTGCAAACCCGCCACGACCTTGACGTTCTGCAAGTTGCCTTCCGTCGAAGCATAGTGACCGCTTGCTGAAGCCATCACACGCAGGGCGGAGGGTCTGGGTTCTGAGGTTAGAGTTTTGGGGAACTGATAGTGAAAAACCCCATCCTTATCGGTCTTGCCGGTTGCAACCACGCGGCGTCCGTCGCTGATGAGAATGGTCGCGTCCGCCCACGGCTTTCGGTCTTTCAGACTTTCCGCGAACGCAAAAACGTCGTTGTGCGTCGCCTTCGTGATAACGCCGATGTCGCTGATGAGGACGATATTGGTCGCTTCGAGGACGGGCGGTTCCTGCCCCGCGTCGCGGTAGCGCTGCTGCTCTTCCGCATCCCATTGCGCCTGACATACGACGGCGTAGACGCCGGGGTCTTTGAACGGCAGCGGCGCGTCGGTCTCCAACTCCTTGAAGTCCTGATAGTTCTTGAGGTTGAGGTCCCACCGCTGGTCGGGTTCGATGAGCGCGAGGTCTAATTTCTCCACGCCGCGAATGGTGTGGAGTTTGCCGAAGTAGTCGCTCATGTCCACTTTGTAAGCGCGGAAGTCCAGCCGCTTGATGTTGCGCGTGATGAGTTTGAGCGCGGGCGCATCCGCGGTCGTGAAGGTGCGCTCGGTGTAAACAACGAGTTTGCGTTGACGCAAAGCCTGCACCCGCCGCTGCGCCTCCCCCTGCCAGTTGCCCGTCACCTTGCGATACGCCTCCATCGCCTCCTCAAACTTATCCTGCTTCTCCAGCGTCATCGCAATCATAAACTGCGCCCGCGACGCGCTCTCCGTGTCGGCGTATTTGCTGGCCACCTTCTGCCACTGCTCAATTGCCGCATCGTATTTTTGCTCCTCATGCAGCATCATGCCGAGTCGGAACATGATGTCCGCGTTGCGCACGTCGAGCGGATACTTCTCCTGAAACGCCGACCAGACCTTGCGGGCGTCGTCATATTTCTTCGCCTTGTAAGCCTCATCGCCGATGGTATATTGCGCGTCAATCACCAGTCGCTGCACGCTGTTCCACAAACGATGAACGGGATGCTCGCGCAGGAACACCTCCCACGCCGCAATTGCATCGTTGTATTTCTTCAACCGCAAGAAGGCAAGTCCCAAGTTGTTCTTGGCTTGAGCCACTTCGTCCGCCGCGTCCTTGGCGTGATTCCTGATGAAGGACTGGAACTCTTTGATGGCATCCTCGTAACGCTGCTGGTTGAAGTAAGACAACCCGATGAAGTATTCCGCCTGCAATGCTTTCTCATGTTTGGGGAACTCCGCGACGAACGCCCGCAGCGACTTTACGCCCAACTCCAACTCCTTGTCGTCACGCGGGCTGGGGACGTGATACGTTTGCGCCAAGGCATAACTCACGTCGCCGCGCAGCGCGCTCTTAGGATAATCCATCAGAAAATCCTTGAACGTCTTCCGCGCCTCGCGGTCGTTGCCCGAACGCAGATAAGAAAGTCCAACATGCTGTTTGGCTTGTTCGACGTTTGCGCCTTTGGGAAACTCGCGCACGAGTTGGGAGAGTGAGGCTCCCGCCGAACTAAAATTGCCCGTCTTGAAATCGCACATCGCCACGCGGAACCTGACTTCCTCCGTCCGCTTGGGCGTCAAGCCAATTTCCAGAGCCTTCTGGAACAGCGACTTCGCCTTCGCGAAGTTCGGCGCGGGCGATTCCTTCTTCGGGTCCTTCGGCGGCTCAAAGTATTGGTTCGCGTACTTGAGGTAGGTATCGGCGACCTGCTCCTTGCGCTCATCAGAGACGATGTAAGCCATCTCCGGCTCATAAATCTCCGCCGCCTTGTCGTATTGCTTCAGCGCGATGTAGCAATCAGCTTTTTTGAACAAAGCCTTCTTCCGCCACGCCGAGCGCGGAAAATCCTTGAGCAACTTGTCATAAGCCGCTATCGCCTCCTGATATTTCTTCGAGTAATAATAAGCGTGCCCCAGCAGCAGTTGTGCCTCGTCCGCCTTCGCGCCACCCTGCCCAACTGCCGCCGTCAACTCCCGCACGGCGTCCTCATACCTTCGGTCAATCAACGCCTCCCTTCCCAACGCCAGCGGCGTCAGGAGCGGCTTTTGAGCAAAGGCTAAGTTGAAAGTGAAAAGCACGACGAGAGAAACGAGAAGAGATATGAGTTTACGCATGGAAAACGCCTCCAAGCAAAGATGGAGTAATGAAGTAATGGAGTATAAGAACCGTTTCGCCACTACTCCAATACTCCACCACTCCATCACTCCCGCCGTTTTGGACGCGGGCTGAGCGGGGGTTGTTCTTCCCCCAGCGCGTTCGGGGGGTGATACGATTAGGGAGAGGGAGGTGTTACGCGGAATGATGAGCGGCTTCCCGCCGAATCTAATTCGGCGTCTAAGACGGCTACGAAGCCTGCTAAAAGCAGGCTGAACCGCAAACG
>FWPU01006735.1_pt1 | contig 22399 bp, 24 predicted proteins | sample 2228361 | NCBI WGS metagenome assembly FWPU01 (sample SAMEA103939777, study PRJEB20133) | metagenome
CTCTTGCCAGACGAAGGCATCTGACTCATATAGGACGGTATGAAGAGTTTATAAAGGAAAAAAACAGGGAAGATTTTGAAGTCTATGAGCTTTTTCTGAAAAGTGAAGAGATTGGCACCCTTTATTTAAGACGGTTTGAAGAAAAAAAAGGGCTTTTTTTTATAGAAAGGACAACGCAGTTTATGGTTGTTGGGATTATCGCCGCCTTTATCGCTTCCGTGTTCCTCGGGCTTTTCATAACCTCTAAAATTCTTACTCCCCTTTCAAGACTACACAGGGCTGCCTCTGACATTGCAAAGGGCAGGAAGATTGAAAGTGTTGAAATAAAGACTGATGACGAAATAGGCGAGTTGGCAGCCATTTTTAATGTTATGGCAAAAAGTTTAAATGAAAGAGAAGCGGTGAGAAAATCAAGTATGTCTAAATTTGCCCACGAACTCAGAACTCCCATTGCGGTTATGCAGGCGGAGATTGAGGCTATGATAGACGGTGTTTTGCCTGTGGGTACAGAAAGGCTTAAATCCATAAACGAAGAGTTGCAGAGATTAAAAAAGATGGTGGAAGGGCTGGAAAGGTTATATAAACTGGAAAAAGACACAGCTTTTCTTGATATAAAAGAGATTTCAATGCCTTCCTTTTTGGACGGTATAAAAGACAAGTTTATGTTTAAGGCAAACGAAAGAAAGGACACAATTATAATAAAAACGGAGGAATTCAGTGTCTTTACGGCGCCTCTTCTGCTTACCACGGTAATCTATAACCTTGTGGATAATGCTTTGAATGCGACCGAAAATGGCACGATTACCCTTTTAGCCAGATCAGAAAAAGAAGGTTTTGTTATAGAGGTAAAAGATACCGGCAAAGGCATTGAAGAAAGTGAACTTCCCTTCATATTTGAGCGTTTTTACACCAAAAGGAGCGAAGGCTTAGGTATCGGGCTGGCACTGGTGAAAGAAATAACAGACATACTTGATGGAGAGATAATGGTGTCTTCAGTGGTTGGTAAAGGAACAACATTTACTTTACGGTTTAAAAATTTAAACAGGGCATAATTTCACAAATTTTTCACATCTTCTTCAAATTTTTTTCAAAACCTGTCTGTAAACTGGTATTAAATTAAAACGAAAGTGGAGGAGGAAAACATGTTTAACAAAAAATTGGCGTTAATGGCTGTTTTAGCACTTTTGGTTACATTGATGGCAAGTGTAAGTTTTGCAAAAGGCAGGTACGGATGTGGTGACTGTGACTGCTATGGTTTTGAAAGAAATTATGGCGTCAGCAAAAATGACAGCAACTTTAGAAAATTCAGAGAAGAGACATTCCCGCTTCGCCAGCAGATGTCTGAAAAAAGGTTTGAGTTAGAAAAGGAGTATTCAGCCGAAAAAGTGGATGAGGCGAAAATCGCAAAATTAAAAGATGATATAAAAGCTCTTCGTGACAAGGTTTATGAAATTAAGAAAAAGTACGGAATTTCTGACAAAAGGTTTTCTCCTCGCTGCTACTAAGGCTAAAGTTGGGAAGAGGTAGATTGCCCTCCGCCTCTTCCCGAACTTTTAAATGAAACAAATTTTAACAGGTGTTATAATAAGAAGTATGGCAAAAAAAACTGTATTTATTTTTATCACAATAGTTTTGGTTTTTTCCCTTACGTCAAGGTCGCAGGCGGGGGATAAATATGAGAAATGCTACCGTTTCAACAATGTAAATGTTCCCTATGGCTATTACAGGCACCACTTGCGTCAGGCGGGCTATGGGGAAAGAATTAAACTGAAAAGCAAAGAAGAAGCTGTCCTTCTGGTAAAGGAGTTCTACGATCCTATGAATGTAAATATTGTACCAGTGGCTGAAAACCGGAGATTTTACAAAATGGAAATTCTGGACGAAAACAAAAATATTCTTGATATAGTGATAGTGGATAAACTTTCCGGACGTATAAGAAGTATTTATTAATCCACAGCCTTGAAAATTTTTTAACTTACTGAAAAAAGAACAATATCTGTCTTTTATCCACAAAAAATCTACAAAACACAGTAAAAATAAACAAAAAAATTGTTGACAGGCACTATATATTGTGTTAAAACTTTGACTAACTACAATATATGGAGGGTGCCATGGCAGAAGTGTTAGAACTAAAACCAATTAAATATTCAGAAGCGAAGGACACAACAGATCTCGCTGTCTTTGTAAGAACATCTGACGAAGAGCTCACGTCATGGAACAGACAAAGGATAGTGGATGCCCTCGTGAGAGAAACCTATCTTGATAAAGACACGGCAGAAATCATAGCCGAAGAAGTGGAAAAAAGCATTATAAAGTCTGGTATTACCGTTTTAACGGCGCCCCTTATAAGAGAGCTGGTTGACGCCAAGCTTATTGAAAAAGGTCTTGAAAAGGCAAGAAAGATGCACACCCGTCTGGGTATGCCGCTCTATGATGTGGAACAGCTGCTTGTTTACCCCAATAAAGAAAATGCGAATGTACCACATGGTCCGGAAGCAACAAATCTTACCTTAGCCGAAAACATTAAAAAAGAGTATGCACTATTGAATGTCTTTTCTCAGGATGTTGCAGATGCACACATGAAAGGCGATATTCATCTTCACGATCTGGGTTTTATTGACAGACCATACTGTTCGGGACAGAGTCTTGAGTACATTAAAAAGTTTGGTTTGTCTCTACCTAACTCTTTAGCAATCGCAAAACCTGCAAAACATCCTGAGGTTTTACTTGCTCATATGGTTAAGTTTGCTGCTGCACTTCAGTCAAATTTTGCAGGTGCCATTGGCTGGGATGCGGTTAACCTGTTTTTTGCTCCTTACATAGAGGGTATGAGTGACAGGGATTTAAAACAGCTCGCCCAAATGCTTATTTTTGAGTTCTCACAGCAGGCAGTAGCCCGTGGTGGTCAGGCTATATTTTCCGATATCAATCTTTACTGGGAAGTGCCGAAGCACTTTGAAGATGTTCCAGCCATTGGTCCCGGTGGAGAATATACAGGAAAAACTTACGGAGAGTATGCTAAGACAGCACAAAGGTTTGTAAAGGCACTTTTTGAGGTGTATATGGAGGGCGATGGTTGTGGAAGACCCTTTTTCTTTCCTAAGCCTCTTGTCCACATAACCGAAAAGTTCTGGAAGGAAGAAGGACATGAAGAGTTTTTGCGTTTAATATCAGAGGTTGCCTGTGAAAAGGGGAACACCTATTTTGTCTTTGACAGGGGTAATACGGCAAAGATTTCTGAATGTTGCAGACTTTCTTTCAAACTGGAAAAAAGCGACTTTGAAGATGCAAAACAGCCATGGAGAATGAGATATTCAGCACTTCAGAATGTTACAATCAATCTGCCGAGGATCGCTTATGAAGCGAACCGTGATGATATAAAACTAAAAGAGCTTATTACAGAAAGGGTGGAACTTGCGGTTAAAGCTCATCTGGAGAAGAGAGCCTTTATAGAGAGACTGCTTTCTCAGGGTGAAAAAGGACCTCTGGCTCTGCTTACAATGAACAAAGACGGACAGCCCTATCTCAGAATGCACCGTGTATCCTATCTTATCGGTATGGTGGGGCTTAACGAGCTGGTGCAGCATCATCTGGGCATGGAAATGCACGAAAGCAATGCTGCCGTTCAGTTTGGACTTAAGATTATCTCACACATGAAGCTTCTGACGGAAAAGCTCAGTAAAAAACACAATATGCATTTTGTTCTGGAACAGACACCGGCAGAAAGCACAGCCTACAGATTTGCAAGGCTTGATTTAAAACATTATCCGCAAAAGACGTCAAGGGTTGTTAAGGGAGATATATCGAGAGGCGAGATATACTATACCAATTCAACATATTTAAATGTGAGCCACCCCATGAACCCCATAGACAGAATAAAAGTTGAAGGACTGTTCCATCCGCTTATTGAGGCGGGTTCCTTAACCCATATATGGCTTGGAGAAAAAAAACCCCATCCTGCCACGATGGCAAGCTTTATAAAGAAGATTTTTGATAACACCATGAATGATCAGGTTGCCTTTTCTCCTGAATTTTCCACCTGCCTTGACTGTAGAAAAACAATGAGAGGCTTAAAAGATGCCTGCGATTACTGTGGTTCAGAAAAGCTGGAAGGCATGACAAGGATCACTGGGTATTTTACACGCATTTCAAGCTGGAATAAGGGAAAACTTGGTGAATTAAGAGACAGATTCAGAAGTAAGGACTATTTTTAATGATGAATTCAAAAAAAGGAGGGCATCAGGTTATGATACTTTTCAGTTCACCAACATGTGAAAAATGCAAGATAGTTAAGGAAAACTTTGATTTGAAAAGCATTGGGGTAAAAGTGGAGGAGCTTACGGAAGACAATGATGAAGGGCTTGCCATGCTTGCATGGTTGGAGCTCGTGAAAAAAGCGGAGGAAGGCTTACCGTTGCTACATGATGAAAAACACGGAATAACCTTACAGGGGGCAGATAACATAACCAAATATCTGGAGAGGCTTTCAAGAAATAAAAATCAAAATTAGTTTGCAGAAGCCACATATAGTTCATCTAAAAGGCGGAGAGCCCTTTTAAAAAAAGGGTTTTTCCGCCTTTTCTTTTTATGTTCGATTTAATCCTGTCTATCCACAATTAGACATTTATAATTTTTTTGCTACTATTTAAGTATGGGTGAAAAAATTCTTGAAGATATTATCAAAATTGAAAAGAGTCTCGATGAAAGGCTGTCACGGAAAAAGGCAGAAATAGACAGAGAGGTTAACAGTATCATTGACGCTCTTGAGGAGGAAGGGAAGGGGAAAGAAAAAGAGCTGAAAAAGGCATATGAAAAACTGCTGTGGGGCGAGATTAAAGGGTGTGAGCAAGAGGCGGAAAAGGTGGTTAAAGACGCTGCAACAATGGCAGAAAGGCTTGAAAACTTTGATGAAGAGCATATAAGGCAGATAGTAAAAAGGATAATACTAAGGATATTGCCACACCTATGATTGTAAAAATGTCTAAGATTGAAATCGTAGGCAGAAAGGCTGATATGGAAAGAACACTTTCTATTTTGCAGGAGCTGGGGGTTTTTCAGATAGAAACAAAACTGGCTGAGCCGCCGGAAGAGTTGAAAGAAGAGCACATAAACAAAATTATAACAGACGAAAAAACATTTAAAGAGAGGCTTTTTCTTGAGCATTTGCAGGAAATGATTCTGGAACTTAACAGTTATCTTCCGGGGCTTCCTGCGAGGGAAAGCTTCTTAAATCCTGCTACAATAATTGACACCATTTCTGAAAATTTAAAAAAACACCTTAAAGCCTGTCGTGAACTGAAGAACAAACTTGATGTTCTGGAAAAAAGCTTAAAGGAGCTAACAGATTTAAACCAGATCTTTAATGCAATAGTAGGCATGGCTGATGCTGAAACGGCAAACAAGGAACCAGTGGCATTTATTCTGAAGGATGAGGAAAAAATTAATGAGCTTGTACAACTTTTGACAAGATTTACGGGACAAAAGGCTAAATTAAAAACCGTCAGATTACCTGACGGGAATCTTGTTGCGGTGACCACCGTTGAAAAACAGGTTTCAGAAAAGTTGAGAAAGGCGATGCAGGAAAAAAGCATTCCAGATTACACAGTGCCCGAAGAGCTACAGCAAGGGTCCCTTTCCGAAAAAATTAACTTTATCAGGAAAAAGACAGAAGAGTTAACCTTAGAGAAAAGGGAGCTGGAAAAGAGACTGAAAGACTATGCTGTAAGATGGATGCCTATTTACAATCAGACGTTACTTTGGATAAGGAAGCGACTTTCCGTTATTTCTGCAATGGCTTCTGTTTTTGAGACAAAAATGTGTTTTTTGGTTTATGGCTGGATACCATCTAAGGACTATAGAAAACTGGAAACAAAGATAAAAGACACCTTTAAGGGTGCTGTTCTTGTCAGAGAAACAGAGATAAGAGAAGAAGATCTGGAAAGGGTGCCCGTTATGCTGAAAAACCCTCCCTATTTCAAGCCCTTTGAGATATTTGTGAGAATATTCCCACTGCCAAAATACACCACCTATGACCCTACTCCCTTTGTCGGCATTTTTTTTCCACTTTTTTTCGGCATGATTCTTGGGGATGTGGGATATGGTGTGGTGCTTATGATGATATCATTTTTTCTTTCTCGAAAATACAGAGAAAATCAGTCCCTTTCAGACGTTGCAAAGATTTTGTTTGTATGTTCACTATACTCAGTTTTTTTTGGCGTCTTGTATGGAGAGTTTTTCGGCAACCTGCCCCATCAGTTATTTGGCATAGAGCCTCTCTGGGTTGAAAGAAGAAGTGCTGTGGTTCCTGTTCTTTATTTTGCCATATCAATGGGCGTTGTTCACATATTGCTGGGGCTTGTTCTGGGTGTTCTTTCCGCACTGAAGAGACACTCAAAAAAAGAGGCTCTTTTCAGGGCGATTAATATTGCTCTAATTTTGTGTGTTTTACTGCTGGTTATTGCTTTGACAGGTCTTTTTCCTTTTATTGTTACAAAACCTGTAATAATTGCAATGATGATACTTTCACCCTTTCTTTTATTCACAGGTGGACTGCTTGCACCGCTGGAAGTTATAAAAAGTATTGGAAATATTATCTCTTACGCAAGAATAATGGCGATAGGGATGACATCTGTGTTGATTTCTTATGTTGCAAACAAAATGGCGGGGATGATAGGCAATGTTGTTGCAGGTATAGTTGTGGCGGTGTTGTTACATTTAATAAACGTGGTTCTCGGCATATTTTCCCCAACCGTTCATTCTCTCAGACTGCATTATGTGGAGTTTTTCAGCAAATTTATTGAACAGGGAGGCAGGAAGTATGAACCCCTGAAGTAGGCGGAAAACAGCCTTTAGCGTTTACCGGGAATGAACAAAACTAAAAGGTAGGAGGTGTTTATGGAAAAGGTTTTGATTGCGTTTGCTGCGGCATTAACAATTGGATTGACAGCCTTTGCTACGGCATGGGCACAGTCAAGGATAGGTGCTGCCGGTGCTGGAGCTGTAGCAGAGAAGCCGGAACTGAGTGGAACCATTATAATTCTGCTTGCCATTCCGGAAACAATGGTGATTTTAGGTTTTGTAATAGCCACAATGATTATCTTAACAATAAGGTAGTAATTAATGGAAATCAAGGCATTAGAAGATGTGTTGCTGCAGGATGTTGAAAAAGAGATAGCCCTTTACAGAAAAGAGGCGGAAGAAAAGATTGAAAAATATAGAATTGCCGCCGCTGAAAGGCTTAAACTGCTGAAAGAGTGTTATCAGCAGGAGATGGTTAACCATGTGGCTGCGAAAAGAGAAGAGATTTTAAGGGATGCTAAACAGAAAGCGGAAAGGATACTGCTTTTTGCGGAAAAAAAGATGGCGGAAAGGATATACAGAATCGCCCTTTCAGAGCTGAAAAATCTGAGGGATTCTAACTATGGACAGCACTTTCAGACTATGGTATCAGAAGTGCCACCTTGTGACTGGGCAGAAGTAAAGGTAAATCCAAAAGATGTGGAACTGGCAAATAATTTTTTTAAGGGCTGTCATGTAAAGGCGGACGATACTGTTTCTGGTGGTTTTGAGCTTTATACTGCTGATGGCAGGATATGTGTGATAAACAGTCTTGAAGAAAGACTGAATCGGCTGTTACCTCAACTTCTACCACTGATTTTTAAGGAGATTTATGCAGATATTGGCAGAACCGAAAGGTGACGGATACCCTTTGGAGTATGTCATTACGAGGGTGAGGGCACGCCTGAATAACCAAAGATTATCCGATACCTCTAATGAGTCGGAGGAGATTAAATGGCTCTTTTACCAGATGAATCCTTTTTTAAGAGATATATTTAGAACTGTCTTCACATACATGGAACTAAAAAAACTGTTCACAGCCTTGAGGTTTAAGATGGGGGGACTAACCGATTATTTTGACATATTAAACCTAAGCATTTTTTCTGAAGAAATATGCACCGCTTTTATGAGAGAGGCCAATATTTACAGGATAACAGGTTTTATCATGTCAAAAGCAGGGAATATTAACAAAGGTGGAGAACCGCTGGAGCAGATTTTTGCAAGGAAGGGTTTAAAGGTTTTTGAAGAATGTTTTTACAGCTGTTTTCTTGAGTATGCCGAAGTAAATGCAAATCATCCTGTAATTAACGGTTTTTTTAAGTACAAGATAGACCAACGAAACATAACTGGCATTTTAAAGCATATCAGGTGGAAGATGGATAGTGCCCCGCAGTTCGTGAAGGGCGGGAGTGTGGATATAGCCAGACTAAAAAAAATTTTTTCCGAAAGAAACCTTGAAGCCCTTGCAGAAATTATGGAAGAGTTGACAACACTTAAGCCTGATTTAAATGAAGTTGAAAACACATTCAACAGGGGACTTCTAAAACATCTTAAGAAACAGGCAAAGGAAACAATAGACATTTCGGTTATACTTTATTACATCTTTAAGATTCATGTAGAACTGCTGGACAGAATGAAGACTATTTACCACTAAGGGAAAACAGTTTTATGACTGATGGCAAAAAAATGGTTTTTGTAACAGAAAGAGATTCCAGATACGGTTTTAGCCTTGCAGGTTTTGAACAATACGATTTACCACCTGAGGAATCTGAAGCATTTCTGGAAAGGCTCATAAAACAGAAGGAAATAGGGATAATCGTCATAGATGAACGACTGGTTGCCGAAATTTCGGAAGAGAAGATGAAAGAGATTGAGGCTTTGTTTCATGGTATTCTGCTTACATTGCCTTCGCCGACAAAGCCGCTCCTTGAGGAAGACTACATTGCCAGATTGATTAATAAAACAATCGGATATTATGTGAGGCTAACGTGACGAGAGGCGGGGTTATTGGTGTATCGGGTGTTATTATAACAGCGAAGATAAAGGGACTAAAACTTTATGAACAGGTTTTTGTTGGAAAATCGAGACTTGTGGGGGAAGTAATAAAACTTGATAAAGACAGGGCAGTCATACAGGTTTATGAAGATACGAGAGGAATAGGTGTCGGCGAAGAAGTGGTGTCCACAGGTGGACCCTTAATGGCAACACTGGCACCGGGGATTCTGTCACACATGTTTGACGGACTCCAGAGACCTCTCAGTGTACTAAAAGAGGAATGTGGTGCTTTTATAGTAAAGGGAAAGGACGTTAGCCCCCTTCCTGAGAACAAAAGCTGGTTATTCCACCCCCTTAAAAAGGCGGGTGACAGGCTGAAAACAGGCGATGCGATAGGTTACTTTGAAGAAGGCAGATTCAAACATTATGTTTTTACACCTTACGACGGCAAAATCAAAGAGTTGTTTGCTGGGGAATTAACAGTAAACCAGACTATTTGTGAACTTGACGATGGCAAAACCATATCTGCTTTAAACCGCTGGGCTGTAAGGCAACCGAGAAAATACAGGAGAAAACTGCCACCAAAAGAACCACTGATAACAGGACAACGGTGTATTGACTTTCTTTTTCCCATTGTAAAGGGTGGCACATTTATTTTTCCGGGGGGCTTTGGAACAGGAAAAACGGTGCTCGAACAGTCTATCGCAAAGTTTGCCGATGTGGACATTGTGGTTTATGTAGGTTGTGGTGAACGTGGTAACGAGATGTCTGAACTTATTGCTGATTTTGAAGAGCTGAAAAATGAATGGACAAAAGACAGGCTTATGGACAGAACCGTACTTGTTGTTAATACGTCAAATATGCCGGTGTCGGCAAGGGAGGCTTCCATTTACACCGCTGTAACGATTGCAGAATATTACAGAGACATGGGTTATGATGTTTTGCTTCTGGCAGACAGCCTGTCCCGATGGGCGGAGGCATTAAGGGAAATATCGTCATCGCTTGAAGAAATGCCGGGAGAAGAGGGTTATCCAACGTATCTTGCCTCAAGGCTTTCCAGTTTTTTTGAACGGGCTGGTGTGGTGGAAACGCTTTCTGGTGAAAAGGGTTCACTCACAATGCTTCTTTCTGTATCCCCTCCGGGCGGTGATTTTACAGAGCCGGTCACACAGTCTGCACTCAGGATAGCGGGAGGATTTATTATGCTTGATACAGAATTTGCCCACAGGAGACTTTTTCCAGCGATAAACTATTTTAAGAGTTATACGCTTTATGAACAGCAGGCGCTGTTACACTTTGTAGAAAAATTTGGTACTGGGTGGGCGGAAAAACAGAAAAGGGTGAAAGATTTTCTGGTCAGGGAAGAAAAAATCCGTGAAATAGTTGAAATAGTTGGTGTAGAAGGTTTACAGGCAGAAGACAGACTGCTCATGAAGTCGGCAGAAAGGATTAAGTACGAATTTCTGTGCCAGAACGCCTTTACAAAAGATGCCTTTTCCACACCGTCTGAATTACTGACAAAGATAACAGAAATTCTGGATTTTCACGACAGGGCTTTAGCACTCATAAGGCAGGGCAGATCGATTGAGGAGGTGTTGAAAAGTGAGACTGGCAGAAATTAGACTGAAAACAGTCACATCGATAAGAGGTCCTTTGATTTTTTTAGAAGAAGTCCCTGTTTCAAAGGTGGGCGAGATTGTATCAATTATTGCACCAGATGGCAGAAAAACCAGTGGAGAGGTGCTAAAAATAGAGGAAAAAAATGTTCTGATACAGGTGTATGGAGATTCATCTGGCTTTGATATTTCCAACACCACCGTAACATTTACAGATCGGATAAAAGAAATTCCACTTTCAGAAAGAGTTATAGGAAGAGTTTTTAACGGGAATGGAGAACCCATAGATGGGTTACCTGACTATGTGCCTGAACAGTTTCTACCTGTGTCCGGATTGCCAATAAATCCTGTTGCAAGGGCAGTACCTCAAGAATTTATAGAGACAGGATTTTCAGCCATTGACGGATTAAACACCCTTGTCAAGGGACAGAAACTACCTGTTTTCTCCTGTGCTGGTCTGCCCGCAAGGGAGATGGTAGCCTTTATTCTCAAAAATGCGCGTACCTCTGAAAAAAACAAAAGGTTTGTGGTTATATTTGTTGCAATGGGACTTTCATACCACGAATACGCCTTTTACAAAAAAACGATGGAAGAGTTAAAGGTGGATTTTGTTGCCTTTGTTAATCTGGCTGAGGACCCTGTAATGGAAAGACTGTTAGCACCCCGTTGTGGTTTAACAGCAGCTGAATTTTTAGCCTTTCAGAAAGGTATGGATGTACTTGTTGTAATGACCGATATGACAAACTATTGTGATGCTCTCAGGGAAATATCCACAGCAAGAGAAGAACTTCCCGGCAGGAGAGGATATCCGGGATACATGTATTCTGACCTTGCGGGGCTATATGAGAGGGCTGGCAGAATCAAAGGGCTTGAAGGTTCCGTTACCATAATTCCCGTTCTTACCATGCCGGAAGATGATATTACACATCCCGTTCCGGATTTGACAGGCTACATAACGGAAGGGCAACTTGTGTTAAGTAGAGAACTGCATTTCAAAGGCATTTTTCCACCCATTGATGTGTTGCCGAGTCTATCGAGGCTAATGAACAGAGGCATAGGAAAGGGAAGCACAAGGGAAGATCACAGAAAAATAGCGAATCTGCTATACAAATACTACGCAAGAGGCTGTGACTTAAGAAGGCTTGAGGCAATAGTGGGGAGAGACGGTATGTCTGAAGAAGACAGAAGGCTACTTGATTTTGCCGATAAATTTGAGCACCTTTACATTCATCAGGGAAAAGAAAGAAGAACAATAGAAAAAACCCTTGACCATGGTTTAATGCTTTTAAAGCAGTTTTCTCTGGAGACATAATGATTCAACACACAAGAACAAATCTGTTGTTGCTAAAAGAAAAGATTTTTTTTGTTTACAAAAGTATTGGTATATTAAAGGCAAGAAGACTTGCTCTTATAAAAGAGTTTCTGAACAGTATAAAGCCACTTTCAAAATCAAGGGAAGACATGCGGAGAATTTACAGCGATGCAATATCACACCTGAATCTGGCAAAAGCATATGAAGGAGAGGGTAATATAAAATCACTTACCGTTGTAACAAAAAGGAACATAACATTTATAGTTAAGGAAGAGGCTTTCTGGGGACTTCGTTACAAAGACGTGGTAGTTAAAGACGGGATAGTGAGAAAAATCGGTGAACTCGGCTACGACTATCTCTCTACAGCAACCGCCTCTGAGGAAGCGGTTTATTCCTTTGAAAAGGTTGTTGAGGCGCTCATATACATGGCTAAACTTGAGGGCAAAGTAAAGAAGTTAAGCCATGAAATAAATAAAACCACCAGAAAAATAAAGATTCTGGAAGACAGAATCCTGCCCGATCTGAAACTAAAAATTCGCGAGATAAATCAGTACCTGGGAGAAAGGGAAAGAGAGGCTTACTACAGGCTTAAAATCTTTAAAGAGGCTTCCAAATAATTGATTTTATCTCTCAAAAAAACTATAATTCTAAAAAACCGTCAGGGGGTATAAATAATGATTGAAGAGCGTGAAAAACTTTGGAAACTTCTGGAACACTGGAAGATTCATAACGTGGAACATGCGGAAAGCTATAAATTGTGGGCACAAAAGATGGACATTCTTGGAGAAAAGGAGCTTTCAAAAATTCTGTACGAAATATATAACCTTTCTTTAAAAATAGGGGAGCTTTTTGATAAGGCAAAAGAGACAAAAAAGTAAGTGGGCGATACTGGATTCGAACCAGTGACTTCTACCGTGTGAAGGTAGCACTCTACCTCTGAGTTAATCGCCCAGCTTTGTGGCTTGAATATTATCTAAAAATTGACCCGCTTTAGTCAAGCGGTAACTGAAAGAGGCATCAGGTATAAGGCAAAAAGGTTGAAGGGGGAACAAGGCTTTCGGCTTGTTTAAGTTTTTTAGATAAATGTAGCCTGAAAGGGTTAAAAAAAATTTCTTGACAGAGGTTTTATAATTTGTTTTAATAAAGACCAAGCCACGAAGGCTGGTATGCAGGTTGGAAAGCCTGCAACTGTTGCTTCGTGGCTTTTTTTATTTCCCGCCACGAGCAAAATCACCTAAAAACAAAAAAGGAGGAATCTGAATGAAAAAGGTTGTTGCTTTTATTTTTGTCTTTTTGTTTGTCACATCAGTTAGATCTTTTGCAGCCCATCCGCTTATTACAGACGACACAGGTACGCAGGGAAAGGGCAGATTTCAGTTAGAGCTTAATGCAGAGTATAAAGTAGAAAAAGAAGATGGTTCTACAGAAAAAGTTTTTGATTTTACCCCCACTTTAAGTTACGGAATAGCAGAAACGCTGGATTTGGTTATTGGGCTTCCATATCAGCAAATTAAAATAGACAGTTTCAAGGAAAATGGGTTGGGTGATTTAGAGGTACAGGCAAAATGGCGTTTTTATGAAAAAGATGGTTTGAGCTTAGCCTTAAAACCGGGGATCTCTTTTCCTACGGGCGACGAGGATAAGGGGCTTGGGACAGGAAAAACGAGTTATTCGCTGTTCTTTATAGCCACAAAAGAGTTAAAACCTGTAAATGTTCATTTGAACCTTGGATACATAAGAAACGAAAATAAGTTTGACGAGAGAAAAAACATCTGGCATGCCTCGTTTGCTGGCGAGATGGAGGTTTCAGAAAAGTTAAAACTGGTTGCAAATGTAGGGGCAGAGACAAATCCGGATAGATCTTCAAACACTGCACCGTCTTTTGCACTTTTGGGTTTTATATATTCAATAAACGACAATGTAAGTATCGATTTTGGCTACAAATATGGTTTGACCAAGCCTGAGACAGACAGTTCTTATCTTTTTGGCATCGCTATTAAATTTTAAAAGGAGGTAACTTTTATGCATATGGCTGATGCTCTTTTATCACCTGCTGTGGGAGCCACCTTCTGGGCTGCCTCCCTCAGTGGGATAGCATATAGTGCAAGGAAATTAAAGAATCAGGTTGACGAAAAGCTTGTTCCTCTCATGGGTGTGCTGGGAGCCTTTGTTTTTGCGGCACAGATGATAAACTTCACAATTCCTGCCACAGGTTCAAGTGGTCATTTAGGCGGTGGCATGCTGCTTTCAATTATTTTAGGTCCCTATGCCGCCTTTATTGTTATGGCTTCTATCTTGACCATACAGGCATTATTTTTTGCCGATGGCGGACTGCTTGCACTGGGTTGTAATATCTGGAATCTGGGATTTTATACCTGTTTTGTTGCCTATCCTTTAATATTTAAACCCATTTACAAGCGGGGTGACAACAAAAGACTTTTTATTGCTTCTTTAGCGGCTGGCATTGCTGGACTTCAGCTCGGCGCCTTTTCCGTTGTTATCCAGACTTTTTTTTCAGGTATAACAGAGCTTCCTTTCAATACCTTTGTTTTACTCATGCAGCCCATACATCTTGCAATCGGTATAGTGGAAGGTTTTGTTACCGCCGCTATTGTGGTTTTTGTAAAAAATATGAGACCGGAGATAGTTGAAAATTCGGTGGTGAACAAACCGATACCTGTAGGTGTTTCGGTAAAAAAGGTTATCTTAATATTGCTTGCCTTAACTGTTTTGACAGGGGGTGTTTTAAGCTGGTTTGCCTCTGAAAATCCTGACGGACTTGAGTGGTCTATGGAAAAAACTTATGGCAGACCTGAGTTACCAGAAAAGGAGTCAGCAGTTTTAAGCATACTTAAGTCTATTCAGAAAAAAACCGCATTTCTGCCCGACTATAACTTTAAAAAACAGGTGAATGAGGCAGAAGAGGCGAAGAATAAAACCGAAGAAGTGGCAGGTGAAGAAAAATCTGTAGTGGATCCGGGAACGTCCTTTTCAGGCGTTATAGGGTCTTTTATAGTGCTTGCAGTTATTTTTGTCACAGGATTTGTTATAAAAAGTGTTAAAAGATTAAAATCTAATTAATCACGCTTATCTGAAGGCAGCTGGTTGAAAAGTTTTTTATTCTGGCTATAATTATTCTGTCAGGAGGATAATATGGTTCAGGATATTAAAGGTGTTGCTTTGTCGCTAAAAAATATTGTGAATTATCAGGAAGGGGCTGTAGTAAGCAGAGAAATATTGCGAAAAGAGACAGGCACTTTAACGGTGTTTGCCTTTGATAAAGGGCAGGGACTTAGTGAACACACAGCCCCCTTTGATGCCACTGTGTATATCATTGAAGGAAAGGCAGAAATAATAATTTCAGGCACTTCCCACATAGTAGGGGAGGGGGAGTTGATAATTATGCCGGCAAACCAGCCTCATGCCCTTAAGGCTATAGATCCTTTCAAAATGCTTTTGATTATGATAAGGTCATGAAAATTTTTGGCAAAAACCACAAACCAGCACTTGGAGCCTTAGAGATACTGAAATATATAGGGCCGGGATTTATTGTGACCGTTGGATTTATTGATCCCGGCAACTGGGCTTCCAATGTAGCGGCAGGGTCAGAATACGGCTATGAACTTTTGTGGATGGTAACCCTGTCAACAATTATGCTTATTATGCTTCAGCATAATGCTGCACATCTGGGCATTGCTACAGGTTTGTGTCTTTCCGAAGCGGCAACAAGGTATCTTCCACCGTTGATAAGCAGGGTATTTCTTGTTACCGCTGTTATTGCAGCCATCACAACAGCCTTTGCCGAAATTCTTGGCGGTGCCATAGGACTTAGGATGCTTTTTGGACTACCCATACCTGTTGGCGGAGTAATAACAGCAACCTTTGCTGCCTACATGCTTTTTTTTAACAAATACAAAAAACTGGAGAAATACATTATCGGCTTTGTGTCTTTAATCGGACTGGCGTTTCTTTTTGAACTGTGGCTTGTAAATGTGGAGTGGGGCAGGGCAGTAAAAGGATGGGTAACACCCTATGTTCCCCAGGGTTCAATTCCTATTGTGATGAGCGTGCTCGGTGCGGTGGTTATGCCTCACAATCTGTTTCTTCATTCAGAGATAATCCAGAGCAGACAGTGGAATCTTGAAAATGAGACAACGATTAACAAACAGTTAAAGTATGAATTTTTGGATACACTTGTTGCTATGATAGCGGGCTGGGCGATTAACAGTGCTATGATAATAGTGGCTGCAGCGGTATTTTTTTCTAATAATGTGGTGGTAACAGAGCTTGCTCAGGCACAGGAGTTATTAAAACCATTGCTTGGTAATGCTGCAGCAGCGGTTTTTGCCATTGCTTTGATACTGTCTGGTTTTTCTTCATCCATAACAGCCATGATGTCTGGTGCGAGTATATTTTCTGGTATATTCAGTGAACCTTATGATATCACAGACTCCCACTCAAAAACCGGGGCAGCAATAACCCTGATAGGGGCTCTTTTAGCAGTTTTATTTTTTAAAGACCCATTTCAGGGGCTTGTGTGGAGTCAGGTGGCTTTGAGCATTCAACTGCCATGGACAATATTTGTGCTTATTTATTTAACCTCTTCCGAAAAGGTTATGGGGAAATTTGCAAACAGTAAAAAGGATAAAATATTTTTGTGGCTTATTGCCGGAATTGTTTCCTTTTTGAATATTGCTTTGCTTGTTTCTATTTTATCTTCTGTAATGGGGAGGTAAAAGTTTTATCGACTTTCCTGATGATTTGATCGCCTTTACCAGAAAAACCTTTGAAGGTGTTTTTTTATCAGGATAAATCGGTAGCAGCTCTTTTGGTTCAATGTTTTTTTGCCTGAGCAGGCAGAGCATATCTGCAAGACGCTCTGTTAAAAAAACCGCATAGAAAATGCCGTCATTTTTCAACAGTTTTTTTGCGGTGCTGATGAGAGACTCAAGCTGTCCTTTTGTTTCATGCCGTGCCGATGATTTTATCCCGTCAGGGCTTATTCTGCCACTTGCAGTCTCCCTGAATGGGGGGTTTGTGATCACCACATCAAAGGTGTTGTTGTAACCTTTGTCTAAAAGCTGCCAATCAGAATGAATCGGTGTTATCTGGTGGCTCAGATTGTTTTCCATTACGTTTTTATTCAGTATTTGAAAGAGGCTCTCCTGTATTTCAACCGCCGTAATCTTTACCGAGGGGAATTTTTTTGCAATGACTAATGACAGTATGCCGCAGCCGGCACCGAGATCTATAACCTTTGCATCTTTTTTTATGTTCTTTACAAAGTTTAGCAGAGAAAAAGAGTCTTCGTTATATCGGTAACCGGTTTTGGGCTGATAAACGGTAAGATCATATTCAGCAAGATATTCTTCCGAAATCATAAAAATGAATAGATAACCGCACCAGAAGGAATTTTGGGGAAAAAGTAAGTTGATTTTTGTGGCATCGTTTCGTTAAATCTGGCAACCTTTTCAAGGGCAGAAACCTCTGTTGCGTTTAGCAAAAATGCGACATCTGCCTTTCCTTCTGAAACTTTATTCAGTGCATCTTCAATGTCTTTTGAGTAAAAGACATGTTTCTGATTTTTAAGTTCTTCTTCCGTAACGTGAAAAAATCCTTTTAGTAAGGCGTAAAAGAGTATGTTAACGTCAAGCTCTTTCAGTGGTTCGCACATGTCCCCCGGGAAAAACTGGTTTATATCTTCCATGCTTTTAAGTTCTGCCAGCAATAGTGTCTCTCTTGTTGCCACCACAAAGGCGTGGTTATCTTTTAACTCTGCAAGTTTTTGAAAACAGTCTCTTTTTTCATTGTGTGAAAATTTTGTTACATTGAAATGTCTTGCTAAAAACTGTTCAAGCTCCTGTTGTGTGAATGCAACATCTGTAAGCAGTCTGTGTGTGGGTAACACTATCAGACCATCGTTGAGTGTGTTGGAAAAATACATTAGTGTGTATTGAGCCTTTTCGTTATCAGCAAACTCCTGACTTATACGCAATGCTGTCTCATAACGGTGGTGTCCGTCGGCAATGAACAGGTTTTTATTTGCCATCATCTCTGATATTGCATTATTAACCTTGGGATTCTTAGATTTGTAGAGGATGTTTCTTACACCCTGATAGTCTGTGTAGGTCATGTAAGGTTCGCCAAATTTATTGCTTTCGTAAAGATTTTCAACAATTTTTTCATCGTCTTTGTAGATTGAAAAAACAGCACTGAAAAAAGCTCCACATGCTTTGGTAAGCCTGTACCTGTCTTCTTTGGGTCCTGACTGGGTTTTTTCGTGGGGCATAATGGTGTCCATAGAAAAAGGGGTAAGTTTATAAAGCCCGTAAAATCCAAGACGTGAAAATGTTTTGCCCTCAAGTTCAAAGTCCTGTCTTAAAATATAGTAACAGTCCTCTCTATCTTCTATAAACACATTCTCCTTAAGCCACTGTTCAAAGGTTGCCTTTGCCCTTGTATAAACATTGTTAATTTCGTTGTCTTCCTGAAATGTTTTGCCAAAATCTATTTTTACAAAGTTGTAGGGGTGGGTGTCATAAAGTTTGTCCTGAAGCTCCCTGTCTATAATGTCATAGGGTGGCGTAAGGACAAGCGAAAAATCGCTTATTTTATCAGCGTTATAAGTAATGCCTTTAAAAGGTTTGACCGTTATCACCAGTTCCTCCTGTTTTATGCATGCCACAAATATTCTTCAAAGTTTTTATTTGGCACCGTTATTTTTATTAAACCACGCATGGGAAATCTAATGCTTTCCAGTTCCTTTATCTTAACATAAATGAAAAAGGATATGGTATCACCTTCTTTCAGCCCCAGTAGCGAAAGTGGCACTTTCAGCTCAACAATTTTCTGAAAGCCTGACTCAATAGAAACAACCTCTGTGCCTGTTTTAAGATAAAATTTACTAAAGCCATTCAGGTTAATTTCACCTTCTATAAAATAGTCATTGTTGCAGCAGATGGATATATAACATGGAAAATAGTTATTCTGATTAATAAAATTGGGCTCTGGTTCCAGACGGAAATATATGTTTTCAGTGTCAAAGCCGACACCCAGTATTTCAAAGTAAACGTGTGTGCGGTGCATGGCAAAACCGAATTTTTTTAGTTCGTACAGATAGGAACCTAGCCATTCAAAGTAACTTGTTATCCTGCCGTCTATCTTGGGGCTGATAAAATTCATCATATCTTTGTCGGGTTTTATTTCTTTTTCCTTTTTTACGATTGGAATGTCCAGTTTTGGTGGATAATTTAGCTTTAGCTTTTTATATATGTCTTTAACGTATTCTCTGAACAGTTCGTCAAATTCGAGTTCAAACTCTGTTGAGTGTTCATCACCATACCACCAGCACCAGTCACTTCCTTCGGCTATATACAGACTTTCAAAAACTTCTTCTTTCTGCTTATCATCAAGCTCATGCAGTTTTTCTTCTATCCTGTTTCTTGCCTCTGCAAGGTTATCCCATGCAGCATTGTCTTCGCTATGGCCGATCCATATTTTAAAGTTGCCATTTATCCATGAGCCGGGATGAATATTGGTGAGCCTTTCCTGTCTGGGGTAGCGTGTCAGATAGTCAGAAAAGGAAATAACCTCAATCAGTTTATCATTTTCAAGCCGTTCATACAGCATGGTCAAAAAATCGTATCCGTCATTTGGATAAAATTCCCATGCATTTTCACCATCCAGAATGACAGGGACAATGTAGTCTTCGCCGGGTTTGTATGTGTCCAGATAGCTTTTGATGTTGTGTAGTGACCCAATAAAATGGTCAGTTGCTTCCTTTGCTGTTAAACGGCTGTAAACAAAGCCAATATTGTCTGACAACCTGTGGTCTCTGAAGAAAATGTTTACAGGTCCGTTATTACCTTCATAGGTGTATGGACGATAAAGCTTTTCAGCTGGTAGATTTTGTGTGTTGAGGGATGCAGAAAGAATTGCTTCGTCAGTTGCAGTCCATTTCAATCCTGATTTTGCGATTAAGTCCAATGCTTCATTACTTACAGAACCTTCCGATGGCCACATGCCATAAGGTTTTTTTTCGAACTTTTCTTCTATGTATTTTATAGCAGACGAAATTTGCGTCATGGCATCCTGCGGATACTGGAAACGCAAAGAAGGCAGAATAGTGTTAGGATTTGATTTTACTGCTATATTTGTGTCAATTAAAAGTGGCAGGATAGGGTGGTAAAAGGGTGAAATGCTTATCTCTATTTTATCCTCAATAAAAGCCTTTTTATAAGCAGAAAATATTTCTCTCATTATTTCAAAATGCTTTTGTATCAGAAGCTCTTTTTCCTTATGTGTATAAAAACGACCCTTCTGAGTCATTTCCTTCAGAAAGGGGTCTTTTTCCCTGAAAACAGGATCAATCCATGCAAGGTTAAATAATGTCTGCAGATCGATTATATCCTGTTTGGTGAAAAAGCGATGGACTTCCTGATACTCAAGCTGGTTTTCAGGATTCCCCCTTTTAAGTAAAAGTTCATAGTAACGGGGAAAGGGCTTTATCATTGTGTCCCAGTTTGCCATGAAAAAGTCTTTTAAAATGATGTTTTTTTCAAAGGTTGTAAGATCATCAGGCGATTTGAGGGTTAGTTCCAGGTGAAGCTCCGGTGTGCCTGAAAGATACAACTCAATCTGTTTAAGCAAGGAAGGCGTGAAGTTGAAAACAGGTTTTATTCTTTCGTATTTGTTTGAGATTAAAAGCATGTCCAGATAGTCTTTTACACAATGAAGTCTTACCCATGGCATTTTGAATTTTTTTGATTCCGGGTCTAAATAAAAAGGCTGGTGCATGTGCCATAAAATGGCAACTTTAAGGGTATGGGCGGACATCAGCTTTCACAAGTCCTTTGAAAAAAGTTAATCTTCAATCTTCTGCTGAACCACTTTAGCGAGATAAAACTCAGAATTGGATTTCAGAAGTTCGGCATATATCTTTTTAGCTTCGGCGGCATTGTTTTTCAACTCCAGAATCTGGGCTTTTCTGTATAAAAGTTCGTCTTTAAAAGGCTTTTTGGTCTCCTGCAATGCCTTTTCTATGATTTTCAACGCCTCATCGGACTTGTTTTCCTTCATAAGTATATCGGTCATAAGGACGTAGGAAGCTCCTCTGAAATAGGCATCTTTAATGCCAAAGGCTTTGTCAAGCTCCGTTTTTGCCTGTTGGGTATTTTTTTCAGCATTATAGATTTGTGCCAGGTAAAAAGAGGCATACTTTGAGGCTGAGCTGAAAGACATATTTTTAACCTTTAACAAAAGCTCTTTTTTTGCTTTAACATCGTTATCTTTCTCAAGAGCCGTTGCAAGATACTGATATCCGAGGGCATTGTTTCTTTTCACGTAGTAGGTAAAAAGGCTTATTCCGATAACAATCAGAATTATAATTAGAGAAAAAATAATCGCCTGTTTCTCATTAGCCTTTAAATAATTAATAAATCTTTTGCTTAAAGAAAGAAATTCGTCAGGTTTTTTTAACTCATCCTTTTTCTTTATTTTAATCTTGCGAGCCATTTTTTAACCCCCTGCTATAGTCTTAACCAATATAAACGAAACTGTAGAATAAGTCAATTTTTTGTTAAGGATGAAAATTCCAAGGGAAAAATGTGGAAGGTTGGAAAGGTTGCTATCAAGGTGTATAATTTTTTTTAAGCACGCCATCTCTGATTATATTCACAAAAGTATTAAAGTCCTCTAAATGTCTTTTGTAAATTTCATAAACCAGTTCCTCGTTTACGTTATCATATATATGTATCAGCATATTTCTAAACCTGAACATTTCTTTGAATGTTTTAACATGGTTTACAGGTATTATGCCTTCTTGTGCTAATATATCAATAGAATGAGCATAGCTTTCTGGTTCCGCAAGTTTTAAGGCAGATATTAAATGCTTACAAATGTCAATCATTTGTATAATAGCGAGCTCAATGTTTCGTTCAATGAACCTTTTTACTATGATGTTTTTGCTGAACGCCTCAGCACTTTCCAAATTTACAGAAGTTAGCTCTTTTACAAAATTTTCTATGTTGCGAAGTTTTTTTTCTACTAATTTACAGTCTATCATAAATGTCCATGCCTGAGATAAACTTGTATTCTTCAAATTCATCCATAGAGGCTTCTCTGAATTTTACATATTGCTTGAAATCTTTTATTAAAATAGGGATGCCATTCTTGAATACCTGATGCTTTGTAAAAGGATGGGCTTTATTCAGAATTACCAGATGAACATCTTTTTTTACCGCATCAGAAAGATTGTCAATCATGCTTAGTAGTTCTGCCCCTTCAGGAACTTTGTTGAAAAGTATAGCAATGTCAACGTCGCTATCTTTTTTCTGTTCTCCCTTTGCATAGGAACCGAATAAATATCCAAAAGAGACCTTTTCATCTATTTCTAATAGTGGTTTAAGTTTCTCTATAACTTCTTCGGTATTCATAGTGTCAATTTAGCATAAAGATTAAGACAAGTCAAAAATGGCTTTGAAAAAATTTTTTCAAACTCATTTTGTATCAACACTAAAGTTATGAAATCTAATGGGGTTAGGTCTTTACGGGCTGTTGCCCAAAACAGGTTTTTTATAAACATGGTTTTAGCCTCAAATCTGCAAGTAACGCTCTGGTAGATGAAAATGTTACCTTAAGA
>FWPU01006736.1_pt1 | contig 22395 bp, 19 predicted proteins | sample 2228361 | NCBI WGS metagenome assembly FWPU01 (sample SAMEA103939777, study PRJEB20133) | metagenome
GCTGAGATCGCAGGTCCCTCGCGGAAAGCGGACGGGAGCATGGCGGAAACCCAGTCCCCTTTCCATTCCAGGGCGTCGAGGGCCTCAACGAGCTTTTGAAGGCTCCACTCCGGACTGTGCTCAATGGGCCCCTGGGGAGGAAAGGGCTGGGTGTCCGGCTCCTTGCGGCAACCGGCAAGCAGGACAGCCAGCGCAACAGCCCAGGCCCACTTCCAAGAGGCCCGCTTCCGCATGCCGTCGTCTCCTTTCCCGACGCAGACTCGATCGGACCAAAGCCAAACATACCTTTCCCGCGGGCCGAGGGTCAAGGAAATCCCGGACCGCCTCGCAGCAGAGGGGCAGCCTCCGGCGGCCCTGCCCTCCTCTTGGCGGCCCCGGCCTCCCTTTTCTCCGGCTTCGGTCCGAAGTAGGATGCGGGCAAGACGGGGATTGCCCATGCCGAAGGAGAGCGCAGGTCTACTTCTGTACCGACGGGTACGCGAGGGGGTCGAGGTCTTGCTCGTGCACCCCGGCGGGCCCTTCTGGGCGAGAAAGGACCTTGGATCGTGGTCGATTCCCAAGGGCGAGATCGAAGCGGGCGAGGATCCGCTGGAAGCCGCACGGAGGGAATTCAGGGAAGAGACAGGCCAGGAGCCGCCGGCTCGCGTCAGCCTGCTTGGCAGCGTTCGGCAGTCCGGAGGGAAAATCGTTCATGCCTGGGCGGCCGAGGCCGACCTCGATCCGGCAAGCGTGCGCAGCGGAAGTTTTGTCCTGGAGTGGCCTCCGGGCTCCGGTGAGCGGCGGGAGTTCCCCGAGATCGACAGGGCCCGGTGGTTCCCCCTCGCAGAGGCCCGCCGAAAGATCCTGAAAGGACAGATTCCGTTTCTGGACGCCCTTGCTCGGAGCCAAGGGCTCTGAGGGGCAGAACCAGGAATCGACCCGGAGGTTTCGCGAGCGTTTTCCGAATGAAGGCAGGCTTACGGTTCTGGAGGCTCCCATGGCTCTCAAAGTGGATGCGGACAGGATCCGGCGGAACGTGGAGGGCATCGCGCGCTTCGGCCGGGATCCGGCCGGCGGCTGGAGTCGCTTTGTCTTTACCGAGGAGGAGAGAAAAGCCTGTGCGTTCGTCGCTTCCCTGCTCCGCGAGTCGGGCATGACTGTGCGCACCGATCCTGCAGGCAACCTTGTGGGCCGGCTCGAAGGTGTCGACCCCGAGGCCCCGGCCGTCGCGTCCGGTTCTCACATCGACACCGTGCCGCGGGGCGGAATGTTTGACGGCGTTGCGGGCACCGTGGCCGCGGTCGAGGCCGTGCGGGTGATCCGCGAAAACGGCCTCCGGACCCGGCATCCGCTGGAGGTCATCGTGTTTGCGAATGAGGAAGGGGCACGGTTTGGCAATGCCCTCTGGGGGAGCCGCGCCCTTCTGGGCCTGATTCATCCTGAGGAAACCGTTCGCTGCAGGGACCGCGACGGGATCACGCTGGCAGAGGCCATGCGGGCCTGCGGGTTCGATCCGGACCGGGTGGGAGAAGCCAGGATCGATCCGAACAGATACCGAGCCTTCGTCGAGCTCCACCCGGAACAGAGCTGCCTGCTGGAAAGCGAGGGCGCAGCGATCGGTGCCGTGGAGGGGATCGCCGGCACGGCGTGGATGAAGGCGAAGCTGAGGGGCAGGGCCGATCATGCGGGGGCTACGCCCATGAACTTGAGGCGGGACGCCCTGGCTGCGGCTGCGGAGATCGTGCTCGCAGCCGAGCGGATCGCGCGCCACGAGTGCAGTCCAAGGACCGTGGCAACGGTAGGCCAGATGACGGTGCAGCCGGGCGGAATCAACATTGTTCCCGGAGAAGTGGAAATGTCCTTCGACGTCCGGGACCTCGCCCCCGAAGCTCTTGACCGAGCTTGCGATGCGATCCGCGATTGTGCGAAAAGGGTCTGTGCCCTGCGGGGGATCCGGATCGAGCTGGAGGAGCTCGGCAGGGTCATGCCCACGCCCCTGGCCGGACAGATCGTTGAGCTCATCGAGGAGACCTGCCGCAAGAAAGGAATCTCCTGCCGCCGCACGGTCAGCGGTGCTGGCCACGACGCCCAGCTCATGGCGCTTGTGTGCCCGACCGGCATGATCTTCGTGCCGAGCGTGGGCGGCGTCAGTCACAGCCCCGAAGAAAAGACGGAGTGGCAGGACCTGGCCGCTGGGGCCCAGGTGCTGCTCGAAGTGCTCTGGAAACTCTCGCAGGGCGGCGCTGGATAAAGTCCTCCGGGCTGCTTGCATGGCGTCCTGGACGGACAGTCGGGGACCGGACAGGAATCGGGAGTGGAATATGGAAAAGCTAAACCTCAAGATCGAGGGCGGCAGGCTGGCCACAAGTGCCGGCGTCTGGGATGTGGACATCGGCATCCGGGAGGGAAGGATCGCCGCCATCGGTTCCTGGGGGACTCTGCCCCCTGCCGATGAGGTCTTGAACGCAAAGGGAAGGGTTGTTCTTCCGGGCGGTGTCGACACCCATTGCCACGCCGGGGATCCGGGGTTCGACGCATTCGGCATCGATTTCTCCCTGGCTTCCAGAGCAGCCGCACTCGGCGGGGTGACGACGATTCTCGACATGCCCGTGCAGATCCCCCTCACGGCTGACCCCCAGTCCTTTGATGCGAAGGTCGCTTCGATCCAGCCGAAGGCTTACGTGGACTTCGCCCTGTGGGCCACCTGCACGGCCGAGACCCTGTCCTCCATTCCGGCTCTCAAGGACAAGGGAGCTGTGGGGTTCAAGTTCTACATGCATGCCAGCGTGGGAGGGTTCACTCCCTATCACGACGACGGTTTGATCTATGAAGCCCTGCAGTGGGTTGCGAAGACAGGACTTCCCGCAGGCATGCACTGCGAAAGCCAGCAGATCATCGCTCATCTGGAAAAGAGGTTCGCGCAGCAGGGGAGGAACGATCTGGCCGCTTTTGCGGAGGCGCATCCGGTATGCGCCGAGCTCGAGGCTGTGCATCGGGCGCTCTTTCTGACAAGGGAACTCGGTGCGAGGCTCCACGTCGTGCATTGCAGCACGCCTCAGGCTGTCGCCCTGATCCAGGCGGCCAGACAGGCCGGTCAGGACGTCACGGTCGAGACCTGTCCGCAGTATCTCGTGCTGGACTCGACCATGCTGGGGAAGATGGGCAACTTTGCGAAGGTCGCGCCGCCCATCCGAGAGCGGGCGAACGTGGAAAGGATGTGGCAGCTTCTCGCCCAGGGACAGATCGACAACATAAGCTCGGACCATGTTCCCTTCCCGCCCGAGTTCAAGGAAGGCAGGTCGGTCTGGGACGCTGCGGCCGGTGCGCCGGTGATCCAGACGATGTTTCCGGTCCTGCTCGCCGCGGGCGTGAACTCGGGACGAATCCGCTTGCCCAGGCTGGTGAGCGTGATGAGCGAAGGGCCGGCAAGAGCCTTCGGGCTCTATCCCAGGAAGGGATCCGCCGCGGTCGGGGCCGATGCCGACTTCGCCATCTTCTGTCCGGGCGCTGAGAGAACGGTCCACGCCCGGGATCTCGTGGGGACTGCCTGGACGTTGTTTGAGGGGATGCGCGCCGTCTATCCCGAGACGACGATCGTCAGGGGAAAGGTCGTTGTACGGGATGGGCAAGTCGTGGGTCAGCCGGGATACGGCCAGCTGATCTCTCCTGCAGGGTCGAAATCCCCGGTGGAACCTGACGATGCGAAGGGAAGACAGAGCTCTTCGTCTGCCAGGGGCTCTCGGTGTCAGTAGAGACCTTGGTCTGATTCTCTCGTATCTGGCCTTGACCGGCTTGCAAGCCGGAAGCGCGCAGCAGGCCCGGCCTGGCCGCAAATCCAACAGCGATGCGGAGGAAAAGAGGATGGAGATGCTGAGGGTCGATGCGGAAAAGTGCAAAAAAGACGGCATCTGCGCGGCGGTCTGCCCCACAGCGGTCGTGCGGCTCCAGGGGCCGGAGGGCCATCCCCGTCTGGTCCCGGGCGGGGAGAGACTCTGCATCGCCTGTGGGCACTGCGTGGCCGCCTGTCCGCACGGCGCCCTGGACCATGCCCGGGTGCCCCGGGAGTCCTGCCCGCCCGTGCGGCCGGAGCTCCGCATCACGCCGGAACAGGCCGTTCAGTTTCTGCGGTCCCGGCGCTCGATTCGTCTCTACGATGATCGGCCTGTGGATCGGGCGGTGATCCAGAAGCTCATTGAGATCGCTCGGTATGCGCCCACGGGGAGCAACTCGCAGCTCGTGGAATGGGTGGCTTTCTGCGACCGCAAGGCCATTCGCGAGGTGGCGGCAAAAACGGTTGAATGGATCCGGTCCCTTCTCAAACGGGAGCCCCCTGTGCCCGGGTTGCCCCCGTATCTGCCGCTCATCTCGGCAGCCTGGGATGCGGGTATCGACGCCGTGCTGAGGAACGCTCCGGCCCTCGTGATCGCCTTGGCGCCGGCCGAGGCCACGAACGGCATGGTGGATCTCAGCCTGGCTTTGTGTTACCTCGAACTCGCCGCTCCGGTCTTCGGGCTCGGAACCTGTTGGGCCGGCATCCTCAGGCGAGGCCTCATGGACTCGGCCGCCCTGCGCGAGGCCGCCGGCATTCCCGGCGGGTGTCCGCACTTCTATCCCATGATGCTCGGCTACCCCGGGCACGCCTACCACCGTCTTCCGGAGCGCAAGCCGCCGAAGATCACATGGCGGTAGTCCTGGCCTTGCGACGAGAAACGGCAGAGAGTTTGTTTCCCGGGCTCAGGGGCTCCCCGCCGGCAGAACGGACTTGAGCCACTGGTCGGGATCCATGACAGCCGGCTGGTCCCACCGGATGGGGATCGGCAGGATGGCGTTCCGGTAGCCGGGCTCGGCCGGGTTGGTTTCCACCTCGAACACCCAAGGTTTCCCTGACTCGAGGGCTCCTCTGACCGCAGGTTTGAAGTCCCGGGGCCGCGAGATCTTTGTTGCCTCGATCCCCAACCCCTGGGCGATCTTGACATAGTCCGGGCTCCAGGGCGCGCCGGTCGCTTCGATCTTGAGGTCGCAGAAGGCCGAGCGGCCGTAAAGGACCTCCATGGCCTCGCGCTCGATGCCCAGGGTCCGGTTGTTGAGAACAATCCAGGTTGCCGGAACCCTGTACAGGTGAGCGGTCGCGACGGCGAGCCCGGCCATCAGGAAGGAGCCGTCTCCCACCACTGCAACGGCCGGGTGTCCGGGGTTGCCCAGGGCGGCCCCGATGGCTGCGCCCAGGCTCCACCCCATCCGAGCCATGTGGCCGTTGTTGGTGGCCACGAAACGGGAGCGGGGCGTGAAAAAGGCCGGCGCGAACAGGAGCAGGTTTCCGGTATCGAAGAGAACCGAGGCCTCTGGGTCTGTTTCGGCCACGGCCTCCGAAAGATCCCGGAGGAGTCGGGCATTCGAAACCGGTGCGGCATCGGAGGTCGTCAAAGGCCGAACCTGCCTCTCCCAGTCCTTGCGCCACCGTCCGATCCTTTTTGTCCAGGGGACGTAGCGGTTCCTGGGCAGCTTGGACTCCCTGAGAACTTCGATCAGCCCTTCCAGGGCGAGCCTTGCATCGGCCGCAAGGCCCAGCTCGGCCGGGTAGTTCCTCGAGAGTTCGATTGGGTCCACATCGACATGCACGAGCTTTGTCTTCTGGGGAATTCGATACAGGTTCCAGGCCAGGGTGTTGAAGTCGTGGAACCGGGCGCCCAGAGCCACGAGGAGATCGCACTCCCGGGCGGCCTGCCATCCGTGTCCCGTGCCCGACGGATCGATCGCGCCGACGCACAAGGGATGCTCGCCGTCGATCGCCCCCATGCCGGAAAAAGTGGTGCCGACCGGAACGCCGAACTCCTCGACGAACGTGCGCAGCGCCTCGTGGCCCAGCGCGTTGTGAAGGCCGCTTCCAGCCAGAAGCAAGGGCCTCCGGCATCGCGCGAGAAGCTCTGCGATCTTTTCGAGCGCCGCAGGATCCGGGCCGGCCGGGAAGACCCGGGTCCATCCAAGCGGGTCCGGGATCGACGGGATCTCGATCTCCGTGTGCTGGATGTCGAAAGGGATCTGCACGAGCGTCGGGCCGGGCCTGCCGGTTATGGCCTCCTTGTAAGCCCGCACAACGATCTCCAGGGCTGTATCCGGCCGGGTCGCCAGTGCAGCCTTCTTGCAGATGGGCTTGACGACCTGGATGAACTCCTCCGGACCGTAGCGGTAGCATTCCTCGAAGGAGCCCTTGTCGAACCACTGGCTTGGCCCCGCTCCGGCGATCACCAGCATGGCCGAGGATTCGTAGAATGCGTTCGCCAGAGCCGGGCAGATGTTGAGATTGCCCGGGCCCACGGTCGTGAAAACGACGGCGGGCGGCGGCTTCCTGCGCATTCTCCAGTAGCCGTCCGCCAAATGGACCGCGGCGTCCTCGCAGGTGGTCTGGACACCCCGGATCCGGCTTTCGTGCTGCAGGGCGTCCAGAAAAGCCCAGTTCCCGTGCCCGTTACAGCCCGCGGCGATCTCCACGCCGGCCCTCTCCAGGAATTTCACGATTGCTTTGGCGACGGTCGTCTTCATGCTAGTCGTTCTTTTTCTTTTCGTATCGGGGAGGCCGTTTTTCCAGGAAAGCCCGGATTCCTTCCTCGGTCTCGCCGGTGTAAAGCAAGCTCTGCATGAGCTCGGGTTCGCAGACAAAGAGGTTCCCGAACCCCTGCATGGAGGCGGCCAACGCGATCTTCTTGGTGAACCGGATGGCCGTCGGGCTCCGGGACGCAATCTTGGCCACGAATTCCCTGGCCTCGTCCAAAACCCGATCGGAGGCCACCACCCGGTTGGCCAGGCCGATCCGGTAGGCCTCCTGGGCCGGCAGGGGGTCGCAGGTCATGACAAGTTCCATGGCCCTGGAAGCGCCCACCATGCGCACGAGCCTCGGTGTGCAGCCCCAGGTGAAGTACACGCCGACCATGGACTCGGGAATGACATAGAAGCTGTCTTCGGCCATGATCCGGAAGTCGCACGCCATGGCCACGGCCATGCCGGCGCCCACCACGGCCCCTCGCAGGGCCGCCACCGTGACCTGCTCCACGTTTTCGAGGCTCCGCATGACCTCGTGCCCCCAGAGCTGGAAGTAGCGGCCGGCCTCCGGCTCGTACTCGCCGCTGTCCAGGAACGCGCGAATCTCCTTCAGGTCGGCCCCGCCGGAGAAGTGGTTTCCCTGCGCGGCGAGAATGACGAAGCGGATCTCGCGCTCGTCCCGCAGCGAGTGGGCGAAATCGATGATCTCACGAATCATGGTGGTATTGAAGAGATTCATGGGCGGCCTGTTCAGGGAGACGACCGCCGTCGCGCCGTGTTTTTCAAGGGTGAGCGTCTCGTAGCGTTTCATGGAAGGTCTGTTCCTTTCAGGCGTATGTTCCGTAGCGATGGCAGCAGTCCACGAAGAACCGGATGTTCTCCAGAGAGGCCGCAATCGGAATCTGACACCCTGGACCGATCACGTACCGCGGATCTCCCCCTGCGATCCGGAGGCATTCTTTGACCTTGCCCTCGAGTTCCTCCCGGGTCCCCCGGACGAAAAGAAGAGGGTCGATGTTTCCGATGACCACTGTTTTGCCGCGATCCAGGCTGTAGAGCTTCTCCAGGGATGTGGGGGCGTCGATGCTCAGGCCGTCCATGCCCAGGGAAAGGAGATCCTCGAGGATCGGATCCACGTACCCGCAGATGTGGAAGACGATCCGGCTCCCCTTCTTGTGAAGGGCATCCACAAGGCGCTTGTGATAGGGATACACGAACTCCCGGTAGATCGCCGGAGAAATCAGGCTGATCCCGGAAGAAGGGTCCCCGATGAACGGTGTGATGCCGTATTCTGCTGCGGCCAGGCTCCGGACGATCACGGTTTCGGTCGTGTAGTTCATGAGGGCGTGCACGAATTCCTTGTCTTCGTAGACGTCCTCCAGGGTTTCCTCGATGCCCCTGAGCTCCATGGCCATGCTCCAGGGGCCGCCCACCAGCGTCTCCAGGTGGTAGTCCGGGAAAAGCTCGGCTGTCTTCTGGCAGAGATCGAGATGCTGGGCGAAGAGCTTGTCCGCCCTCGGCTCCCGGACGGTCCACTTGGGCAGTTTCTCCTTGATGTCCGGCTTTTTCACGCTGGGCAGTTTCCCCATGAGTTTGCGGATCGCTTCCTGTGCGTCGGGCATGTAGGGGTTGAAAGGAACGAAGAGGTTGTCCGATTCGATCTCGCGGGCGGTCTCCTTCAGGATGCCGATCGCGGCGTCCGGATCGGTGAGGAACTGATGGAGGGTGTAGCCCGCCTTTTCGGCGCAGTGGCCGCCGAGGAGCAGGAAAATCGGCGCCCGGTCGGGCTTTTGGCCGTTGAAAGCGGCTTCCATCCGTTCTCTGGGGGTCATGGAGCTTGCCATGGCGACAGTTCCTTTCGTGAGAGAGAGTCGTAACGGCCTGCAGGCAGGGAATCCGCGAACGCCCGGATCCGGGCGATCGATGTACGCCTCCGAGATTCCTTTCGGGCCTATAGCACAACGGCCCGGCTGGTTGCAAACGGGCCCGGTCTCGGTGGCCGCAGAGTCCGTCCGGCTGAACGGAGAGCAAGGTCAGCCCTTGGGATTTCTTGTCTTTTTTTTCCGCTTGACAAGGCTCTCCCGCAGGAAATTTAATGACCATGGACGCACCGAACGTGAAAAGGAGGGGGCCATGGGACTGCGTGAACTCAACGTGGATCTGACCAGGGATCATGTCGCGCTCTGGGAGTCGAGCCGAAAGTTCTTCAGCGAGGTCTGGAGGCCCGCAGCCATCTCCCTGGACCGGCTGGCGGACCCGCAGGACGTGATCGCTCCGGGCTCTGTTCTTTGGGACGTGCTGAGGAAGAGCTACGAGCTGGGATACCACTGCTCTTTCTTCCCCAAGGAATTCGGAGGCATGGAGCTCGATGCCCTGAGCGTGTCCCTCATCACCGAGCTCATGGGATGGGCCGCGCCGGACCTGGCCGTGAGCCTGGGCGTCTGCACCACGCCCTTCCTGTGGAGCATCCTCTCGCCGGACCCGGAGCTGCAGGATCTCGTCCGGCAGTTCACGGCGGACACGGAAGCCAAACTCACCGGCTGCTGGGCCATCACCGAGCCCGACCACGGCTCGGACTGGATTCTGTTTGACAATGTCATGGCCAAAGACCCGGCCTTTGCTCCGCAGGTGCGGGCCGTGGCCGACGGCGACTCCTACGTGATCAATGGGCAAAAGGCCGCATGGGTGTCGAACGGCAGTTTCGCCAGGTACGCAGCCCTCTGGGTCTCCCTGGATCCTTCCAGGGGGATGGAGGGAGGAGGCGTGGCCGTGGTCCCGCTCGACCTGCCCGGCGTTTCCCGCGGCAAGCCCCTGAACAAGCTCGGCCAGCGGGCCCTGAACCAGGGCGAGATCTATTTCGACAACGTCCGGATCCCGAAGCGCATGATGATCGCCGAGGAGCCGGTCACGTTCCGGCTCATCTCGAACGGACAGCTCTGCCTGGCCAACGGATGGATGGGCGGGTGCTTTGCCGGCTGTGCCCTTGCGGCCCTGGAGGAGGCACTCGAATACGCCAAGACCCGCGTGCAGGGCGGCCGCGTGATTTACGACCATCAGGCCATCAAACTGAAGATCTTCGACATGTTCGCATCGGTGGAGGCCGCGCGGTCTCTGGCCCGGCGGGTTGCGGTCTACAACATGGCTCTCACGAGGCAGATGCAGCCCGGCGCGGTCCACTACGCGATGGCCTCCAAGATCCTTTCCACAGAGACCGCTTTCCGGGTGGCCAGCCAGGCCATCCAGATCTTCGGGGGGAACGGGCTTTCCAAGGAGTACCTGATCGAGAAGATTTTCCGCGACGCCAGGGCCGCTCTCATCGAGGACGGCGTGAACGACACTCTGGCGATCGACGGGGCCGACAGGCTCAGGCAGGGCCGGAGCCGCTGGGTGGTCGATACGGCCATGGCAGAGGCAGGGGCAGGTGCCGCGGCCCAGGCCGCGGGCATCACCTGGGAGGATTTTGAGCCCATCGTGCGGCCCAAGCCCGGCACGGTGCACATGGGCGTGATGAAGGCGGATCCGGACAAGTGCACGCACTGCGGTTTGTGCATTCTCAACTGCCCGTTCCGGGCCTGGGAGATGGGCGAGAACGAAGTGCCCAGAATGAAGAAAGAGTACGAGTGCTTCAGTTGCTTCAACTGCATGGTGGCATGCCCGGTCGGTGCGATTTCGATCGTGGACACCTACCACGTGGACTCCGGGTTTTTTAAGACAGATCCTCTCCCCCTTCCGGTCAAACCGCCACTGGAGCCCCTGGACGCGCAGGGGAAGCCCGCCCAGTGGACCCCGGTGGAAAAGATCATCTTCGAGCGCCGCAGTGTAAGGAACTTCAAGCCGGACCCTGTGCCGGAACCGCTCATTCGCCGGGTGATCGAGGCGGGCCGGTTCGCGCCGAGCGGCGGCAACTGCCAGTGCTGGAAGTTCATCGTGGTGACCGACAAGGCCATGATCCGCGAACTCGACGAGGCCTGCTACGGTGTTCTGAGCATGCTCTACACGGCTTACAAGAACGACGCCATGGTGAAGAGCCTGCTCACTGTCTATCAAGCCAAGCCTCAGCCGGGCATGTTCGACCCGAGGGTGATCCTGGGCGGGATCGGGAGCATCTACCGCAAGAACGCGCCGGTATTTCTGGATGCGCCCTGCGTGATTCTCATGGCCTGCGACAACCGCGCCATCGGCGGTCCGGAGATCCAGGCAGGGATTGCAGGCCAGAACATGAACCTCGCGGCCCTTTCCCTGGGGCTGGGCTTCTGCTGGATCGGGTTCAGCCAGGTCATCGAGATGGTTCCGCCCGTGAAGGAGAAGCTCGGGCTCAAGGACCCCTGGAGAATCTGTACGGCCATGGTTCTGGGCTACCCCAAGTTCAAGCAGGAGGGCATCGTGCCGCGGGAGTTTCGGCCCGTGACGTGGTTCCGGGAGGGCTCAGCCGGCAGGCCGGAAATCGAGGCCTAGTGCCCGCTCTTGGCTGCGCCGGGGATGCGGTTTCTCGATCGATCCGAAAAGGGCGTGGACACGCAGAACCTGCTCTTGTGGCCGGGCGCTGTTGCTAGGGTTCCTGCCGGTACAGGTCCTTGTAAAGGTCTTTCAGCTTGTATTTGAGGACCTTGCCGACAGAGGATCGGGGCAGGTCGTCGAGAACAACGACTTTCTTGGGGACCTTGAAGCCTGCCATCCGGCTCTTGCACAGGGAAAGGACTTCCTCCTCCCGGATCGCGGCTCCGGGCTTGGGCGTCACGAAGGCCGTGACAGCCTCGATCCACCGGTCGTGAGGCAGCCCCACCACGCAGACCTCCTGGACCCGGGGGTCTTCGTAGATCGTCTTCTCCACCTCGATCGAGGCCACGTTCTCTCCGCCCGTCTTGATCATGTCCTTTTTTCTGTCCACGAAATAGACGTAGTGGTCCTCGTCGAGATAGCCCATGTCGCCGCTGTGGAACCAGCCGTAGCGGAAAGCTTTTTCGTTCTCCTCGTCGTTGTTGAAATACCCTTTCATGACCGTGGGCGCCCGGTAGACGAACTCCCCGACCTGGCCGGGCGGCAGGAGGTTTCCCTCCTCGTCCATGACCCCGATCTCCACGTGCACCGTGGGGTTGCCCAGGGATTTCTTCTTGCGGAGCTGGTCCTCGGGTTTGAAGACCGTGACCGAAGGGGACATCTCGGTCTGTCCGAACATGAGGCACAGGTTCGGGCAGAGCTTTTCCATGAGTTCGTGGAGCAGGTTTTCCGGCATGACCGCGGCGAAATAGGTCGCCAGCCGAATGGAGGAAAGGTCGTACCTGCCGAAATCCGGGTGATCCAGCATCTGGCGGTACAGAGGCGGGAGCAGAACGATGAGGGTGATCCTCTCTTTCTGGACAGTCTCCATGATCTCCTTCATGTCCACCCGGGGAAGGACGACCACGGTGCCTCCGACAAAGAGGCACATGAGGCTGTAGGCGCATGCCGCAACGTGAAACAGAGGCATCACGGCAAGGGATTTGTCCGTGTAGGAACAGGGAAGGTCGATGAGCACGCTGCTCACCACGCAGAAGAGGTTGAGGTGAGTGAGCTGCGCGGCCCGCGGAAAGCGCGTCGTGCCGCCGGTGTAGAGCATGAGGGCGACATCGTCGTCGTCCAGAATGACCTGCGGCTCTTCGTCCGAGCCGGTTTGCAGAAAGGTTTGGAAATCCTGGAATTCCCCGGAAGCGAGGTGGAAGGACAAGGTTCTCTCGACCGACTCGAACCTGGGCAGGGCGTCCCTCAACAGCGGCAGAAGCCTCCCGTCGAAAAGAAAGACGCGGGCCCGGGCGTTGTTTACGGCGTAGGCCATCTCCTCCGGCTTGAAAAAGGGATTGAGCGGCAAAAAGACCAGACCCGCCTTCACGGTGCCGTAAAGAGCCACGAAAAACTCGAGGCAGTTCAGCGACGCAAAGGCGACCACGCTTCCCTTGGGGTATCCTGCGGAAAGCAGCGCGTTGGCGAGCCGGTTCGCGAGCCGGTCGAGTTCCCGGTAGGTGACCCTGCGGTCGCCGTCGACCACCGCTTCCCGGCCGGGGTATCTCCGGGCGGTTCTTCGGAGGCTGTCCCCTAGAGCGATCCTCCTTAACAGGTTGAGCGCAAGAGCGTCTTCCATTGAGGGCACTCCTTTCTGTTCAAGCCCCTTCGGGCTCAGATGCCGATTCCGCCGTCCACGTGGTGGATCGAGCCGGTGATGTAGCTGCCCCTGGAGGCAAGAAAGGCGACCACCTCGGCCACGTCTTCGGGTTCGCACGGTCTGCCCAGGGGGATGCTCGCCTTGAGGAGATCGATGTTGGCCGGCGCCAGAGCCCGCGTCATCTCCGTGAGCACGAACCCCGGCATGACGGCCGTGACCGTAATTCCGTGGGGAGCCAGTTCCCGGGCCAGGGACTTCGTAAACCCGACGATTCCGGCCTTGGCCGCGCCGTAGGCCGTGTCGCCAGGGAAGCCCCTTTCGCCGACCGTGGAGGAGATGTTGATGATGCGGCCCCACCTGCGCTCCTTCATCGAAGGCACCACGCAGCGCGCGCAGTGAAACGCTCCGTACAGGCAGGAGCGGATGACCAGATCCCAGTCCTCCAGAGGGAGCTTTTCGATCTTCCTGCCCCTGTGGATGGTGGCGTTGTTGACCAGGATGTCGACGGGTCCGAACGCATCCGCGGCCTGCCGGACCATGGCTTCCACCTGGGCGTAGTCTGAAACGTCCGCGCGGCAAGCCATGGCCGAGCCGCCCTTCTGTCGGATCCGGGAGACCGTCTCCAGGGCTTCGGCTTCTCTCGTCCGGTAGTTGACGATCACGCGGGCCCCTTCCTCGGCCAGGCGGAGGGCGATGGCGCGCCCGATTCCTCTCGAGGACCCGGTCACCAGAGCGGTTCTTCCTGCCAGCTCCATGGGGGAATCCTTTTTTGTTCAGAGGCCCTTCTTTTCCGGGCCGACCTTGCCGTTCAGATAGGCCCGTCTTTTGGGCTCGGGCAGCCTCTCGATGGCGTACCGGAGCATGGTCCGGGGCATCTGGCGGTAGTGAGCGCCCAAAAACGCCTCCAGCTTCTCTTGGTTCCTCTTGCCCACCTCCCGGAGCATCCAGCCCACGGCCTTCTGGATGAGATCCTCGGGATCCCTGAGCAGGATGCGCGCGATGCGCAGGGTCTCGTCGAAGGCGCCTCGCCGGATCCAGTGGAAGGTCGCCACGATCGCGATGCGGCGCTCCCAGAGCGACCTGGATCGGGCCATGCGATCGAGGGACTTCCTGCCCTTTTGGGCCAGGAAGGCGCCCACGATGTGAGGCGCAGAGAGATCCACGAGATCCCAGTTGTTGATCTGCGGCGTGTTCCGCAGGTAGAGGGCGTAAACCTTGCGCCTGGCCGCATCGTCGCCTCTGGCGTAGATCTTCATGAGCACGAGCAGGGCAAAGAGCCTGTCTTCGTGGAACGGGGAGGCAAGGAGCTTCTCGGCCTCGTCCAGGGAAAGATTTTCAAAGGAGCGCGCGATCCTTCGCAGGACGGGCACCGGAATCCCGCGGAACCGGTCTCCTTCCGCGTACTCCCCGGGACCGGTCTTGAAAAACCTGCTGAGTCCTTCGGCCCGCACGGGGTCCCCGAGGCTCGAAAGGGCCCGAAGGACGTCCTCGGCTTTCGGCGCGCGGCCCGTGCCGGCTGCTTTCATACGCCTTCCAGGCTGGAACGGAACCGATTCTGCCGGGCTGCAGGCTGGGGCGTGCGGGCCGCGGCCCCGGCCATGAGCGGCTCGATGTCCGCGATCCTGTCCTTGGGATCCGGATGGGTCCTGGCGAAACCCGGCCCCCCGGGCTGAATGCGCTTGTCCATCTCCTGGAGCATCTGTTTGAGGCCGGCCGGGTTGTAGCCCACGCGGGAGAGGATCCTCACGGCGGCAGCGTCGGCTTCGGTCTCGCTTTTTCGGGAGTAGCCGGAGTTGACGAGCGTGGCCGTCACGTCGCTCACGGCGCCTTCGAAGCTGTCCGTGAGTTCGGCCAGTTCCTTGCTTCCCAGGTTCCGGGCGCCCTCGGCCGCCAGGATGGTGAGGGCAGCCGTCAGGCGGCTTTTCTTGATGGCCTGCACGCCGTGGCCGTTCTGGACGTGCCCGATTTCATGGGCCAGCACGGCGGCCACGGCGTCCTCGTCCTTGCAGCAGCGAAGCAGTCCCCGGGAGACGAGGATGAAGCCCCCGGGAGCGGCGAAGGCGTTGATCTCTTCCGTGTCCAGGATGAGAAAGTGATAGCCGGCAAAGGTTTCGGGTTTGTCCGAGGCCGCGGCCAGGGTCTGGCCCAGGACGTTGAGATACCGGTTGGCCTTCTCGTTCGCATAAGGCCTGTACTGGCCGAGGATCGTCGCCGCAACCGCCCGGCCGATGTAATACTCCTGCTCGGGCGTAATCTGCTCGAAGGCTTTCCCCGTTGCTGCGGCGGCCCTGTTGATGGACTGGGCCTGTTCCGGGCTGATCGCGCCCTGGGACACGGCGTAGTCGGTCATCTCCTTGGAGACCGCCCCGAGGCTCTGGCAGCCGGCCGCCACGAGAAGAAGGCAGGCCCAAAGGATAAACGAGCGCGCTCGTCTCATGGCGTGCCTCCTTTCCCGGGCTTGACCTCGCCCTGTGCCAGGAAGGTCTGCATTTCCTGGGGGGAGACGGTCATTTTTTCCATCCGGTCCACCCAGGTGTAGTCGATCGAGCGGTTCCGGGCCTTGAACTCGGCCTCCACGTCCGCGTTGAACCCTTTGCCGGCCAGGGCGATCTCGTCGCTCGTGGCGGCAAGGTCCGCGTCTTTCTGGCCCGCCTGGAGCACCACCCTCTTGCGCGTGAGGGCGGAAGCGTGGATCCAGCCGGCAGCGGATCGGTCCTGGGTGGAAACCCTGGCCCAGGGTCCCTGCTCCTCCAGGACCACCAGCCTGTCTCCGTAGGCCACCGTCCGGACTACAGCGGCCAGGAAGGACGGCGCAGCCCGCAGTTCTCCCTGTCGGACCTGCACGCTCATGAGCTTCTCTCCTGCGGCCAGAGCCCAGGCCGCAAGGAGAGCCAGTCCGCAGATTCCGAACAGGACCGGCAGAAGCGTCTTTCGTTTCATGGGAGCTTCCTCTTCAGGTAAAGAGAGCCTTGTAGCCTTCGATATAAAAGTAGAACGCGTGCACGCCCTGCTCCCAGAAGAGCGTCACCGCAAGAGCCGCGATCCCGAGCAGGATCGCCAGGACCGGCAACGGGGCCGCGAACCGGATCTCCGCACGTCCCTGCTTCTTGAGCCTCCACCGGATCAGGATCTCGCACAGGCCCATCTGAGCGAAGGTGCCGAAGAAAATGGAGACGAAAAAAGGATTGAGGCCGTAATAGAGCGCCTCGGCCGCTGGAAAGAACTCGCTCACCCGCACGATTTCCTTCGCGTTCCAGGCGAGCGGGGTGGCGAGACACGCGGCGATCCGCTCCAGGACGCCTGCGCCCCCCCGGGAAGCGACAGGATACAGAACGAGCGCGCCGAACCCGACGGTCAGGACAAGGACGATCCAGGCCGCGGTGGCGAGGGCCTGGTGCAAAATGTGACTTTCGAGCCGCCAGGCGTTGTTGTAAAGTACGGTAGCCCCGGCCATTGCCCCCAGCATGAGCACCGCTGGCAGAATCGAACGCGAAAAAGGCGTTCGATGGGTTGCAGCCAGGTCCGGTCTTCTTGTCAAAAGTCGGTCCTCCGGCACGAACGACTAGACTAGAGTTTTTCGCCCCTCTTCAGCGCTTCGAGCATCTCTTTCAGTTCCGGCAGAAGCCTCTCCCCCTCGGGGGTGCCCAGGAGATTCGTCTTCTGCCTCGGGTCCTCCTCCAGGTCGTACAGCTCGGGTCTTCTGCGGCCCTCGTATTCGATGTACACGTGCCGCTCTGTCCGGACGGCCCGGATCTCCGGGACGTTGTAGGGGAACTCGCGGAAATATTCGTACAGCCAGGCTTTCCTGCCCCGGGCCCGGCCGGATTCGAGCACCGGGACGAAGCTCCTGCCCTCCATGTTCTCGGGCACGGCCACGCCGGCCATCTGCAGGATGGAAGGCGCCAGGTCGATGTTGAGAACCATCTGACCGGCCCTCCGGCCCGCGGAAGCGGCAAAGCCCGGGTGGCGGACGATGAAAGGAATGCGGATGGATTCCTCGTAAGCCCAGCGTTTGTCCACGAGCCGGTGCTCGCCCCAGAAGTACCCGTTGTCGCCCGCGTAGATCACGATCGTATCGCCGGCCAGTCCCAGGTCGTCCAGTCTCTGGAGCAGGCGGCCGATCTCCCGGTCCAGAGCCACGATGACGCGGGCATAGTTCTTGTAGAGCGTCTCCAGGTGGCCCAGCGTGCCTGCCCACAGGGCGCCCCGGGTTCCGGTCACCCAGGGATCGGCCTCGCGCGGCAGGGGCGCCTTCCAGTCTTCGTACAAATGGGCCAGGTCCGGCGGCGGGCTGAACTCGTGGTGGGCCGCCTTGTGGGACAGGTAAAGACAGAAGGGTCCGTCCCGGGGTTTCTCGATGAACTCCAGAGCGAGATCCGTGAGTTCCTCCGTGATGTACGGCTTTCGGGAGGGCCGTTCCACGCCGTCCTCGATCAGGGGGCAGTTCCAGTACCGTCCCTGGCCGGCCTGAATGGTAAAGGTCACGAACCTGTCCAGGCCCCGGAGATTGGGCAGGCGGCCCGGCATGTGCCACTTGCCGATAAAGGCCGTCTCGTAGCCAGCGGCCTTGAGGAGCTCGAGAAAGGTGACGTTCTCGTCCCGCCAGGTGGTCAGGTTGTTGCGCACGCCGTGCGTGTGGGCATACTGGCCCGTGAGAAAGCTGGCGCGACTCGGGCTGCAAAGGGAAGTCGTCACAAAGGCGTTGGAAAACATGACGCCCTCCCGGGCCAAGCGGTCCAGGGCGGGCGTCTGGACGAACGGATGTCCTGCAGCGCTCAGAAAATCCCAGCGATGATCGTCGCTCAGGATGAAGAGAATGTTGGGCCTGCGCTGAGCCTTCCCAGCTGGCTTTTCAGGCTTCGCAGCCCCGCTCGCACCGGAGGCCGGCCATGCGACGAGAAGCAAGAGCAAGAAGAGGACGGCCAGGGCGCGGCCAGAGACGTCGCTTCCCCGCAGGTGGCGCAAAGGCCGCCTCTCCGACGAAGGGGCGCAACCCTCTGTCGGACCTCGTGCAGGCTTTGAGAGCCTTCGATTCCTCATTCCCGTGCTTCCGCTGCGGAGCTCGAAGAGAGACTCCCCTCGCTCTTTGCAGGATGCGATTTCCTGTATAGGAGGAACCGAGGCGTGAAGTCAAGAGAATCCTGCAGCAAATCACCGGCACACCCAACTGCCCACAATGGACTTGTTGATTTCCAGGCTTGTTGCGATCGCCGTGGCGCCGGCAACGGCTCGGTAGATTCGCTCCACCTTGAACTCGCGAGAGTAGCCATAGGCACCGTGAAGCTGCCTGGCTGCGTCCACCGCCTGCAGGGTTGTGGGCATGACGAAGAGCTTCGCGGCCGCGGCCTCGGTCATCCAGTTGGGATCGCCCTCGTCCTGCAGAACGGCGGCCCGATACGTCATGGACCTGGCCGCCTGGAGCCTGACGTAGACGTCTGCCAACATCCACTGTATGCCCTGCATGCCGGCAACGGGCCTTCCCCTTACCAGCCTCTCCTTGGTGTACTTGACCGCTTCATCCAGAGCTGCCTGGATCATTCCGACACAGGCGGCACACTGCTCGATCTTTTCCGTGGAGATCCAATGGAGAAGCACGTCGAAGCCTTTCCCCTTTTCGCCGAGGACTTGATTCTTCGGGACTCGGAGGTTTTCGAGGTACACATCCACCGTCTCCATGCCTCCGCCTCCCATGAGGTCCCAGCGGCGCGTCACGGAGTATCCGGGGCCGTTCTTCTGGATGACGAAGGCCGTGCATCTGTCCGTCTCATCTTTGGCGAAGAGCATTGCGTACCCGTCCCGCGCGCCGAAGGTGCTGAACCGCTTCATCCCGTTGACGACATAGGCGTCGCCGTCCGGGACCGCAGTCGTGCTCAGCAGTCTCGGATCTGAGCCGGTGCTCTCTTCCGTGAACTGAATGCTGGAACAGGCAGTGCCGTCGCACAGCGGCTTGAGGAAGCTCTCTCGAATCAGGTCCGAGCCGAATCGGTGGATGCATTCCGGAATGCTGTTGTTGAAGGCGACGGACCACCACGCCCCGGTACCTGAGTATGCCACCTGTTCACAGGCCAGGATGACCGTCAGGTTGTCGGCCGCTCCGCCTCCGTATCGGGTGGGGACGGGGATCCCGAAGAGGCCGAGGTCGGCCATTTTGCGGATAAGTTCGTCAGGGACCTTTTCTTCCCGGTCGATCCTGGCCGCAATCGGTTCGATTTCCCGTTCTGTAAATTTCTTTACGGTCTTCTGCAGGAGCGTCTGATCCTCCTTGAGCCGGTAGTCCATCACAGCCTCCCTCACGAAATCATCTCGCTGCCCGAGCGGCGGCAAGTTTGGCCTGCAGGTCGTCGATTCTGCGGTGGTTCTCGTCCGATCCGATGTATGTCCTGAAGAGCCACTCTTGAAGCCGCAGGGCTCCGTCGAGATCCTCGTTCAAGATCTTGTTGGCGAGCTGTTTGGTTTCTTTGAGGCACATCCGGTCGAAGGTTGCCATCTCGCGGGCAATCGCCGTGACCGATTCGATGAGCTTTCCCTCCGGAAAGACTTTCGAAACGTACCCCATGCGCTCTGCTTCGTACGCGTCATAGATCCTGCCGGTGAGTGCCACCTCCTTGGCGCGTCCCAGGCCGATGATTCTCCAGAGGGGGTCGAGAATGGGCGTCAGGGAGAGCGCGATCTCCCTTTGACCGAATTTTGCGCGCTCCGAAGCGTACCGGATGTCGCACATCATGGTGAGGTCGAATCCGCCCGCTATGGCCGGCCCTCCCACCGCGCAGATGACGGGCTGGCTGCAGAAGAGAATGGCTCTGTAGGCTCTGTGGAAGAGAGCCGTATAGGCCTCGTTCGAGACCTTCTCGAGCTGACGGATGGCGTTCAGATCGAAACCGGCCGAAAAATACTTCTCGCCTCCGGTGAACAGGATCACTCGCACGTCCTCCCTCTGGCTCAGCTCGCAGAAGAGCCTCTCGATCTCCTCGAGCACTTCCGGGGAGAGGGCATTGCCTTTTTCCGGGCGGTGGATCGTTACGGTGGCCACGTGCTCATCGATCGAAAGGCGTAAGTACTTCGTTTCCATGGGTCCCTCCGGTTCCTTCGGCCTTCCGCACGGAAAGCCGGCTTCCAGGTGGATGTTTCAGCGGGCCTCCTCAGAAGAGAAAGCCCCAGTCCGCGTTGCAGAGAAGCCCTCCGTGGATGTCGAGGGAAGCTCCGTTGATGTAGGAGGCTTTGTCCGAGCTCAGGAAGTGAATGGCATGCGCGATGTCCTCGGGTCGTCCGATACGGCCCGCCGGGATGCGGGTGACCGCACGGTCGTAGATGGCGCCGATGGTCGCATCGTCCAGGCCCGCCCGCCGGTAGATGGCGGTGTCGATCCACCCCGGAAGCACCGCGTTGGCCCGGATCCCGGGCAGGTCCCGAACCAGATGCAGGGTGAACTTGAGCAGGGCCGCCTTGGCCGTGCTGTAAAGGAAGTGGTTCTGCGTGTGCTCGACACGGGCCGCACTCGAGGATACGTTCACGATGGAGGGATGGGTGGACTTTCTTAGAAGGGGGACGAAGTGCTTCACCAGGAGCATGGGCCCCTTGAGGTTGACGCCAAAGACCATCTGGAAATCTTCTTCGCAGACTTGCTCGATGTTCACGAGCTTGCCCGTGCCTGCGTTGTTGACAAGGACATCAAGTCTTCCGTGCGTGTCCTCAACGTATCGGGCCAGGCGCATGATGTCCTCTTCTTGCATCACGTTGCACGTCCTGGCCGCGAAACCGGGACCGAGGTCGCGGGCTGCCGCGAGCAAGGCGGGTTCATCCAGGTCCGCACCGACGACATGGGCTCCGTCCTGCAGAAAGAGCCTGGCCGTGGCCAGGCCGATTCCTGAGGCAGCTCCGGTGATCAGGACGATGGATGGGCAGGTCATTTCTTGTGCTCCTTTCAAAAGAGGGAAATATTAGAGCCGAAGGGCCCTCGAGCGCCTGCCTGAGGTCCGGAGGCGGACCTTCAGCGACAAGGCCATGCGGGAGCCCTTGAGACTCTGGCGGCGCGATAGGCCCTCGTGTAGCGTAGACAGTGGCTGTCCTGTCCGAGTACGGCTTCAGCGGCGAAGAGGATGGCCGTGAGAGCACGATCTTCAGGGTCCAGAATCGCGCTGTCCATCCCGGAGGCGATTGCCAGGACCGCGAAGGCCTGGTTCACGACCGATCTTGCCGGGAGGCCGAAGGAGATATTGCTCAAGCCTGCCGTGATGTGGGTCGTCGGAAATTCCTCTCGGATCCGGCGCATGCATTCAAAGGCTGTTCTTCCGCTCTCCGTGTCGGTGGCCAGAGCCGTCACGAGAGGGTCGATGAAGAGGCTTTCATCCGGGATTCCCACCCGGCGGGTTCTGGCGACGAGAGTTCGCACGATCCGGAGACGGTCGTCGGCGGTTCTCGGGATCCCCGAGTCGTCCATGGCAAGGACGACCAGGTACGCTGCTTTGCCCCGGGCGATCTGAAGGATGGGCTCCAGGCGTTTTTTTTCTCCGCTGAGCGAATTGATCCCCGGAGGGCGGACGGCGACCGAAAGTCCGGCTGCGATGGCTTCGGGATTCGGGCTGTCCAGGAACAGGGGCATGTCTGTTACCGCCTGAACCGTTTCGACCAGCCAGCGCATGTCCTCCGGCTCTCGCTCCGGAAGAGTCCCGGCGTTCAGGTCCAAAGCGTGAGCCCCTGCCTCCGCCTGCCGCAGCGCGAGCTTCTGAATCCAGGCCGCGTCTCTTGCCTCGATCGCTTGCGCAACAGGCTTTCGGGTTCCGTTGATCTTCTCTCCGATTACGACCATGCTTTCGGTCCCTCGGATCCTCCCTACAGGAGGCCTTTTGCGTGGAGATGCTTCTTCGACGCCTCGAGCAGGTTTGCAAGCTCCCGGTCCTGTTCGGCAGGCAGGGGCGGGACCTCGTGTTTGGACAGGATCTGCTCATACTTCTCCTTTGCCCTCGCGATGCTGTCCTTCTTTTCCCTGTTCACCCACTCCGGATAAGGCCAGCGGTCGAAGATGTCCGGAAGAATCTGTTCTTGCTTCCAGTGTTCTCTCGTGTGTTTGGTCGACAGGAAGGACCCCGGGGCCGGGCCAACCTCTCGGATCAGGTCGGCGGCGAGGGTCGCGGCGTCCACTCGAATGCCGCCGAGGATTCTGCCCACCATTTTGGCAGCGTCGTTGTCCAGAATGGCCGCCACCGGGTGATTCGTGAGCTCGTCGTAGACTCCGCCGTGGAAATAGATCTTGTTGCTGCCGGCCAGTGCCATGACGGTTGCGGAAAGCGCCTTCTCGACAGCGCACTGGTAGTCGATCGCCTTGGCGTCCGATCCCACGATGCCGGTGCAGGGGATGCCGTTCCGGCGCCAGACCTGAGACCAGGCAGCATCCAGCAGGGCCCTCTCGGGGCCGCCTTGAATCACACAGCTCTCGCGCATGCCCATGACCTGGGAATAGTTCCCGACCAGGACCTCGATTCCGGGTTTGTATACTTGCGCGAGGACGATGACTGCCGTGACCTCGGCGTAGTTTTGCACCACCGTTCCGGCCAGCGTGGCCGGGGAACTCGCGCCTGCCGCGACGCCGCTGAAAGGATTGAGCGGGAAGTTCGCATCTGCAGAGCTGAAAAGGAGCTGGAGTTGGTGGCCGGGCCACGTCAAAGGAGGCGCGCCGCTCAGGAGCACGGCAGGTCTTACGCCGACCGCGTTGAACATCCGGACCATCCACGCGTCGGTCTCCATTT
>FWPU01006740.1_pt1 | contig 22376 bp, 15 predicted proteins | sample 2228361 | NCBI WGS metagenome assembly FWPU01 (sample SAMEA103939777, study PRJEB20133) | metagenome
CCCCTTGCGGCAGTGAACCAGGGTGGGACGACCGACCGCCACCTCCTCGGCGACGAAGTCCACAATGGGGATAATCTGCCGGATCAAACGGCGGCGCATTGGGGGGAGAAAAGCCAGTCCGCCGTTCAACGGGACCAGCAGGTGGCGGAACCCTGCGGCCCGGATGCTCTCTCCGTCCACCGGAACCAGGGAGACAATGGTACGGAATCCCGCTTCCCGAAGTTCGGCCAGGTCCCAGGGGGCAATCTCCGGACCGGGCCGTCCGGCCAGGAGATGCGGCAGAACCCAGTAGACGGCTTTCACGATTCTCCTCAGGGCGATCAATGGCTGGCGTAGCGGGTCAACACCGGTGATTATACCACAAGCCCTTCAGTCTGAAAACAGTGAAAAAAGTTTGCGGGGCGGCAAAGCCGCCCCGCAAACCCTCCCCCATTCGTCTACCCCCTATTCGGAAGCAATGAGACTCACATCATCCACATACATCGCTGCTGTGAGGTCATCCCCGTCGTTCTTCACCCCGATGTAGAGGATAACCTGCTGACCGGCATAGGGGCGGAGGTCGTACTGCCGCCGGACCCATTGCCCCTCCGCCCCGTCGCCCGGCCGCCAGGTGCCCAGAAAGTGCAATTGCCCATCGGCGCCCCTCAGGCTGACATAGAAAAGGTCATCCGGGTCCCCTTCGCTTTCCATGTACACCCAGAGAGTCAGCGTCGTCGCCTCGGCGGGGACCACAAAGGTCTGGGAGACGGAGGAGTAGACATACTGGCCGGGTTCGCCGGGCGGGATGCCCAGGCGGACGCTCCGCACCCCGGAGCGGGCCAGCGTCGTCGTGTATACCGCCAGACGGTTCAGCGTCCAGCCCTCGTCGGTCTCAAAACCGCCGTTGAGCAATCCCGGGGGAGGCGGAGGCGGCCCGGCGGTAAACCCACGCATCACCACCGGCAGGAAGACCTTCTCCCGCCGAACGACAAACGTCGTCATCACCCAGGGGGACGCGTTCCCCGCCAGGTCCACCACCTGAACGCCCCAGGTGTGCTCCCCCTCGGAAGGGAACGTGCAGGTGTAGACGGGCTCCGTCACGGTGATCCGCTGGCCGTCCACATCCAGGGCGAACTGATGGGGGGTGCCGCCGTCAGGCGGAGGGGGCTGCCACCGCAGGACGGCTGCCGGAAGGGCCGGGATGACGACTCCGCCCGTCGGCGTGATCAGGGTCGCAGCCTCGGGAGGTGTGGCATCATAGATGAACTGGACTTCCGCCGTCCCCGACATATCCCCATCGGAGGCCTGGATTATCGGTCCACTCTCGCCGGAGAGCGCGGAAACGGTTGACGCCCCCCGATAGGCCCCCACCCAGGCCCGCGCCGCCAGAGAGTACTCCCCATCTGTCTCCAGCGCGGGCGCCAGGTCGTAGGACCAGGACGTGGTGCCGGTCGCCGTCAGCCAGACCGTCTCCGAAACCCAGTCGCTACCGGACCAGTACCGGCCGTCCTGCTCAATCTGCACTTCCACGCGCGCGATCTCCCCACCCTGGGCAGTAGCGACCCCTGCGAAGGGTGGAGCAGCACTGTAGATGCCGGCGTAAGTGGGAGAGGTGATCACGATGTCCACCGCGCGGATGACGCACTCGTCCAGAAAGTCCATCACCCGCGCCATTACCGCAGAGCGCATATCCGCCGATATGGTCTCAAAGGGAAAGGCGAAATGGACCACCCGACGGCAGCCGTCGGCGTGCTGGACGGCCGCCGTGCCTCCCACCCCACCGACGTAAGTCAGCGCCGCCTGCGCCCCGCCGACCGGGGCGATGACATCGGGGTAATCGGGGTCGTACATCCCCGGCGCGTCAAAGCGGAACGGAGGGAGTCCAGCGAAAATGGAGTTCGCCGCGGGCGTGACGACGTAGGTGCCGGCATCGTCGGCGACGCAGTCGGCCCGCAGGTAATCGTTGTAGAAGGCGGGGTCCGTCCCCAGATGGTCCAGATGCCAGCCGATCTCCGTCCCGCTAATGAAGAGCGCGCCACCGTTCTCCAGAAAACCCTGCAGCAGGGCCCGTTCGGCCGCGTCCAGCGTCTCGTCGGGGGCCGACTCCTCGCCGAGAATCCAGTCCACGATTCTGTAGCCGTTCAGGGAAATGTCGCCATCCCGCACCGCCTCGTTGCTGGCGCTGTCCAGCGGATAGGTGATGACGGCGGCGTGCTGAGCCACGTAGTCATACGAGTTCATCCGGTTCAGGAACATCCGCAGGTTGGTGCCCATCACTGGGTCGTAGTCGGGAACCCGCATTGTCCGGTTGAGGCGGTCAAAGCCGTTGACGACCAGCACAGGGGCGCCGCCGCCCACCCGTACCGCCAGCGTCCCGGTGGGGAAAGACTCCCCCCCGGCGTTCGTCGCGGTCACTCGCACAAAGAGGAGTTGCCCCGGCGAAAGGCCCGTCAGGGTGTAGACGGTCGTCCCGGTCACCGGGACCCCGTCCGACCAGCCGATGCCATCCGTGCTGGTGTAGACCCGGTAACCGGTGGGCGGGTCGCCGAAGAGGCCGGCAGGGTCGGTGGAGGGTGGGCGCCAGGAGACCTGCACCTCTCCCCCGCCCAGGTTGCGGACGGCCAGATGGGTGGGCGGTTCGGGGAGGACGGGCAGGTCCATCCCGTCGCGGGTCTCAAAGTATTTGACGATGCCCTGATACATCGCGCGGGCGACCAGCCGTGCAAAGGTCGGCTCTTTGAGCGCGTCGGCGTCGGTGGGGTTATCGTGGAAGGCGACCTCCACCAGCGCGCCGGGCATGCGCACGGTGGGGTCGTCTTCCCACAACTCCCGCAGTTCTCCGAAGTTGGCCAGTTTCTCCCCCCGGTCGGGCCAGGCGGGGTCCCAGGCGGCGCGCAGGACCCGGATGATTTCGGTGTGCACCGCGTGACGGAGTTCCAGGCTCCCTTCGGTGCGGGGTGCCCCTTCGCCGTTGTGGGCGTAGGTCTCGGTGCCCCGGGCGGTGGTCTGGTAGCCGTTATAGCCGTTGGAGTGCCAGGAGATGTAGACGGCGTCCTCGCCGGTGCCAGCGTGCTCCCAGCGGGCGTACATCGGCCGGGCGACGACGTCGTTGAAATAGCCGTAGGAGGGCCATCCGGAGGGATTCAGGCCCATGCGCTGGACCTGGTAGAACGCGCCCACCTCCCACCAGGGTTTGTCCGGGGGATAGGCGGCAGTCGTCGTATAGACTTCAGCCAGGCTGGAGAAGACGCCCCCGCCCAGGCGCACCGCGTCGGCAATGACGGCCAGGTTGGGGTAGGCGGAGAGGTTGCTCAGGGTGATCGTGGCGACGGTCCCGCCGCGGAAGCCGTAGGTGCCCAGGTAGTGCCAGGTGTTGCCGTGGGCGCGCTGGTCCACGGTCACTCCGGTCTGCCCTCCGGCGTGGTGGACGGTGTAGCGGGCGTCGGGGGCGCGGTTGGCCCCCTGGCGGTACCAGACATAGACGGCGTACCGTCCATCGGCGGGGACGGGGACCACCCAGGTGGCGGTGGCAGTGGCCGTCCCGGTGACGGTGGCGGCGTAGCGGTAGGTCGTGCCCCGGTAGCCGGTGAGGGAACTGGTGCTCCAGAGGCCGTTCTCGGCGTACGTGCCGGGGGCGGGGTTGTCGTTATCCACCACGACGGCCGCGGCGTTCATATCCCGTTCCCGGACGGGGATGACGCGCGCTCCGGCGTTCCAGAGATACCCGAGCAGGTACTGGTTCACCGCCTCGGCATTGTTGTGGTCTTCAATGATGGGGCCTTCGTAGGGGGAGGCAGGATAAGGCGCGCGCTGGGTTTTCCAGTTGTAGCCCGTCCAGAGCCACCCGTGCCCGGCGCTGATGTAGACGGTCTTGCCCTTGAGCGCGCCCTGGGGCTGGCCCTGGCCCGGCGCGGGCGGCTGGCCGATATATACAGGAGCAATCCGACCGTCCCCTTCATCCGTCGCCGTCTCCTTGCGGGGGGCGGGGAGGTCGGGCAGGAAGGAAGCCAGGGGGACGAACTGACCGGTGGCGGGGTCCCGGACGTTGACCCGCAGGTCCCTCCAGTCCAGGAACTCCAGGGTTTGAGCGATCTGCCAGTAGGCGGCCTCTATTGCCTCCGGGCTCATCGCGCGCAGGCCTTCCGGCGGGATGTCCAGGGAGACAACCGTCGTGCCGTCGGAGGCCATCTGAAAGTCGGCCAGGGCGGTGCCGGGCGGGATGGCGGAGGTGAGGCCGCGAGCCTGCTCGTCGGGGGTGGGGCCGGAAAGGAGCGCCTGGAGGGTGGCGGTGGGATCAGCCACTCCGGCCGTTGCCAGCCCAATGCGCGTCACGCATGCGGGGCCCCCGTCCGACCAGAAGCAGAGGGGGATGCCCGTTCCCTGGGAGGTCACGGTTTCGGTGATGGCGTGCGGGTTGGCGCGGAGGGACGCGGGGAGTTCCGCGCGCGCCGGGGCCGGGTTGTGCGCGTCCAGGGGCGCGGCCGGCCGGGCGGCATAGGCAGCGACGGGGAGAAGGAGAAGAAACAACGCCAGCAGGAGAACGGTAAGTTCCGGCCGCGCGCACCCGAAAACCGGATTCTTCCCGCCGGGTCCGGCGATCCGCATGGTCATCCTCGTCTCCTATCGGGAGGGGCAACGCGTGGGTTGCCCATTGCAGAGATGCCGGGTACGTTGCCCGATGAGCGCTTATATTATCGCGAATCTCCGGAGAATCCGCGTTATGCTTGCGTTTCTGTTGTGTTTCACCGCCGAGACGCAGCGGGCACAGAGGGTGTATTTTTAAGCAACGAATTTCACGAATTACACGAATTATTAAATTAGCGAAATCCGTGGAATTCGTTGCAGACTCCAGCAATCACAGGAATAGAAAGCGGTTCGGAACGGGCTTTCTTTCACCCGTCCCGAACCGCCGCAGAAAATCCCGTCGCGCTTCTTCGCTAATGGGTGAGGATCTGCCGGAGAAACCGCCGGGTGCGCTCCTCTTTGGGGTTGGAGAAGAACTCTTCGGGCGTCCCTCCCTCTATGATCCGACCTTCGTCAAAGAAATAGATGTGATCGGCCACTTCCCTGGCAAATCCCATCTCATGGGTCACCACGATCATAGTCATCCCGGAGCGGGCCAGGTCGCGCATTACGTCCAGCACCTCTTTGATCATCTCCGGGTCCAGAGCGGAAGTGGGCTCATCAAAGAGCATAATCTTCGGCTGCATTGCCAGCGCGCGGGCGATCGCCACCCGTTGCTGCTGCCCACCGGAGAGTTGCGCCGGATATTTATCCGCCTGTTCGGGGATGCCCACGCGCTCCAGAAGTTGCCGGGCGATCCGCTCCGCCCTCTCCTGCGGCCAGCGACGCACCCAGATCGGCGCCAGGGTGATGTTCTGCAGCACCGTCAGGTGAGGGAACAGGTTAAATTGCTGAAAGACCATCCCGATCTCGCTCCGCACAGCGGCGATGTTCCGGATATCGTCCGTCAATTCAATGCCGTCCACGATGATCTGCCCCCGCTGGTGAGACTCCAGGCGGTTAATGGTGCGGATAAATGTGGATTTGCCGGAGCCGGAAGGCCCGCAAATGACGACCACTTCCCCCCGCTTGACCGTCAGGTTCACCCCGCGCAGGACATGGAAATCTCCAAACCATTTGTGGACATCCCGGCAAATGATGATCTCCTCTCCGGTATCCAGTGGCCGTTCCGGTGAACGCTCGTTCATCGTTCCCCCACCCCCAGAGCGACTTCCAGCCGTCGGCTGGCGTAGGACATTGCAAAACTGAAGATGCCGTAAACCAGGGCGATAAAGAGATACACCTCCCGTTGCAGGCCCATATATGCCGGATTGGCCAGGACCGCTTTGCCGATCCCCAGCAGGTCCAGCAACCCCATAATGGCGACCAGCGAGGTATCCTTAAAAAGGCTGATAAACTGCCCAACGTTGGCCGGAATGACCAGCCGCAGCGCCTGGGGCAGAACGATGAGAAGGGTGGTTTGAAAACCCGTGAGCCCCAGCGCTTTGGCCGCTTCTATCTGCCCTTCGGGGATGGCCTGAAGCCCACCACGCACGTTTTCCGCCACGTAGGCCGCGCTGAAGAGGGTAAAACCGGCCATGGCGCGGATCACGCGATCAATCCGCCATCCCTCCGGCAGGAAAAGCGGAAGCATGATGTCCGCCATAAAGAGAACGGTAACCAGCGGCACGCCGCGGATCAGTTCAATGTAGAGGATGCTGAAGAGTTGAACGGCCGGCAGGGAACTCCGGCGCCCCAGGGCCAGCAGGACACCGAGGGGAAAGGAGAGCACAATGCTGACGATCGCCAGCAGAAATGTCAGCAACAGTCCGCCCCAGAGCGAAACCTCCACCAGAGGGAGAACGGGGTTGCCCGGCAGGCCCCGTAAAAGGAAAACCGTCAGTGGAAAAGAAAGCAACCACCCACCGATAACTCCGGAGCGCAGCAAGCGCGCCTTCCGTTTCCATCGGCCCAGTGCGTATCCCCCGGCCACTGCAACCAGGTTGCCCAGAACCCAGCCCCGCACGGCCCAGCGGATGGGCAGGAGCGCCCACAAGAGGAAACCGGCCAGCAGGGCAAAGGCGAACTGGCGAACGGTCCCTCCCCAAAGCCCCCCGCTCAGCCCCACCAGCAGGGAGACGCACATCAGGCTGAGAAGGATACGCCATACCTGCTCCGGTGGGAACTGGCCGACCAGGAGGAGGCACATATTCTCGGTGATGACCGACCAGCGGGCGGCAGTGAAAGCCCAGTGCACGACCCCCCGTCCGGCAACGTAGAGAAACCAAATCGCCAGAGCGGTCAACAGGGCGTTATACCAGGGAGAGAGGAGATTGCGGCGCACCCACTCCCAGGCACTGAGCCGCTCCCGCGGAGGACTGAGCGATACCGGCGTTGTCGTCATTTCTCCAGGAAACGAACCCGACGGTTGTAGATATTCATCAGCAATGAGGTGAAAAGGCTCATCGCCAGATAACTGGCCATCACCAGCACGACGACCGGTACAGGCTGTCCGGTCTGGTTAAAAATGGTTTTCCCAACGCTGAAAAGGTCGGGGAAGCCGATGGCGATCGCCAGACTGGAGTTCTTGGCCAGGTTCAGGTACTGACTGGTCAACGGCGGGATGATGACCCGCAGGGCCTGCGGGAAGATGATCAGCCGAAGAATCTGCCCCTCTTTCAGCCCCAGGGAGCGGGCCGCTTCAATCTGGCCCTTCTTCACGGAAAGAAGCCCTCCCCGGACCACCTCGGCGATAAACGCGCCGGTGTAGACGACCAGCCCGGTCAGCAGGGCGGCAAACTCCGGGCTCAAAATCGTTCCCCCCACGTAGGCCATCCCCATCACAGCCGGCTTTTTCACCTCCAGAGGCCAGCCGAAGAGCACCCATCCGCCCAGAGAAAATATCGCCCAGATACCGATGGCCCACCACCAGGGGTGTCCGGAGCGACCCGTCCGTATTTGTCGGCGCTGCCAGTAAGACTTCAACCCCCATCCCAGGAGGAGCCCGATCCCCACCGTAACCATCCAGGGCAGGAAGCGAGATGTGGCATGAAGCGCAGGGATCGCCACCCCCCGCTGGCTGATGAAGATCGCGTCGGCCAGGACCACGCTTTCCTGGATAGGGGGCATTTTGAAAATGACGGCATAATACCAGAAAATCAATTGAACCAGAAGCGGGGTATTGCGCATTACCTCTATGTAGACCAGAGTAATCTGCCGGAGCAGCCAGTTGGGGGAGAGACGGGCAACCCCCACCACGACTCCCAGGACGGTGGCGAGGACAATCCCCACGCCACTTACCCAGAGGGTGTTGAGCACACCGACCAGGAAAGCTCGCCCGTAGGAGTCGCCGGGGCTATAGGGGATCAGCGTCTCACTGATCCCGAAACCCGCCTCCAGGGAGAGGAATCCAAAGCCGACGCCCAGCCCTTTCTTCTGCAGGGCGTGGACCAAATTGGAGTACAGAAAGCCGGCCGCCAGAGCCAGAAGGAGGATAAAGAGCACCTGCGCGCCGGCCTGCAGTACGCGGATGTTCCGCCAGAAGGGAATCCCTTGCCCCGTACGCACTGTCGCCCTGCTGATTGCACGGGCGGAGGGCTGTCCTCTCTGCCGCTGGACACGTGGAGAGAGTTCAGCCCCCCACCCTGGAAGTCCGATCAGCGGAAAGGCGGCGAATACAGCAGGCCGCCCCGCGTCCAGAGATCGTTCAGGCCCCGGTTCAGGCCCAGGGGGGTGAGGTTGCGGGCGAAGATTTCCCCGTAATTCCCCACGTGCCGGATAATGCGGACGGTGAAGTCGCTGGAGAGCCCCAGCTGCTGTCCCAGGTCTCCCTCCAGACCCAGGAACCGGCGGATCTCCGGGTTCTCCGCGGTCATAAACTGGTCAATGTTGCTGGAGGAGATACCGAACTCCTCCGCCTGGATGGTGGCGAAGACCGACCACTTCACCACATCAAACCAGCGAGGATTCCCGTGGGGAACAACGGGGCCCAGAGGCTCTTTGGAGAGGACCTCATCCAGAATCACGTGGTCCTCCGGTTTGGCGAACACGGAACGGCGAGCCGCCAGCTGAGAGCGGTCGCTGGTCACCGCATCACAGCGCCCCTCTTCGTAGGCGGTGTAGGTGGCGTCTATCTCTTCAAAGACCAGGGGGGTGAAGACGATGTTGCGGGCCCGCATCTGGTCCGCCAGATTCAGTTCGGTAGTGGTGCCCGCCTGAACGCAGATGGTTGCGCCCTTCAAGTCTTCCAGTTTCGTGACCCCAGAGGCTTTCCGCACCATCATCCCCTGACCATCGTAGAAGGTCGTCGGGGCAAAATCTCCCCAGGTGGCGTCGCGGCTGGCAGTCCAGGTCGTATTCCGGATCAGCACATCAATCTCGCCGGTCTGGAGAGCGACGGAGCGCTCGGCAGCGCTGAGCGGACGGAACTCCACCGCGTTGGGGTCATTGAAGAGCGCGGCAGCCAGCACCCGGCAGTAGTCCGCATCAAAGCCGGTGAACTGCCCGGTCGTCTTATCCAGGTAACTGAACCCGGGCAACCCACCGTTAACCCCGCAGATGAGTTTCCCACGTTGAAGAATGGCATCCAGGAGCTCTTTCGCAGGCTGAGGAGAGGGTTGCGTGGCAGGTTTTTCCCCACCGGGTTGCTGACAGGCGGCCAACAGGCAAAGGAATACTCCTAAGATAACGGCAATGAATAGGCGACGCATTTTTCTCCTCCTTTCCCGGGTATCGCTTGTGAGGGCTATCACGAAGGGAGAGATAAATCAAGTAGTGGCTCCAGATTCTCGTCCCGTGCACCTCCTTTCCTGGCAAGGGGAATATCGTGTGAACGTCATTATAATCAATCTCCCGCAAAATGCAAGAGAACACGGCGGGGGGGGCTTAATGCAGTTAAATCCCTTCGTGGAGCAGCGCACGCATCGCGGCCTATTGGTAACTATATTGTAAGTTATAAATGCAACATGGTGGCCGTATCCACCGGAAAGGCCGCCGGGATGGCGGACACCGGATGGGCTATTGCCCCGGCGGCCGCAAAACGGACCGTCTTTTGCCCCCTCACCCCCCTTTGTCCCCCCTCTCCCCCTGCCCTGACGGGCGGGGGAGACCTCACCCTCACCCCGTCGCCTTCGGCGACACCCCTCTCCCTCTCCCACTGGGAGAGGGAGAGGGGTTGGGAGAGAGGGTGAGGTTTCCCCCTCCCCGTGCGGCGGAACGCCGCAACGGGGAGGGGGGCAGGGGGGAGGGGCAAAATTCCCTTCCGCCAGGGGGATTCCTGGGGCAAGAAGCCCGGCAAAGTTAATACCTTTTATACTTTTAACTGGCGGTTTGTCAATATAAATTAGAATCTGCCATTGTCAATCTATTCAGGCATCCCCGCCGCAGGGTGAACCCTCCGGCTCAAAGCATAACCCTGCTTCGCAGGCTGAACGCCACTTCGCTGCGCTTCGTGGCTTACTACAAGCGCTATGTCGTTCGTAGTGGGCGGAGGCGGCTGAGTAATTACCTTCTGCCTGCTACCTGCTACCTGCTTCCTGCTGCTTCTATACGATTCCTGCTTCCCGCCAACGGGCGATCGTTTCGGCGTCGTAGCCCAGTTCTGTCAGGATAGGGGCGGTGTGTTCGCCGGGGGCGGGCGCCGGGCGCAGGGAGAGGGAGGGGGCCTGGGAAAGACGGAGGGGCGGGAGGAGCCCCGCTCCTTCCGACGGCGGCACCATTCCCAGGGCCCGCACCGGGGGCGAGTCCAGCGCTTCGGCCAGCGAGTACACCGGCTCCAGGCAGGCGTCGGTGGTGCAAAGGGCCTCGGCCCATTCGGCCCGGGTGCGGGTACGGAAAAGGGCCTTGATTTCCTCGTAGATTCGGTTGCCGGGGACGGCCGGGGCGAACTGCTCTCCCAGCCAGTCCTCCCGCCCCACGGCGCGGCAGAACGCGGCCCAGAACTCCGGTTCCAGCGCCGACAGGGTGACATACTCGCCGTCGGCGGTCTCGTAGACGTTGTAGCAGACGACGCCGCCGGTCAGGTCGCTGGCACTGCGGGCCATGGGCTGTCCCCCCTGCAGGCGGGAGACGGCGATGGGGAGCAGGGAGAGCGCCCCTCCCAGAAGCGACGCGTCCACCCGCTGCCCCCGGCCGGTTCGTTCCCGATCCTGGAGCGCCAGCAAGATGCCCACCGCGGCCCAAAGCGCCCCTGCCAAGTCTGCCACCGGCGCGCCGGGGACAACGGGCGGCCCCTCCCGCGGCCCCGTCAGGTCCAGCAGTCCTGCCAGGCCGATGTAGTTCAGGTCGTGGCCGGCACGGCTTCGGTATGGGCCGTCGGGTCCGTATCCGCTGAGCGCGCAGTAGACCAGCCGGGGGTTCACCTCGGCCAGGAGCGCGTATCCCAACCCCAGCCGGTCCATCACGCCGGGGCGGAAACTCTCCAGCAGCACGTCGGTGGTCTCCACCAGGCGCAGGAAGACGGCGCGCCCTTCGTCGCTCTTGAGGTTCAGCGTGAGGCTCTTCTTTCCCCGGTTGACGGCGTGGAAGAGGACACTCTGGCCGTCGGCAGCCAGCGGGGGGACGTAGCGGGTCCAATCGCCGCCGCCCGGCGGCTCCACGCGGATGACCTCGGCTCCGAAGTCGGCCAGGATGAGGGAGCAGTAGGGGCCGGGCAGGAGCCGGGAAAGGTCCAGCACGCGCAGACTCCCCAGCGGCCGTGACGCTATCCCCCCTCCTGATGGATGCAAAACGGCTTGCTTCCCATCGCTCATTCTTCCATCCTCCTGACAACTACCCCCTGCCGACTACCCCCTACCGACTACCCCCTACCGACTACCCCTACCGACTAACCCCTGATTCTTCCAGCACCTCCTCCAGCGCAGTCATCAGTTGCACATTCTGGGCCGGGGTGCCGATGGTGATGCGCAGGAAGTCGGGCAGGTCGTAGATATCGCAGGGGCGGACGATGATCCCGCGCAACAGCAATCGCCGGGCGACCTCACTCGCCTGCGGGCCGACCCGCACCAGGACGAAGTTGGTGTGGCTGGGGATGCAGGAGAGACCCAGCCGTTGCACTGCCCGGTAGATGAACTGCCGCCCGTTGACCGTTGCGGCCAGTGTCCCTTCCACGAACGAGTCGTCCTCCAGCGCGGCGATGCCCGCGGCCTGGGCCAGCCGGTTCACCGCGAAGGGTTCCTTCACCTTCAGCATTGGCGCCAGGACTTCCGGAACAGCGACACCATAGCCCAGCCGCACCCCCGCCAGGCCGTAGATTTTGGAGAACGTTCGGATGACCAGCACGTTTTGCCGTCCTTTCCGGACATAGGCCAGGGTGTCCGGGAAGTCCCCGGCGTCCACGAACTCGTAGTAGGCCTCGTCAAAGACGACCAGCACGTGGTCGGGGACGCGCGCCATGAAAGCGTTCACCTCATCGGCAGTGACGATGGTCCCGGTGGGGTTATTGGGGTTGCAGACGAAGATAATCCTGGTGCGGAGGGTGATGGCTGCAGCCATTCCCTCCAGGTCCAGCCGGTAATCCCGGAGGGGAACGGGGACCAGGCGGGCACGCATCACGTGGGTATAGATGTCGTAGAGGGGGAAAGAGGGCTTGCCCACAATCACCTCGTCCCCATCGTCCAGATAGGCCAGACAGGTCTGGACGATGATGCCGTCGGCGCCGTTGCCTACGGTCACCTGATCCGGGTGCACGTTCAGGTGGCGCGCCAGAGCATGGCGGAGTTCGTAACTGTCGCCGTCGGGGTACAGGTTAAGGCGAGGAATTTCTTCCGCCAGCGCCCGCATCGCCCGGGGGGATGGCCCCAGCGGGTTCTCGTTGGAAGCCAGTTTGACGACATGGGTGAGGCCGTATTCCCGCTGCACTTCTTCAATCGGTTTCCCGGGAACGTACGGCCGGATATTTTTCAGCCCGCGCTGTGGTTGAACTGGACTCATTTTTCTCCTTTGTCCACTTGCTCACCTTGCAAACTCGCAAACTCGCAAACTTACATACTTGCTCCCTTTCACCGATTTGTAACAAACCCGAAACCTCTTTTTGTAGAGTCTTCGGGTATGATAAAGGCGAACCCCACTTGCCGGTGGTTTTTCCATACGGCGGAGAGAATCTCCACCGAACCTGTAAGGAGGTCCCAATGGAAATGATCAAAGTTGCTGCGGATTCTCGCTCTACAGCCGTAGCCGGCGCGATCGCTGGCGTGATTCGGGAGCGGGGGAAGGTGGACGTGCGGGCCATTGGGGCCAGCGCTGTCAACCAGGCAATCAAAGCCGTCGCGATTGCTCGCAGTTATCTTATGCCGGAGGGGATTGATATCGTCTGTGTTCCCTCCTTTTCCGAAGTGATGATTGACGGTCAGGAGCGGACCGCGCTCCACCTCACAGTAGAAACCCGGTGTTCCAACAGCAAGGCCGCGTAGACCTCCACACTCACAGCACTGCCTCCGATGGGGTCCTATCTCCTGCCGAACTGGTTCAACGGGCCCTGGAGCAGGGGCTGGAAGCCATTGCCCTGACCGACCACGATACTCTGGAAGGCATTCCCGAAGCGGTGGACGCCGCTGCGGGTACCGGGCTGGAAATCGTCCCTGGAATAGAGATCAGTGCGGAGGCCCCGGAGGGCGATTTCCACATCCTGGGGCTTTATGTGGACCCGCAAGATGAAATGTTGCTCGCGCGTCTGAAAGCCCTGCAGAGGGCGCGGATCGGTCGGGCGAAGGCAATGTTGAAACGACTGGCAGCCCTGGGAGTGCCCCTGGAGTGGGCAGAGGTGGGAGAATTTGCCACCGGGGCGATCGTGGGGCGCCTTCATATCGCCCGGGCGATGGTTCGGCGGGGGTATGTCCCCAGTGTTCGTGAGGCATTTCAGCAGTATATCGGCTGGAACGGCCCGGCCTACGTCCCGCGGCTACGGGTCACGCCGGGGGAGGCCATCCGGTGGATCCGCCAGGCCGGAGGAGTGGCGGTGCTGGCCCATCCCGCGGCCTCCGGTGTAGTCCTCCACATCCCGACACTGGTTCCGCTGGGACTGCAGGGCGTAGAGGTCTACTATCCCGACCATTCTGCCGAAGATGTCAAGGTGCTGCTGGACCTGGCGCGCCGCTACCGGTTGCTGGTGACCGGGGGAAGCGACTTCCACGGCTTCGGTCCGTATGAGGGGGCGCCGTTGGGGTCAGTAGATGTACCGGTTCGGCTGCTTCATCGGCTTCAGCGCGCGGCCGGGCTTGTCCGGTCGCCCGTTTCGTGAGAGACGTACGGGCGCGGGTGGCGAAAAGCCACCCGCGCCTGCGTTCAGGGCAGGTCAAACCCCAGGAGGACCTCCAGCGTCAACTGGGCATTGGCATTGCGGCGAAGGCGGTCCTGCGCGGCGCGGATTGCTCGCAGGCGGGCAGCCACCTGAGCCGCGGAGAAGCGCGCGGCAAATTTCTCCAATTGCGGCCGCTGGTCCAGATTGGTCAACAAAGATTCCCCTTTTTGATTTCCCTCTGCCCCTCCACTCAGCAGGAGGACATCTCGCCACCACCCGGTCCAGAGTTCCAGTGCTTCCTGGGCCGCCTCCGGGTCACGCGCCAGTTCCGCCGCGTAGCGGAAACGATCTGTGAGTGGCGCCTGGAGCAACGCGACCATCTCTTCTATGCGTTTTTGTCGCCGTCGGAGGAGGTCGGGCTCAGTGGCAGCCCGCACGGCCCACCCCAGTCGCCCTCCGCTGAGGTGAGCCAGCAGGTTTGCCCTTTCCAGGTCCACGCCCCAGCGAGTTTGTAACGCAAGGGCGATCTGCTGCTTCGGGATGGGGCGCAGAGGGATAACCTGGCACCGGGAGACGATGGTCGGCAGGAGCGAATCGATGTCCGGTGCCAGCAGGATGAGGATGACGAATTCCGGAGGCTCCTCCAGGGTTTTCAGCAGAGCGTTGGCGGCCGATGGGGTGGCCTGGTCAAAGCGATCCAGGATTGCAACCCGGTGAGCGGCCATATTGGGCGTCAGGGCGAGGTGGTGCTGGAGTTCCCGCACCTGCTCCACTTTGAGATGTCCCACTTCGGACGCGGGCTGTACCCAGAAGAGGTCGGGGTGGTTGCCGCTGGCGACCAGGCGGCAGGAGCGGCACCGCCCGCAGGGACGGTCCGCCTCCGGACAGAGGATGGCGGCGGCAAAGGCGCGGGCCAGCGTCCCTTTGCCGATACCGGGCGGGCCGGTGAAGAGATACGCATGGGAAAGTTCCCCCGCTTCCAGCGCCCGCCGGAGCAGGTGAACCGCCCATTCGTGGCCGATGATCTCCCAGTTTCCCACAGGCTCTACTCCCATACATCCGCGACAGGCAAAAACAGCGGGTCAGTCCTTATACCCCACCGGTGGAGGAGAAAACGCGCCATAGTCCACAACGTGGCAAATCCGTAGCACACACTGCGCCGAAAGTTGACGGTGGACGCCTCCGGGAAGTAACGGGTGGGGACGGCGATCTCCGTTAGCCGGAAGCCGAAAGCCACAGCCTGAGCGATGACCTGGGTGTCAAACACAAAATCGTCGCTGTTACGCATAAACGGAATGGTGGTCAACAGGCGGCGGTTATAGGCGCGAAACCCGGTATGAAGTTCCGACATCCGCAGGCCGAGAACCAGGTTCTCCGTGATGGTCAGGAAGCGATTGGCGATGTATTTCCATAGCGGCATTCCGCCAGCCAGCGGCCCCTCTTTATACAGGAACCGGCTTCCCAGCACCATATCGGCTTCGCCCTTCAGGATAGGTGCGATCAGGTCGGGAACCAGGCGGGAGTCGTACTGGTAATCAGGGTGGAGCATAACGACGACGTCCGCTCCGCGTCGCAGCGCTTCGGTATAGCAGGTCTTCTGGTTGGCTCCGTAGCCCCGGTTCTGAGAGTGAATCAGGACCACCAGCCCCAGGCGGCGGGCGATCTCTACCGTATGGTCCTGGCTGGCATCATCCACCAGGATGACCTCGTCTATGATCTCTCGCGGCAGGTCCCGATATGTGCGCTCCAGGGTCTTTGCGGCGTTGTAGGCTGGCATAACGACGATAATCTTCGGCTTCACTGCTCCTGCTCCACGCTCAAAAGGATAGGTCGGTCTTCCGGAAATCGCTCTCCGGATGAGGCGAACGCGGCCACCCGCTCGCCGGTAGCGCGGTCATAGACGCCGACAGCGATCCGATAAAGGCCGGGAGGACCATCGGTGGGCCAGGGAAGATACCGGCGATCGTAGAGGGTCTGGCCGGGCTCCCATAGCCAGAAAGGGGACAACCCCTGGATCGGGTACCCGTCGGCCTGTGCCCACAACTGACCGTCCGGCCCGATCAGGTGGACGAAGACGGTAAAATCCGCCCGCTGAGCCCCCGTAAGAACCTGCCAGGACAGGTCCAGGACAATGTCATCCTGAACGGTTGCCCGGGGAGAGCCCAGGGCTACAACATCTGAAAAGACCACTGTAGTTTCTATCCACGGGACATCGGTGACCCGGCCAGCGAGTTGCAGGCGAATGAGGTCGGCCCGATAGTCGGTGACGAAGACTTCCCGATGGGTGAGCAGTAAGTCGCGCATCTGCCAGCGGTCCACCGCTGTTCCATAGGGGAAGTGCCAGTAGGTCGGCGGCTGCGGGCTAATCGTCTCGTCAAACCGGACGGCTGTGGCCGGGTAGACGTCGCCGGTTTGGGCGTAGATGATGTCCTGGATGTTGACCCAGGCAGGGATCAGCTGAGCGCCGTGGCTCCCCAGGGCGTAGTACTGGTTTGTGGCGGCCAGCCACGCCGGGAGGTTAACGAAAAGCAGGCCGCGCGGACCGTCCGCTTCGGGGGAAGCGCGCGCTTGCTCTACTGCCCGGGCTACTTCCACAATCGGCCGGGTCCCCAGATGGTACATCCAGTCCTTGTGGGCCACGAACAGGACACTGTAAACCAGGGTGAACAGGCAGAGCAGGCCGGTCAGGGGCCAGCAGCGACGGCGAGGGGCCGCGCATTCGGCGAGGGCCCCGCCCCAGAGCCATCCGATGGCCGGGCCGACCAGATAGAGCAAGCGAGGGGAGTTCACCACATAATCGGCGGTAACCATCAGGCCGGGCACAAAGGTGAAGGCGAAAAACCACACCAGGGCCAGCAGCGCCAACCCCCACCGCCGACCTCGCCCTATGATGGCTATCAGTCCCCCCACGGTCGCGAGACCGATCCCCAGCAGCACTTCCAGGTCACGCCAACCCAGGTGGTTTTCCAGCAGAAGCCCCAGAGGGGCTACAGGGTACACCAGCCCCTGGAGGAAGTACATCCAGATGACGTAAAGCCGTTCCATGGTCGGGGGGCCGAAACTGTATTCGTATTTGGGGACCAGTTGCCAGAGAACGAAAAAGGCCACGTTGAGCACCCCGCCGACGATGGGACCGGTCAGCCAGGGGTAGGGCTGCCGTTTTTCCAGCCAGAGCAGGCCTTCTATGGCCCAAAGGATTGCACTGGCCATCAGTCCCTGTTCAATCTCAAACGGGCTCATAAAGCAGAAAAACCAGGCCGCCAGCAGCCAGGGAAGACGCCCCGTGATACGGGCTTTCCAGTAGGTCAGGGCGGTGTACAGCAGCAGGAAGTTTTCCATCGGGTAGAAGAAAACGTTGATCCAGGGAATTGCCTGATATGAGAAGGGAAGGACAGCGAAGAAGAAGGCGGCCAGTGCCCCCCCGACGAACCGATGCCGGCTCCGGTCTATCTCCACCCCGATCCGGGCGATGAGTGCCGCGTTTAGCGCCGTCAGGGCAATGTTCTGGAAGCGCAGCCAGACCGGATCGTGCCGTCCCTGAACCAGATACCAGAACTTGAGCAGAAATTCCCCCAGAGGACGGTAGGTTGGCAATGACTCGGCTGTCAAAAATGGGTCCAGCAGGGAATGGGTCTGGAGCCAGCGCAGGTGCATAAAGTCATCTTCGTAAAAGGGAAGGTCCAGCATATTGGTCCAGAGAGCGAAAATGAGCCAGACGGAGAGGATCACCCCAATCCAGAGAGGACGGGGGTCTGCCTTTTCTTTTGTAACCGGAGCGACTTCCGGACGACGGAAGAGCCTACTCATCATCATGGGAAGTTCATTTCTCCGATGGGCACTGCATCGTCGGGGAAGCGATGGCCTGCTGGATCAGTTGCCGGCAACCGGGAGCCTCCCTCACGGGTGTACATTCCCACGATCAGGGCGTATATACCAGCAGGCAACCCTTCCGGAAGGCGCAGGAGGCGGACGTCGCGCCAGATGTCGCCCGCCTGCCAGTCCCTGGGACGTGCCACCATCAGTGGGTATCCGTCCCGCTGGCCGATTATCTGCCCGGATGGGGCCATCATGTGCAGAAAAACTGTCACGTCTTCCGTCGGTGGTTGCAGGCACTGCCAGCGCAGGATAGCGAGTACCGTCTGCCCCTCTGGCCGGATCTCAGCGGAGAGGAGACGAATCTGACCGTTGAAGTCGGCGATAAAGGGGGTAGCGGGAGCAGTCCCGGAGGCTTCCAGACCGCCGACCGGATACAGGGCGATATCTGTACCTTCGTAGTCCGTCAGGATGATCCCCCCGACTTGCCGGAGCATTGGCTGAAGGCTATCCAGGGTGTGGGTGTTCCCACCGCCGGTGTAATTGTATCTCCACGGACGCTGGAGGTCGGGCAATGCGGCCATTTCTATCTGTCGTTCCTCTCCTGTGGACAGCCAGAAGAGGTCGTCAAACTGGTGAAATGCTCCCAGAGGCACCCCCTCGTGCCCCACGGCAAAGGTCGGCTCCTTCGGCGCGAACCACTCCGGGCAGTTGATGCAGAGGACGGATGCCGGAGCGGGAATCGCACGAACCGATTGGATAAACTGTGTTACCGTCCGGCGCAGTTGCTCGTACATAGCGGCCCGGTCCCGGATGAAGATTAATCCCTGGAGGCCGATGAGCAGGACCAGGACGGTAGCCAGTGTGCGTGCGGCCGTTCGCCATCGTCCGGCGGGCCAGGGGATGGCGAAGGGGGCCGCCCAGAAGAGCGCTGCCCCGACGGAGGGCAGGTACAGTAGCCGCGGCCCGTTGATCACATAGTCAAACTCCAGCATCAACCACGCCGGGGTGCTGGCGATGAGGAACCACCCTATAGCCAGGGCGACGGTTCGTCCCGCGCCGGCCATCCCCAGCAATCCCCCCAGGACCAGCACTGCCGGCAGGGAGACCAGCCAGATGGATTGCAAATCGTCCAGACCCCATCCGGCACCCATCACTTTTCGGGCCAGCGGTGCAATGGGGTAAACCAGTCCCTGAAGCAGGTAAGAGGCATTCTGATAGCGGGCTTCCAGGTTCCATAGTTGAGGGGCCCGAAGGGCCTTGGGGACCGCCAACCAGATGACCAGTACGATGAAAGTACACAGCCAGAAGCCCCGGGTCCGACGGCAGACTTCCCCAGGGGAAAGGCGCTCCGCAGCGGTGAGCAGGAGCAGGGAAAGGAGGGCCGGAAGCAGGAAGCCGGTCTCATGGGCGAAAGGGGCCAGAAGGGCCAATCCGTAAGCGGCCGCGCGGACCCAGCGAGAGGCGGCGCGGATTCCGGTCTGATAGCACCAGATGGCTCCCAGGAGAACGGCGGTGACCAGCGGGTGGGTCAGCGAACCGATCCAGGGGACAGCCTGATAACTGAAGGGATACAGCAGGAATAACAGAGCGCTGCTTATGCTCAGCCACCAGTTCTGGTCCGGCCGCCACTGGCGCACGATCTTCCAGACGAGAAGGCCGTTAAGGAGATGAAGGGCCAGGTTAATGGCGTGAAGGGTGGGCGGGTGGAGATGGCCCTGCAGGGACCAGAGGGTTTTCCAGATAAGGAATGGTAGCGGCCGATAATACCCCAGTCCGCGCGAGGAACTCAGAATCCCTCCGATGGTTTGCCCATGCAACCAGTGAAAGTGCGGCATGTCGTCGGAAAAAAGGGGAAGGGACAGGGAGAACCCATAGGTCAGGCCGCCGATCAGCAGGAGACCCAGGGCGGGCAGTATGAAAGTCCATGGGCGTTGGCAAGGGGCTTTCATTCGCAGTTTCCAGGGAGTCATTTATGAGCGACGGTCCTCTGCCGCCAGGCTTCGTAGAGGACGACGGAGCCAGCAACGGCAGCATTCAGGGAGGAAATTTTCCCCATCATTGGCAGTTCCACAATCCAATCGCACCGTTCCGCCACCAGACGACGCAGCCCTTCCCCTTCGCTCCCGACGACCAGGGCAAGGGGGCCGGTGAAGTCGGATTGGTCGTATCTCCGGGCGCCACGCGCGGCTTCCAGGCCGATCACCCAGATGTCGCGGGCTTTCAGCCGCTCTATGGTCTCCGGTAGGTTGGGGACCTGGGCAATGAAGAGGTGCTCCACCGCTCCGGCGGAAGTGTGCACCACGGCCGGGGTGATGCCCACTGCCCGGCGTTGCTGAAGCACCACTCCGTGGATGCCGACGGCCTCCGCGGTGCGGAGAAGGTTGCCCACGTTCTGGGGGTCCTGCAGGAGGTCCAGCAGGAGCAGGAAAGGAGGCTCGTTGCGCTTCTGGCTTTCGGCCAGGATATCCTCCAGGTCCACGTATGGATACTCGCTGGCTTCCAGCGCGACGCCCTGATGATTTGCCTCTCCCATCCAGTCCAGATGGCGGCGGGGGACCCAATCCACGGGCACACCCATTCGTTCAGCGAGAGCCAGAATATCGGCGACGATGTCGGTAGGGCGAACGGTGTCGGCGATCAGGAGGCGGTAGAACTCCCGCCGCCGGGCGCTCAGAGATTCGTATACCGCGTTACGGCCGTAGAGGGTTTCGCGCATCGGGAACTATCAGGGAATAGTTGAGCCCCTTTTCTCCTCCCGAGATAATCGCGTAGGAGAAGGGACGCTCTTCCAGCATCGCTGTAAACTGCTCCCGGTTTGGCTTGACCTGCTTCCGGTGCATTTTTATGATTTGTACCTTGCCTTCTTGGGCCAGAACGGAGAACTCTGGTAACCGCAGCGACCATTGAGGCGAGATCTCTTCCAGCCAGTGGATCAGGGCGCTCAATCGCTCCCAGTTTTCGCGGCGGAGAGGGTCCATTCTCTGTGCCTGAGGCCTCCGTCCGGTATATCGGGAACCCATTCCTGTCAGTTGAGCTATTTTCTCATCAAATTCAACCCCCCATTCTATTAACCGGCGGGAAGAAACCGTGAGCAATAACCGGCAAAACGGATAAAGTGGGGAATCGTCATCTGAACCGCCCAGCCATTCCAGCCATTCCAGAGCGTTGCGCTGGTACGTGAAAGCATTTTGCATGGAGGAATCTACGTTGAGCAGTACCGGCAGGAACTCCCGGGGCGCTCGCAGAAATGTCTGGCGCCATTCCGGGTGCCAGGCACTGTGACAGGCCATCAGGAAGTGCACCGTTGCGAAGGGGTATTTCTGACGAAACCCTGTGCCCCGGGCGGTGATTTGTCGCAAAAGGTCCGGATTGACCGAGCGCTCGTGTTCGGGAATCGGAATGTCTTCCTGCCACTGAAGCATATGATGTCCCACACTGGGGATTTCGCGCCGGTAAATGTCGTGGTCCAGAAAGGCGACATCGCCGGAAAAGATATCCACCCCGCTCTCTACCCACAGCGTCTCGGCGTCGTAGAACCCGACCAGACGCCATCCCAGAAGGGTTTCCATCAACATTGCGGAGACCAGGCCATCCAGGTCCAGACTGGTGACCATCAATTTATCTCGTTCGTCTAACCAGGGAAATTGGCGGCGGATCTCTGCATAGTCCGCCCTATTTATCTGACCGGTTTTATAGACCATTTCCGGTTCCCCAACCTGTAGCAGAGGCAGTTGCTTTTGCCGGGAGCTTGCGCTTGCCCGGAGGTAATCCCGGTCATGAACAGGCACTTTCTCAAATACGGCGACCAGTTGCTGGCGCAGGTGAAGCGGTTCGTTCACACGGCGCTCCGCAACCTCAATATAGGGCCGATGAACGTCGTAGCCAATGTAGTATCTGCCCAGAGCACGGGCGACCTTTGCCGTTGTCCCAATTCCCACAAAGGGGTCTAAAACTGTATCTCCCGGATAGGAGTACATCCGGATCAGCCGATAGGGGATTTCTTCCGGGAATGGGCAGGGGTGGGGCAGATAGTTCGGCGGCACGGGGGCGATGTGCCACACATTGTTGGCGATCTCGCGCTTGAAGAGGTCATCAATTTCAAAAGCGGCGGCCTCTTTTTCGGATATCCGCCGCCCCTGGTGAATCGGCGGGCCGGGTTTGCGAAAGATAAGGATGGACTCTGTCATAATGTTCGGATAGTAATAACCCGGGTACGGTTGCTGAATGGTTACTCCGGCCCGCTTTACGCCACCGGTGACCTTGTGCCAGGTGATAGCGTCGTGGAACAGGTATCCCAGCTGATCGGTCATCCGCGCGGTGAAGTGGTAAGGAACAGGATAATGTTGTCCGTTGAAGAGAACCGTGCCTATCACCACAGCACAGAATCTCCCGGGTTTCAGGACGCGATACACCTCCCGGAAGCATCGTTCCAGCCAGTCCAGGTACTCTTCGTATGGTCCTCCCTTTCGGGTGCGATACCATGCCGTGGGGTCTTCTACGTGCTGCTCGTAGTCAATCGCATTCCAGTAAGGAGGACTGGTGACGACCAGGTCAATTGCCTCATCCGGCACTTCATCCATATGTTCGCATGATTTGCAGTACAAGCGATTCCTTTCCATCTGATGTTCGGACATAAGTTCGGACAACCGGGAAGGAATGGGGGTTTCGGGGCGGCGGCCGAAGGCCGCCGCCCCGAAACCCCCACCACACCCCTTCCCCGTGCAGCGCAGCCGCTGCAGGGAGGGGGCCAGGAGGCATATGCGCTAACTTAAAGGGCGAGAGCCTTCCCGCCGGAGGGTGAACCCTCCGGGTAAGGGCGGCTTTCAAAGCCGCCCCTACAGCA
>FWPU01006741.1_pt1 | contig 22371 bp, 18 predicted proteins | sample 2228361 | NCBI WGS metagenome assembly FWPU01 (sample SAMEA103939777, study PRJEB20133) | metagenome
TGCCCTGCCCAGGGGTGCTTTCCACTTCCAGGGTCGTCTGCAGGCTGGCGGCCAACAGGTTCGCCAGGGCCAGGCCCAGACCTGCACCGCGCTGATGAGGGCTGACGCTGTCGTCCACCTTGTAGAAGGGCATGGTGATATGCGCCACTTCGTCCGGTGGAATACCCTGCCCATAATCCTTGACGCTCACCAACACCATGCCAGGCTCCACCAGGTCAGCCTCAATGATCACCGGCAGATCGGGCGGGCTGTAGCGCAGTGCGTTATCCAGCAGAATCTGCAACAGATGCGCCAGCGCGAACTTGTCGCTGATCACAGGCGGCAACTCCGGCGCAAGTCGCTTGACGATGCGCTCGACCGCCTTCTGCAATTGCCAGTTGCGCTTGAGCTGACGGATGGCGTAGTCCGCCGACTCCTCGAAGTTCACCAGATCAAAAGTAATATGGTGCGAATGAGACAACTGACGAATGTTCTGGATCAGGTTCTCCAGCCGGGCGACGGCCTGCGTCGCCATCGCGGCGACCTCGCGGCTGTTTTCCTCGCCACGTTCGTGAATATCGTCGGCCAGCAATGCGACCGCGGTCTTCACCTGCAACATCGGGGTGCTCAGTTCATGCGCCAGGCGTTGCAGAATGGTGTTCTTGATGTGCTCGAAACGCGCTGTGGCCAGGTTGAGCTGTGCGTAGCGCTGATCCACCTGCGCCTTCAGGCGTACCAGCATATGCAGGCTGCGCTGTAAGTCGCCGCCTTCCGGCCAGTCCTGCCACAATATGTCAGGTTCCAGAGAGGCATCCTCGCTACTCGCTGTTGGCAGCATCCCGATCAGAATCACTGGCACGAACAGCGTGGCGTCAGACTTGATCAGCGCACAGCAGCGCCAGCTTTGCTCTGGTGGCAACCCAGCAATGAGCGCCACGCTTGGCAAGATGTGGTGCAGCGCCTGACCAGCCAGTGTTTCAGCGGTTGCATCGAGAACCGAGTAGCCACCGGCGATCAGTTGCTGGCGCAGAACAGCGGCCTCCGGCCCGGCAGCGATCAGCAGCACCGTGGCCTCCGTCACTCCGGGCGGCAACGCAAGCGAAGCCAGGCGAGGCTGCGGATACGACACAGGCGTTCCTTCGTCGGTGCAGCGTTGAACTGAACAACCACACACCAATTCTATAGCAAGCCGCAGAGCTGCGAAAGCACGCCCGGTGCGAGATTGGTTTGAGAACCATTCGAGTTGCGCTTCATTTGCAGACCACACACCGCGTAGTCTCAGATGCTCAGGGCAACCAGGCCACCTGACGCAACAGGTAGTTTTCGATGAAGTCGGCCATATCCTGCGCATCTGCCCGCGCGAAGCGCAACAGTGTCACCGTCCGCCCGCTGGCGATCTCGGTGATGTTCAGCAGTGTCTCGCCCTGCTCCACCCCTCCCCCAATCCAGGCGATGTAGGCATCGTCTGGCGAGGGGCTATAGAGATGAGTCACCTGCCTTCCGAACTGCTGCACGCGGTCGTTGGGATCGTCGGCGTTGCCCAATGGCCCGGCCACAGGTCGCGGGGTACCGCCCGCCAGTTCCAGCGCCATAATCTGGCGTGACAGGCCGGTCGCGCTCACCTGCCCGCACGTGCCCACACCCAGTTTGACAAAGAGCAGGGTGTCGTCGTCCAGCCACTGCGGCGACGAGGCCACCAGGCCCGGCTCTGTCCATATCGTCTCGCTCGACGTATTCATCCCCTGGGCAGTAGCAAAGGGTACATCGAGCAGGCCGATGTAGGAGTCGAAGCACGTCTCCGGCTGCACCGGGCCGCTGACAACAGGCACGATTGCAGCCCGCACACCGTCGGGAGAAAGTGCCGCTTCGGGTGGCGCGGCGATCTCCGCGGAAACCTCACCGAGCGGGGCAGACCGCCCCGTGACCGGGTCGAAGACCTGCGGTTCGGGCGTCACTGCATCGCTCCACCACCAGGCCAGCCGGTTGTCCGTCGTCCATGCCCAGGCGATCGGATGCTGACTCGAACTGACGACGTTGTAGAGGGTGCCGTCGCTCGTCGCAACCAGGCGCAGCCCCACTGTGATGGTGCCGGTGAGCGTCGCCAGCCAGTTGCCGTCGGGCGAGAGCGCCAGGCCCGTCGGTATCGAGCCGGGATTGTCCACCACACGGGCCTCACCAGTGATCAGGTCGAACACGGCGAAATCGGGAAAGGCCACGAACGCCCCCAGTCGGGCGTCGGCGCTCAGTGCAGCCGGGCTGCTGGCGCGTGGAGTCGGCAGCGGGGTGATCGTGTCGGTTACCAGGTCGTACAGCAGAAATTGCCCGCCCTTCAGCACCAGCAGCCGACCGGTCATCTCGAAGCGCGCAGGAGGAGTAACCGTCAGCGCTGGCGTGGAAGCCAGCATTGCCGGCGTGTCTGTGACAGCGACGGCTGGGGTCGCAGAAGGGTATTGTCCTGCCGGTTGGAGGACCACGCCCGCCTGTTCCTCGCTACCACAGGCCAATAACCCCAGCATACCCAGCAAGAGTAAAGCGACCAGGCGATAGTTCATGATGTCAAGGCGCGGCCCTGTCCGTCGCGCTCCCGCTCCTTTTCCAGCAGTGTAGAGGAAATTATCGCGTTGATTATACCTGCCTGGCACTGTCACCGCCCAGGAGTTGCCTCTTTTGCGACGGACGGCACTATAATCGAACAGGTACCTGCCAGACTCTGATGGACGTACAAATCCATCTCAAGCTATCCCAAGAAAGGTTCTCCTGGACCATGACCGCTCTGCCCGCCTACGATCTCGCTGCCGTGCGTCGGGCTTTTCCCATCGCCCAGCGCCTGATCTACGTCAACCATGCCAGCATCTCGCCCATGCCTCAACCGGCAGTGCAGGCCATGCAGACCGCCGTCGCGCGGCTGGGCGACGATCCCGTGTCCCTCTATACCCCCGCCTGCGGCTATGGTGACCTGTTCGTCACCTTTGCCCAGGAGATGGCCGCCCTGATCAACGCTGCTTCGCCCGACGAAATCGTCGGCATCACGGCGACTTCTGACGGGCTGAACGCCGTCGCTCAGTCCCTCGACTGGCGGCCTGGCGACAACATCGTGCTGGCCGATGTCGAATTCCCCTCCAACGTCTACCCCTGGATGGCGTTGCAGGCGCGGGGTGTGGAAACACGGCTGGTACGCACTGCCGAAGGGGGCGCATCGGTCGAAGCGTTCGCACCGTACGTTGACGCCCGCACCCGCCTGATCGCGGCCAGCGCCGTGCAGTTCTTCACCGGTCATCGCGCCGACCTGACTGCCTTGGGCGCGTTCTGCCGCGAACGCGGCCTCCTGTTCGCGGTAGATGCCATTCAGGCTGCCGGGCACATGCCGCTTGACGTGCAGGCGATGGACATAGACATCCTCGCCAGCGGCGGCCAGAAGTCCCTGATGGGGCCGCCGGGCCAGGGCTTTCTCTACGTGCGCCGTGAGATCGCCGAACGTCTGCGCCCCGCCGAGATCGGGCCGCTCTCGGTAGAAGACTGGCAGCACTGGCTGAACTACAAACTCACCCCCCGCCGTGGAGCGCTGCGCTTCAGCATGGGCACGACCAATTTGCCCGGCATGATCGCCCTCATCGAAAGCGTGCGCTTTCTGCGCAGTGTCGGGCTGGCGCATATTGACGCCTGGACGCGCCATCTGTCGCAGGTCGCCATCGCCGAACTACAGGCGCGCAACTACACCGTGATCACGCCTTCTGATCCGGCGCACCTGGGACCGATCGTGACCTTCCGCGTGGGCGATTCTGCCGACATAGCGGCTGCTGAGCAACACGCCAAGGGACTGCTGGCTCATCTGACAGCGCAGGGCGTGCGGGTCACCAAACACTGGGACGCGCAGGGCGTGCCGCACTTGCGCATCTCAACCCATTGCTATAATACGGAAGACGAAGTGCGCCGGGTTTGCGCCCTTGTGGAGGACTACGATGAGCAGTCGCGTTCCCCAGCCACCGGTCACCGGACAACTACGCCGCACTGAATGGGCACCGCCTCCCATTCGTTCCATCCAGGACACCGGCCTGAACATCGGTATCCTGTCCGACCTGGCCATCAAAATCCTGTACTTCGGCGGCTACCTGACCGGCAATCAGATCGCCGACATGATGCACCTGCCCTTCACCAACGTGGTGCAGATCGTCATGGAAGGGCTGAAGCGGGAAAAATTTGTCGAGGTACGCGGCGGCAGCGGCCTGGGCGCGGGTTCATTCGAATATGTGATCACGCTCAAAGGGATCGAGAAAGCGCACGAAGCGCTGGCCCGCACGCAATACGCCGGCCCCTGCCCCGTCACGCTGGAGCAATATGTGGCGGCCATGCGCGCCCAGGCTACCGCCCGCCTGGAAGTGCACCGCGAACACCTGGTCGAAGCGCTGAAGGGCCTGACCATCAGCGAGGAGATGCTGGGGCGCATCGGCCCTGCCGTCAACTCCGGCAAGGCTATCTTCATGTACGGCCCGCCCGGCAACGGCAAGACCACCATCGCACAGCGCGTGGGTCGCATGATCCTGGGTAAGCCTATCTGGATACCCTATGCGGTGGACGTGGACGGGCAGGTCATCCGCGTCTTCGACAACATCAACCACGAAGTGATACCGGACAATGAGGAAGACGAGCGTCGCGCTACAGCTACCGGCGAGCGTCGCGACGCCCGCTGGGTGCGCATCCGCCGTCCGGTGATCATGGTCGGCGGCGAGTTGACACTGGAGACGCTCGACCTGGTCTATGACCCGATCAACAAATACTACGAAGCGCCCTATCAGATGAAGGCCAACGGCGGCATGTTCCTGATTGACGACTTCGGTCGGCAACAGGTGCGCCCGCGCGACTTGCTCAACCGCTGGATCGTCCCGCTGGAAAGCCGCGTGGACTTCCTGACACTCTCTACTGGCCGCAAGATCGAGATTCCCTTCAACGTGTTGATCGTCTTCAGCACCAACATGCCGCCCGCCGATCTGGTGGACGAGGCTTTCCTGCGCCGTATCCCGCACAAGATCGAGGTGGGCGACCCCACCTTCGAGCAGTTCCGCGACATCTTCAAGCGCGTGTGCGAGGCGCGCCGCGTGCCCTACGACGAGAAGGGACTGGCCTACCTGCTGCAGGAATGGTACATCAAGCAGAACCGCAAGCTACGCGCCGTGCATCCGCGCGACATCATCGAGCAGATCATAGATATCTCGCGCTACCAGAACACGCCGCCTATGCTCACCAAAGAGCTGCTCGACCGCGCGGCTTCCGCTTACTTCGTAGACCTGAGCGCCGAATACTGACCAGCACGCCCGCCAACGGTCGGGGTGGGCGTGCCGTTGCCACTATCGCACCTCTGAGGGATGACCGATGCCGAAGATCGTCACCACCGAACAGATGCGCGCCATCGAGCGCGCCGCCGACGCCAAAGGACACACCTACGCTGAGATGATGGAACGCGCCGGACGCGCCGTCGCCGAGCGGGTCAGGCAACTGCTGGCGGGGATCGAGCAACCGCGTGTCGCCGTGATCGTCGGGCCGGGCAACAATGGCGGCGACGGCCTGGTTGCCGCGCGCATCCTGGCCCAGGAAGTGCCCGGCGCGTCGGTGGGCGCGTTCCTGCTCAAAGAGCGCGGCGACGACGATCCCGTCTTCGTCGCTGCCCGCGAGGCAGGCGTCTTCATCGCCGACGCTGCCAATGACAAAGCTGCCGGTTACCGCGTGCTGCAGAACCTGGTCGCCAATGCCGACGTGCTCATTGACGCGCTCTTCGGCACCAGCCTGCGCCTGCCGATCAAGGGGGACGCGGCCAAAGTGTTGCAGGCGGCGCACAAGGCGATCGCCCTGCGCCGCGCTGACCGCCCCGCGCCGCTCTTCAGCACGCCTGCACATCCTGCCGAAGGCCCGCGTGATGCAGGCCCGATCATCGTCGCGGTAGACTGCCCCAGCGGGCTGGACTGTGACACGGGCGAACTAGACGCCAATGCTCTGCACGCTCACGAGACGATCACCTTCGCGGCGGCCAAGCCCGGCCTGCTGACCTTCCCCGGCGCGGAGGCTGTCGGCACGCTGCACGTAGCCGACATCGGCCTGCCGCCGCGCCTGCCCGAACTGGAGGGGGTCACCCTGACCCTGGTGGACGCTGCCGAAGTGCGGGAACGCCTGCCGCGGCGTCCGCTGGACAGCCACAAGGGGACTTTCGGCAAGGCGATGGTCGTAGCGGGCAGCCTGAACTACACGGGCGCGGCCTATCTGGCCGCTGCCGCTGCCTACCGCGTCGGTGCAGGCCTGGTGACCGTCGGCGCGCCGCAGATCATCGTGCCGACACTGGCCGGTATGCTGCCCGAAGCGACCTGGCTGTTGCTACCACACGATCTGGGCGTGCTCAACGAGGCTGCAGTCAAGGTGCTGCGCGAAGAACTGGAAGGCTATACCGCCCTGCTGCTTGGCCCTGGCTTTGGCCGCGAGGAAGTGACCGGCCTCTTTCTGCGCGAACTGTTGCGCCCGGAAGAAGAAATCCGTCACTCACGGGCCATTGGCTTCGTCCCTACCGAGCCGCAACTGCACGCTCCGCCTCCGCCCAACCCCCTTCCTCCGCTGGTGATAGACGCCGACGGTCTGAACCTGCTGGCGGAAATGGACGACTGGCCGCGCCTGATCCCGCCCGGCACGATCCTCACGCCGCACCCCGGCGAATTCGCGCGGCTGGCTCGCCTGGAACGTGATGAGGTGCAGGCCAACCGGCTGGCGCTCGCCCAGGCCAAAGCCGCCGAATGGAACTGCGTGCTTGTGCTGAAAGGCGCGTTTACGGTGATCGCCGCCCCCGATGGGCGAGCGGCTGTCGAGCCATTTGCCACACCGGCGCTGGCGCGTGCTGGCACGGGCGATGTGTTGGCAGGGGCAATTGTCGGGTTACTGGCGCAGGGGTTGGAGCCATTTGATGCGGCGCTGGCCGGAGCCTACCTGCACGGGCTGGCCGGTGTGCTCGCCGCGGAGCTGTGGGACACGACGGCCAGCGTCACCGCCGGTGACGTGCTGGAATTGCTGCCAGAGGCGCTGGCGCAGGCCGAACGAGCCTGATCGCGTGCCTCTGGCCGCGCTGTCTCAGCGATCGCTTGAGAACCTCATCCCCGGTCCCAATCACCGCCGGGTGGGGAGCTTACCCCTGCGGTTGTAGACGATGCGGCGCGCCTCCGGCGACATGTGAAAACGCGCCAGGTAGAAGAATATCCCGCCTTTGGTGCGGCGTGTACCGTCCGCCGTGAACATCCCCTCCTGGGCGTCGATCGCCAGCGCTTCCTCGGCCAGCGCCTCGGCGAAGCGCCCACCACACAGATACACGATCGCTTCGATCTGTCGCAGCGGTTTCGCTTCGGTTTCGCCCAGAAGGGCGACGATCTCCTGGACAGTCTTGCGCTGACGTGGCGTCATATCCCTATCGAAGTCAGGGTGGTAGTAGCTCACATATAGCCGCTTTCCGGCCAGGTCCGTCCCGTTGAGAGCATTCAGCGCCCGCGTCGCCTGTTTCTCTGTGGCCATTTCTACCACAGCGACCGGCTGCTGCACATGCGGCTCCATCGCAATCTCCACCCCCGTCACCTCGCCGTGCGCCGCAAATAGCGCCCGCAGATCGTCGGCAGTGATCGTCTCGACCAGATTGGCCACGAACAACGCGACTGCCATCAACGCCCTCCCTCGTCGTGTTCTAAGCTTTGCCAGACTGCCCGCCAGCGTCGCGCGGCAATGGCCCGTCCTTCGGCCAACGCTTCGTCCACCGACTCGCCCCGCACGCGCTCAAGCTGCTGCTCGACCTGCGCCAGCGGACGGCGGACGGCCTCGCCCACACGCCGCCGGATGATCAGGCCGCGCTGCACGACCACCTCGCGCAGAGAGTCTGTGCCGCGCGGGGCCAGCCACGCCACGGCTGGCAGACTGATCGCCAGACCGACAATCAGCCCGGCGAGGAACTCTACTGTCCCTTCGGCGCGTTCCTGCTCTGCCATGCGCTAGCCCTCCTTGGCTGGACGAGCACCGGCGCGTCCCTGCCGCACCGATCGGCGCAGCCGCAGCAGTTCGCGCACCACCCCGCCGACGCCCGCCATCAGCGCGCCAGCCTTGATCACCGGCTCGACCAGGTTCTGGCTCATGAACTGCGCTGTCCCGCGCACGGTGGTGACCGTTTCATTGGCGTTGTCCACGATCGGTTGCAGTTCGTTTTGCAGCAGGTTGACCAGCGCGGCCAGTTGCAGGATGAGCACGATCAGGGCAACGCCCATCAACATGCCCTCCATAGCCAGCACGATGATGAACAGGTCGCGGATGATCCCCACCCAGCTTGCCGCGTCATCGGGATCGGCGATGATAGCGACCGCCAGCGCCGTCACCAGCCCGACGATGAAGACAGCCACGATCGCTGCGCCGCCCACCAACGGCCAGAAATACCAGGCACGCCCCTTCTTTTGTTCTGGCGCTTCACCCTGCAGCGCGGCGGGTTGCGCCGCGCTTTGACCTGGCTTGCTCGCTTGTTCCGGCATGATCGCCCGCTCCTCACCTGCACCGCAACCGCTTCTCCGGCGCACAGACTAGCGCGTGAGCACACGCGCCACCACCAGCGCCAGCCAGGCTCCCACCGTCGCCGACAGCATGTGCAAGGGGCCAATGTCCAACAGGGTCACGCCCAATACCTCGCCGGCGCTGTGCCCCAGCGCGAACCCCAGCCACGACGCCAGCAAGAACAGCGCCAGCCGCCGCGCGTCCCCTCCGCTGACCAGGTGAAACGCGGCCCCGTAGAGCGTGGCCACAATGACGCTGAAAACAAACGACGGGCTTGGCATGGCACCTTGCTGCTGTCCCTCAAGAGCCTGTGGCAGGCCCAGCCCTGCCAACGCGCCTTAGTGTAGCACAGAGTGAGCCAACTCACGAGAAAACCGTTGTGCAGCAGGCCATGCCGAGCGGTCATGAGCTGGCAGGATCACGTACCGGCTCCTGCCAGGCACTCCGAGCAGGTTTCGGGAGCTATCCTGCACCAGTCGTCGCTGCTCTTTCAGCATGGCCAGGATTACGTTACAATCAACCTGCAGGGCGGGCAACAGTTGCCTGCGTATACCGGATTGTTGGAAGACTGCATTGCAACGGACGGAAGCCTGTGACGCTGATTGACCAGCGCATTTTGATTGATGCGCCGCCTCAGGTCATCTGGGATTACATCGCCGACCCCGACAAACTGGTCGAGTGGCACGCCGGTTACAGCAGCATCTCCGTGCTCACCACGCAGCGGACAGGCGTCGGTGTGCGTCGCCGCTGCGCATTGACCGGCAGCGGCAAAGACGTGATCGAGCAAATCGTGGCCTGGGTCGAGGGCCTGGGCTACGAATACGCCATTGTCGAAGGGGGACCGTACCGCTCCTTCCGCGGGCGTTTTCGGCTTCAACCTGGCCCCGACGGCACCAGCGTGCAGTGGATCGTTGAGTACAAGCCCAAGGGCATTCTGGGCTGGCTGCGCGACCGCCTGGGCGGGCAGAAACAACTGACTACCCTGATGACTGCCAGTCTGCGCGAGCTACGCCAGCAGATCAACGCCCTGGGCGTGCGCATGGATGTCGCCTACCGCGCTCGTCTGGGCATTCAGGGACGACTGAATGCGGCAGAGCGCGCTCAGTATCAGCGCCGCCACCCTGCGCCGGAGAGTGCAGAGAACATCGCGCCCGCCAGTGATGCAGCCCGGCAGGGAGCAACGCCCCTGGCGGCTGCTGCTGCGCCACTCTCTGCCCCCGAACCGCCCTCCGCCTCGCAGGACATGGATACCGAGCCAAAACCGCCTGCCGGTCTGCGCGAGGTGCTGACAGCGCAGGGCACAGAGCCATTGCCCCCACCTCCGCCGCCCGCGCAGATTACACCGCCGCAGCCTCTGCCGCCGGTGACCTCCGCCCTGCCGAAGACGGCCCCGCTATCGGCCCCGCCCGCCGACCATCAGCGGCCCACGCCGCCACGGGGTATCCCTTCCGTGCGCCTGTCGCCCAGCCTGGAGGAAAATCCGGCCCCTGCCCGTCCGACAGCACCCGCCGACGACACGCCGCCGGCCCGGTCTACCCCTCCGCGCGGAGTAACAGTTCCGCCGAGCCGCGATACGACCGCGGACGAGCGCCCGACCCTGCCGCCGCCCGTGCCCAAGACCGACACCGGCGAGTTGAGTATCTGGGAGATTTTTGGCATCCCGCGCCCCAGCGAGCAGGATCAGGCGGTGCTACAGAGCCTGATCGAGACCGTGACAGCGCGTCAGGCTGGCGAAAAGCGTCGGGAGTGGTTGCGGCGCGGCTTCCGCCGCCCTCCGCGAGTCCGGCTCGGTCATTTCGCCCAGGGCCTGCGGGCACGGCTGAGTCTGGCGCACGTCAGAGTCCGCGCATGGCGGCAGCGACCATGAAAAGAAAAAACGGCGTATGCAACGCCGTTCCTTGGGGTGGCTGGTGGGATTTGAACCCACGACCTTCTGATCCACAGTCAGACGTGCTAACCCCTGCACCACAGCCACCACGGTGATGGCAGGATTGTAGCATAGTTACCCCCGGCACGCCAGAGCGAGTTTTTGCTCGTCCCTGGTGTATCCGGACAGAGCACAAGCAAGCGCCAGGGCCTTGCTCCTGGAGGAACGAGCCATGACCAGTCAATCTCCCTCTCCGGCCCGCGTCGTCTTCATGGGCACGCCCGACTTCGCCATACCCACCCTGCGCGCCCTGCTCAATTCACCGCGCTTCCAGGTGATGGGCGTCGTCACACAGCCCGACCGCCCCGCCGGGCGGGGTCAGCAGATGCAGATGTCGCCGGTCAAGCGCGTGGCGCTGGACGCCGGCGTGCCCGTCATCCAACCGCTCAAGGCACACGAACCCGCCGCCCTGGAACAACTGCGCGCCTGGGAACCCGATTTCCTGGTCGTGGTCGCCTACGGGCAGATTCTGCGCCCGGCAGTCCTCGCCATCCCGCGCATCGCGCCGATCAACGTGCACGCCTCGCTGTTGCCGCGCTGGCGCGGTGCCGCTCCCATTCAGGCCGCCATCCGCGCCGGCGACCAGTACACCGGTGTCACTACCATGATCATGGATGAGGGTCTGGACACCGGCCCGATCCTCTTGCAGGACTCCATCCCCATTGACCGGCGCGAGACCGGCCAGACGCTGCACGACAAACTCGCGCCGCTGGGGGCCTTGTTGCTGGTGCACACCCTGGAATGGCTGCTCAACGGCAGCATCGCGCCGCACCCGCAGCCGGACAATCCGGCGTTGATCAGCTATGCGCCGCCGCTCAAAAAAGAAGACGGCGCGCTCGACTGGACGACGAGCGCCGCCGCCATAGACCGCCATGTGCGCGCCTATGACCCCTGGCCGGGCACCTTCACCACCTGGAATGGGCGTCGCCTCAAGATTCTGGCGGGTGTCCCGGCTACCGCCGATCTGAGTCTGGCCCCTGGCCAGGTCGCCGAGACGCGCGGCACCTCTCTGTACGACCTGTCGCCAGTGGCGATCGGCACGGGGGAGGGCGTCTACCTGCCTACGCGCCTCCAACTGGAAGGCCGTCAGGCGCTCGACGCTGCCGCCTTTCTGCGGGGTGCACCCGATTTCGTCGGCAGCACCCTCGGCTGAAGAAGTGTAGCCCTTACCAGTGCTCCCAGCGCACCACTTCGTCCAGCCGGCGACGCCCTCCGGCGCGCGGCGGACGTTGGCGCGGGTCGGCCTCCGGGTGCGGGTAGCCGAAGGAGATCAGCCAGGGCACGTCCTTGTCAGCGGGGATGCCCAGCGCCGCCCGCGCCGCTTCCGGATCGTAGATGGTGCCCATGCACGAGCCAATGCCCAACTCCCAAGCCGCCAGGATCATGTTCTGGCTGGCCCGCCCCAGGTCGAAGGGCGTGGTCAGAGTGGGCGGGTCGCGCAGATCGTCCACCACCAGCACCACCGCGAAGGCCGCTTCGCCCACGTGCGCACACCATGGGCCACACGCCGTCAGGGCACGCAATGTGTCCCGCGCCGTGACCACCACGAACGTCCATGGCTGCCGGTTCTTGGCCGAGCCACTCAGCCGCCCCGCGTTGATCACGCGCACGATATCTTCCAGGCCCACCAGCTGATCGGCAAACTGCCGCACAGCGCGGTTGCTCTTGATCGCCTCAATCACGTCCACCGCCGGTTTCCTCCAGTACAGGCGACACGGTTACACCGCCTGCGGTGCGCAGACGGGCCAGTTCTTTACTGAAAATGCGGCGCAACGTGGCGATGGCCGTGGCATAGGTTGGCTCGACTCCGATGTAGCTCAGGCTCCCCTCACCCAGGGTGCGGCCCTTGGTGCGCGGGGTGTCGCTGGCGTAGTGCAGAAAGCCGATGTCAAACGGGGCGATGTACAGATTGACGATTTCGTTGACCGGATGGCGCTGTGCCCGCACCATTTCGTACACCGCCGAGAGATACGGCCCGGCTTCCATCTCGACAATCGAATAGCCTTCACGGTAGAAAACGTCCATATACTGCGCGTTCTGCAGAAACGTCCCGTGCGCCGTCACTACTTTTTGGTTGTCCAGCACGCTGCTCAGCGTCAGGTAAGGGATGACATCGGACGCGCTAAAGCAATTACCGAAAAGATACGAATTCTGGCTGTGTTCGTCGTAGACCACGTTGGCGATCATCACATCCCCCACCCGCGCATTGAGCGTGGCCGCCTTGCCAATGACGTAGATGCCCTGCATACGCACTACATACTGACTGATCTTGGCCAGCACATGGTAGGCCGCCATCCCCAAGGGGTAATCAATGTTGAGGATCACCGCGTCGCTCTGACACAGCCGCGCCATCTCTTCCGGGCTGGCACATAGCAGGCGCGAATCCATGCGCTCCGGATCGAGCTTGCTGATCTCGATCACCTGCGCTTCGATGTCGAAGCCGTGCACGCTGGGTACGCGCGTGATGCCGATCTCGGCTTCGCTCTGGCGGCGACGCCGGTCTACGTCGGGCTGTGTTGCGTAGCGCCGCAGCGCATAGTAAAGGAAATTGTTCTTATTGTTCAGTTCGTCGCGCACGCGCACGTAGTCGTATTCGGCGGTCAGGCCAGGATCGCCCGCCTGCTCCACGAACTCGAAGATGCGCGGCTCCTCGCGTAGAGCAAACCCGCTCAACAGATTGGGCACCGCATGGATGTTGCTGGAAATGAAATAGACCGGACGATCCGGAAAGCTGATGTGCTGCACATGCTGGCGCACATTCGCCCACCAGTCGGACGTGGCCCGCTGATAGTTGATATACGTGCCTGCCAGCAACTGCACAGCCATCCGCTTGGGCGCGCGGGCGATCTTCTTCAGCGTGGCAACCATGTCCTTGCCCCAGGCATCTTGCAGACGGCTGAGGTCTTCGGCGGTCATACCCAGGGCGCGGGCCAGCTCCGACGTGCGCGCCAGAGAGGAATCCGCGCTGTAGGCCGCCAGACTCGCCTGCGCCGTCACCGACTGTAAGATGTCGTGCAGCTTGTTCCACTCGATTTGATAGGCGACCAGCATGGGAATCAGGTCGTCTATGTCCGAACGGCTGGCGATGTAGACGGCCAGGGTATGTTGCCCATCGAAGGCCATGCGCCGCCGTCGCGCCGGAGCAATCACGCGCTGCCACTTGTCCACGTCCTCAAAGCCGTGATCGTGGAACACGCGATCCGTCTGCCCCATCACCACCAGCTCGACATCGGCCATGCAGGGCGGCAAACGCATCGCCGCGTAGTAGAGCGCAGCCGAGTCCGGCACCGGCTCGCGCGCCCGCGTGTGCAGCGACGAATTCATGGCCAGGTGCGCTTCAACCAGGGCGTCCAGGTGCACCGCCCGGCTGGAGCGCAGCAGCGAATAGTAGGTGCGGATGTAGAGGGCGATTTCTTCGCCGCCCGTCTTGGGCACAGTGCGGTCCATACGAACTCCTGTTGCCAGAATCCATCGGTTTGCGTGAGTGAGGAGATGCCTGACTCGATCCTACACCGGAATCAGGCCCAGAGCGATACCTGCCAGCAGGCACAGCCCCAGCACAACCCCGATTCCCGCCGCCCACCACAGGCGATTGCGCAGCCGCGCCCCCTGTTGGCGCGGCGGACGGGTCAGCGGGCGCGGCGGCGGAATCGGGGCTGTCAGCAATTGGGCCGGTTCGGGCAACACCTCCAGCAGTCGCTGGAAGGCTGAGCCATAGTCTCCGGAGAAATCGAGCACCGTCGCCCGCGTCAGATAGCGCGGCAGGTCGCCCGCCGAGCGGAGCAACACAAAGGTCGGTTTGTGCCGCCGTCCCGCCAACACCCCCTCATGGCGCATCCCCACGCGCCGCCCCCGTGCCGGATCGAGGATCATCAGCACGGCCCCCGCCCCGCGAATGGCATGCCGCGTCTCCGCGGCCCAGGCCATGGTGCCCACCGGCGTCACCGCATCCACAAAGACGACATAGCCCGCCGCCTGGAGATCGTCTACCAGGCGGTGCGCAAATTCACGGTCGTGTTCCGGATAGCTGATGTACAGGTACTGCATCCTCTCTCAGGACCGGGCGAATTTGGCGACGAAGTAATCCGGATTCAATCGCTCGCCAGTGGCGAACTCCAGAGCCTCGTTCCAGGGCATGGTATTGCCGACGGCATAGACACGCTCGCGGAAGAACTCGCCCGCTGCCGCTCGATCCACAATGCCGCCCACATGCTCGCGCAGCCAGTTTTCCCACTGCACCGACATCATCCGCCCCAACAGGTAATTCTGGTAATAGGCCGGAGCCAGGGCAATGTGATACTTGGTGGCCCAGTCGGGCAGTTTTTCGCGCCCGTCCGGTTTGTTGAGAAACTGATAGCGCTGCACCAGTTCCCACCACAGCGCGTTCAGATCGCGCGACGGGTCTTCGTACATCAGCCGTTCGAAGTTCACTACCACCAGCACCCATCGCGCGAAGATCAATTCCTGCAGGCGTAGACGCCGGTAACCCGCCCGACCGGCGCGCCCCGCTTCTCCTGCATCCGCGCCCAGCACGCGCTCGTGCCATTCCGGGTCGAGCGTCTCCGCGCCCATCAGCATGGCCATGGCTTCTGTCGTCAGGATATGCGGGACGGTGCGCAACAGCCAGGGCAGGCTCCGCGGGATATGCTTGTCGTACACGGCGTGCCCCAACTCGTGCAGCAGCGTCTCCATCCAGCGCAGGTTGGGCTTGACATTGCACAGGATGCGCACATCGCCTTCGCGATCAATGTGTGTGCAGAAAGCGTGCTGATCCTTCCCCTCGCGCTCATACAGATCGCTGCGCGCCAGGATATCGCGCACGTCCATCCCCAGCCCGTCGTAAGTGCGCACGCTCAGCCTCACCAGGTCGCGATCGGTGAAGAGCGCATCGAAATTGTAATCGTTGCGGATCGGCGCATCCTGGAAAAACGGCTCGGCGTAGTGCCAGGGCATCAGTTCTTCAGCAGGCACCCCAAAGCGCTCGCTCAGCTCGGCGTCGAGTTCGGCTTTGGCGGCGCGGAACGGCGCTTCCGTCTTGGCCGCCAGGTCGTCCAGCAGCGCGTAGAGCCAGTCCGGATCGAGTTCGTCGTAGGTCAGGCTCATGCGGTGAAAGTTGGCGAAGCCCATGCGCTGCGCCGCCTCGTTGCGCAGTTCCGCCAGACGGCGAATCTGATCGGCAACGCGCGGCCCGATCTGCTTGCTCGCCTCCCATGCCTGACGCCGCCGCGCCGAATCGTTCTCGTTGCGCAGCACGTCGTTGATGGCGTTGGCTGTCAGACGCTGCCCGTCAACTTCGGCGCGGAAGTTGGTATAGGCGTCGGTGAGCGCTTTGGACAGATCGCTCATCTCGTCAATGGTAGCCGGGTCGCGCTGCCCCGCTCCAAATCCGTAGTGCAACACGCGCAGCATCCGCGCCAGCAGGGCATCGTCGCCGGCGGCACCTTCTTCGTCCCACCGTTTGTACTGTGCATACGCCTGTGGATCGGCCCAGAAACGCATCCAGGCCCGGCGAGCATCTGCCGCCGCGTCGAGCGCCTGCGGGGTGCCGGTCGTGGCGGCTTCCCATTCCTTCGCGTTGTAATTAATGTACAGAGCGCGAATCTGTGCGGTATGCAGTTCTACCGCCGCACGGATGTCTTGGATCATACACTCTCTTCCTTTTGCACCAGCGTCTCTCTAGAGGCTGTTATGAACTTCTGCACCGTATCTTCCCCTCACCCCTGTCCCCCGCGACCGCCTCGCGGGGAAAGGGAACTTGTCCATTCTCGCACAAGTCCTCGCCTTGCGTGGAGAAGGGGCCAGGGGATGAATGGGAAAAGTGCATAACACGCTCTAATCACGGCGCTAGGGTAACACAAAACGCGCAGCAGATCACATACCCGCCTGGCCGGATTTGGTCAAAATGCACCTTGTTCGCTCAGGCCAGCAAGGGTATGCATAGTGTCATCCACTGTCCACGAGCGATATCAGGAGAGGCGCTATGGGGAGCATCCCCGAACCAGCCCGTCTGGCCCTGGAAGACGGTAGCGTATGGCATGGCAGGAGAAGTCGTCTTCAATACCAGCCTGACCGGATACCAGGAAATTTTGACCGATCCCAGCTATGCAGGGCAGATCGTCGTCATGACTTTCCCGCACATTGGTAACACAGGGATCAACCCCGACGACGATGAAGCCCGCCAGGTTTTCCTGAGCGGGCTTGTGGTGCGCGATCTCAGCCCTCGTGTTTCCAACTGGCGGGCAACCTGTTCCCTGTCAGATTGGTTGGCTGCGCAAGGCGTCCCCGGCATCACAGGAGTAGATACGCGCGCGCTGACGCGCCGTCTGCGGGCCGTGGGCACCTTGAAAGGCGTGCTGAGCACCGACACAACCTGCACAGACGACGAACTGATCGCACAGGCACGCGCCTGGCCTGGACTCGACGGCAAGGATATGGTGCAGGCGGTCTCGTGCCAGTCAGCTTACGAATGGTGCACCCCTACTGCTGCGCCCTGGGAGTTCCGGCAGTGGCGTTCACACCCCGAGCGCAGCTTGCCATCGGGCGAATTTCATGTTGTCGCCTACGATTTCGGCATCAAACGCAACATCCTGCGTCGCCTGAGCGCGCTCGGCTGCCGCACGACAGTGATTCCAGCTCTCACCCCCGCCGAAGAAGCGCTGGCCCTGCAGCCCGATGGCGTGCTGCTGAGCAACGGTCCCGGCGACCCCGCAGCGTTGCCTTACGCTGTCGCAGCCGCGCAGGCGCTGTTGGGGCGTGTCCCGCTGTTCGGTATCTGCCTGGGTCACCAGATTCTGGGTCAGGCATTCGGCGGCAAAACATACCGGCTCAAGTTCGGGCATCACGGCAGCAATCAGCCGGTCAAACACCTACTCAGTGGGCGAGTCGAGATCAGCGCCCACAATCACAACTTCGCCGTAGATGCCAGCACGCTACCGCCAGAGGTAGAGGTGACGCACGTGAACCTGAACGACGGTTGTTGTGAAGGAATGCGTCACCGCACCCTGCCCGCGCTGAGCGTTCAGTATCACCCCGAAGCGGGGCCAGGGCCGCACGATGCCGATCCCCTTTTTGCCGAGTTTGTGCAGTTGATGGCCGCTCACGCCCACAAAAAAGTCTGTGCCAAAAGGGAGTGACTATGCCCAGGCGAACTGATCTGCACACGATCCTGGTCGTAGGAGCCGGGCCGATCGTGATCGGGCAGGCTGCTGAGTTTGATTACAGCGGCACGCAGGCCGTCAAAGCGCTCAAGGCCGAAGGGTACCGCGTCGTACTGGTCAACAGCAACCCTGCCACGATCATGACCGATCCAGAACTGGCCGATGCGACCTACATCGAGCCGCTCACCCCCGAGGTGCTGGAGATGATCATCGCCCAGGAGCGCCCCGACGCGCTGCTGCCCACCGTCGGCGGACAGACCGGCCTGAACATGGCTGTCGCCCTGGCCGAGCGCGGTGTGCTGGATCGCTACGGCGTGACCCTGATCGGGGCCGGTCTGCGCACTATGAAGCTCGCCGAGGATCGCCTGTTGTTTCAGCAGGCCATGCTCGAGGTCGGGTTGGATGTGCCGCGCGGCGGGCTGGCCCATTCGTTGGATGAAGCCCGCGCCATCGCCACCCGGATCGGGCGCTTTCCGCTGCTAATCCGCCCCTCATTCACGCTGGGGGGCAGCGGGAGCGGTATCGCCTTCAGCGCAGAAGAGTTCGACGACAAAGTGACCTTTGGCCTCAGCGAGAGTCCGGCGGGCAGCGTGCTAATCGAAGAGAGTGTGCTTGGCTGGAAAGAGTTCGAGCTGGAAGTGATGCGCGATCGGGCCGACAACTTTGTAGTGATCTGTACGATTGAAAACCTCGACCCGATGGGCATTCACACCGGCGATTCGATCACCGTCGCCCCGGCAATGACCCTGACAGATCGCGAATACCAGCGGCTGCGCGATATAGCCCGCGCGGTAATGACCGCCGTCGGAGTTGAAACAGGCGGTTCAAACGTTCAGTTTGCCGTCAATCCTCAGGATGGGCGTGTGCTGGTGATCGAGATGAACCCGCGTGTCAGCCGTTCGTCGGCCCTGGCGAGCAAAGCAACCGGCGTCCCCATCGCCAAACTGGCAGCGCTGCTGGCCGTTGGCTACACACTGGATGAACTGCGCAACGACATCACCCGCACGACCGTCGCCGCCTTTGAGCCAAGCCTTGACTATGTGGTGGTCAAGCTCCCGCGCTGGGCGTTTGAAAAGTTCCCCGGTGTGGACCCCACCCTCGGCCCACAGATGAAGTCGGTAGGTGAGGCGATGGCAATCGGGCGCACATTCAAGGAGTCTCTGCTAAAAGGGTTGCGCTCGCTAGAATTGTCGCGCCCGCCCTACCCATTGCCAGAACACCCCGTGTGGGATGGTCGGCTGGAAAATCTGGCGATCCCCCGTGCCGATCGTATCTGGGCGCTGTGGGAAGCGTTGCGCACAGGACATACCCCAGACGAACTGGCCGCTGTCAGCCAGCTTGATCCCTGGTTTCTGGCGCAGTTGGGCGAGATCGTGGAGATAGAGCGGCAGATCGCCGCTCACAAGACACTCGACGCGCTGCCCGCCGAATTGTTGCACACCGCCAAACGCATGGGCTTCGCAGATGGTCATATTGCCGCCCTGTTAAGCGCAGAGGGAAGGCCGGTGACCGAAGCAGAGGTGCGGGCGCGACGGCTGAGGGCGGGCATTACCCCGACCTTTCACATGGTAGATACCTGTGCCGCAGAATTCGAGTCCTTTACGCCGTACCTGTACAGCAGCTACGAATCCGAGAGCGAAGCCCCGCCCACGAGTCGCGAAAAGGTGATCATCCTGGGCAGCGGCCCCAATCGCATTGGGCAGGGCATCGAGTTCGACTACTGCTGCGTTCACGCCGCGCAAGCCCTGCGCGAGGACGGGTACGAGATAGTGATGGTCAATTGCAACCCGGAGACGGTCAGCACCGATTACGACACCTCAGATCGGCTGTATTTTGAACCACTGACGCTCGAACATGTGCTCAATGTCGTCGAGCGCGAGCAGCCGCTCAAAGGGGTTGTCGTGCAGTTCGGCGGACAGACTCCCCTCAACCTGACGGCAGCGCTGGCGAAACAGGGTGTACCGATCCTGGGGACTTCACCAGAGGCTATCGCTACTGCTGAGGATCGAGGGGCCTTTAGCGCACTGCTGGACGGGCTGGAAATCCCTAGCCCGGCGCATGGCATGGCAAGTTCGCTCGCCGAAGCGCGTCGTGTGGCGGGTCAGATCGGCTATCCGGTGATTGTGCGTCCCTCTTATGTTCTGGGGGGCCGCGCGATGGCGATTGTCTACGATGAGGACGCGCTCGACTATTACGTAGGCACCGCCCTGGCCGCCGTGCCCGGTCAGTCACTGTTGATTGACCAATATCTAGAGGACGCCTACGAGGTAGATGTAGATGCCGTTGCCGACGGGGAGCGTGTGGTGATCGGCGGGATCATGCAGCACATCGAAGAAGCGGGCGTGCACAGTGGCGACTCGGCCTGTGTGCTGCCCCCCTACAAAATCTCGGCCTTTCACCAAGCGCACATCATCGAATACACCGAGCGGCTGGGAATTGCACTGGGCGTGCGCGGCCTGATGAACGTGCAATATGCGATCAAAGACGACATCGTGTACGTGCTGGAGGTGAACCCGCGCGCCAGCCGCACCGTGCCCTACGTCAGCAAGGCAACGGGCATACCGCTGGCGCGCATCGCCGCGCATATCATCGCCGGACGGACGCTGGACGACCTGGGGTTGACCGAGATGCCCCCGGTAGACGGTTTCTTCGTCAAAGAAGCGGTGCTGCCCTTTAGAAAATTCCTGGGCGTAGACGCGCTGCTGGGGCCGGAGATGCGCAGTACCGGCGAGGTGATGGGACATGCGTCGCGCTTCGGACACGCTTTTGCCAAAGCACAGCTCGCCGCCGGAAACCGATTACCGCTGGGAGGGACAGTCCTTCTGAGCGTCAATGACTACGACAAAAGCGCCGCGCTCAAGCTGGCCCGCGACCTGCAGCGTATGGGGTTTCGACTGTTGGCGACACGCGGCACAGCGGCCTTTTTTGTGCAGGCCGGGCTACATGTCACGCCTGTGAACAAGGTCTCCGAAGGCAGCCCTCACGTCGTTGACCTGATCCGCGCAGGCGCGATTGACCTGATCATCATCACGCCCCTGGGACCACGGGCGCACGATGATGGCATGAGGATTCGCACCGCCGCTGTGCGCTATGATGTGCCGCTACTCACCACGCTGAGCGCCGCGCAGGCCGCGATCAACGGCATCCAGGCGCTCAAAGCCCGCGAGCTGCGCGTCCGCAGCTTGCAGGAACATTACCAGCGATGGAAGCGACAAGAGACCGTGTGAGAAGCCCTGCTCCGCGGTTTTCCTCCCCCTAAATCCCCTCTCCACACGCGGTTCAGGGACGGACAGCCATTGAGCGCATCCCGAACGTCTTACCTCACCCCCGCTTGGTGCTGACGCGCCTCGTTGCCCTCTTTCTGCGCCGGAGAGGGGGCGAGCCGAGCGTAGCGAGGCTGGGGGTGAGGTAAACTGGCAGGCCAATCATTAATGTTTTCTCCTATTAGTTTGGGGCAGAATTCACCACCGAGAGCATAGCGGCCACAGAGCAAGTCACAGAGTCTTGAGTTCTTTCTCCTCTACGCCCTCGGCGTCTCTGCGGTTCAAGACCATCGCCCCAAAACGGAAATGCACCCGCATCTCCTCTTGGCTTTCGCCCCAATGGGGAGTAGGCTATGATACAAAAGAGAATATGGCTGCACCTGCGACGAGAACAAGACTATGAAACGCCTGATCGTAAACGCCGACGATTTCGGACGCTCGCCTGGCATCAACCGCGGCATCCTGGAAACGCACCTGCGCGGCATTGTCACCTCTACCACAGTCATGGTTAACTTCCCCGATGCCGCGCCGGGCCTGGAACGCGCCCTGGCCGAAGCGCCGCGTTTGGGCATTGGCCTGCACCTGACCCTGACGGCGGGCCGCCCTGTCTCCGCGCCGGAGCACGTGCGCTCGTTGTTAGACGATGATGGACGCTTCCTGCATATCAGCGCGTGGCCCGCGCAACTGAATCGCTTCGACCCCGAACACCTGCAGCGCGAAGTCGCCGCCCAGGTTGACCGCTTCATCAGCCTGACCGGTCGCCCGCCCGATCACCTGGACTCGCACCATCACGCCGCCTACCTGCATCCGGCCTCGCTGCGCGCTGCTCTGGAGATCGCCGCGGGCTATGGCATTCCCATGCGCGCCGGTCTGCCCGACCTGCCTCCCGCGCAGGCCGCCGCCGTCCTGGCCGACATCCTGCCGGGCTTCGACACCGCCACTGCTCTGCCACTTGTGGAGCAATTGCAAGCGGTTCTGGCCGAAGGCCCCGCCCCCTTCTGGCCTGCCCGCTTCGAGGGCGGTTACTTCGACCGGACGGCCACCCTCGGCGACCTGCTTGTCATCCTCACCAACCTGCCCGAAGACAGCATCACCGAATTAATGACTCACCCTGGCTATGTGGACGAGGTCTTGGGGGCGAGCGGATACCGCGACAAACGCGAAGACGAGATCGTGCATCTGACGCACGCTGCCACGCGCGAATGCGTGCGCGCGGAGGGCATCCAACTGATCACCTTCGGCGATCTGACGCACTGAGATCGGGCCACGCTGAGCTGAAATGACGAGGCCGCCATGACCGACTACTATCTGCCGGACGACGAGCCGCCTGAAGACATTTCCTACGAAGACTTCGACGACGTGCTCTACACCGACGCCGACGAGTTCGTGCCGATTGACCTCGATGCGCTCGACGACGCCCTGCCCGCCGAAAGTGGCCCCCTCGCGCCGGAGGCCACGCTCAGCCAGGCCACCAGCGACCTGCTCGATACGCTCG